>SDBU01010796.1_pt1 | contig 10088 bp, 8 predicted proteins | sample 2277071 | NCBI WGS metagenome assembly SDBU01 (sample SAMN10397929, study PRJNA504765) | marine sediment metagenome | isolation source: marine sediment core GS08_GC12, 126 cmbsf | place: Arctic Ocean: Gakkel Ridge, Loki's castle | collected 2008 | reverse complement strand
AAGGTTTCTATGATGGAGATGGAATATATCGTGTGCGTTTTATGCCGGATAAAAAGGGGATTTGGACATATAAAACAAAAAGCAACAGTGAAGAATTAATTAGTTTTACCTCTTTACTTTATAATCTCTAAGCCTGAATTAATTGTGAGAGAAAGCACATAAATATTTACTGATTAAACCATAATAAGCTTTAGTCAACCTTAAAATAGTAAAGGCTTATACAAAACGAGAACTAAATTATGAGCAATGAATTTAATTTAACACCGGATGAAATTATTATAAAAGCAAAATCAATACGAAAAAGTATTATAAATATGAATTCTAATGCCGGTCAGGGACATACAGGGGCGGATTTGTCTGAAACAGATATATTGGCTTCTCTTTATTTCCGAATATTGGATATTGGTAAAGACCGTTTAGATGATCCTGACCGGGACAGGATGATCTTAAGTAAAGGACATGGTATTGGAGGGCTTTACTGTACACTTGCCGAAGCAGGTTATCTTGATAAATCACTCCTTAAAACCTATTTGAAATTCGATTCTCTGCTTCCCGGGCATCCGGTAAGTCAGAAAACTCCGGCAGTTGAATTAAATACAGGCGCCCTTGGACACGGTTTATCAGTGGGTGTGGGTCTTGCTTTAAGCGCAAAATTGAGCAGAAGGAATTTCAGGATTTTTGTTCTCACCGGAGATGGTGAACTTCAGGAAGGTTCGGTTTGGGAAGCCGCCATGAGTGCTTCTCACTATAAATTAGATAATCTTGTCCTCATCATTGACAGGAATGGACTGCAACTCAGTGATAGAACTGAAAATACTTTAGCTTTGGAACCGCTTGACAGGAAATTGGATTCATTTGGCTTTGATGTGCATATTACTGATGGGAATGATATTAATAAGTTTATTACGACAATTGAGAATATAAATATGAATAACAAAAAACCCCATGCTGTTATTGCAAAAACAATAAAAGGAAAAGGGATTTCATTTATAGAAGATAATCCTGCATGGCACCATAAAATACCTGTAGGAGACGAAGTTTTTAAAGCTATTGAGGAACTCGAATAAAAAATTGTATTGCGATTTTAATTTATCTCAGAAATAACATATGACAATTTCGGAAACAAAAGACGTTATTCTTGAAGCAGGGAATATTACAAAAAAATTTCCCGGAGTAGTAGCTTTAGATAATGTCAGTTTTAAGATCTATCGTGGAAAGGTAAATGCATTAGTCGGTGAGAATGGGGCAGGGAAATCGACCCTGATGAAGATTTTTGCGGGAGTATATCAGGACTATCAAGGAAAAATTATACTAACTGGCAAAAAGATAACTTTCTCCAGTACCAAACAGGCTCAGGAAGAAGGTATTGCCATTATATATCAGGAGTTTAATCTTGTTCCTAATCTAAGTGTGGCAGAAAATGTTTTCCTTGGGAGAGAATTTTTGTCCCCTTTGGGATTTATCGACTACAAAAGAATGTGTGATGAAACAAAAAAAATTCTAAACAAACTTAAACTTGATATTAATCCAAAATGTTCTGTTTCTGAACTTCGCGTTGGACAGCAGCAAATTGTTGAAATTGCAAAGGCTCTTTTATTAAATGCAAAAATTCTTATTATGGATGAACCAACTTCTGCTATTAGTGAAGAAGAAGTAAGTGTTCTTTTTCAAATCATAAAAACATTGACCAATCAGGGAGTTGCTGTGGTTTATATAAGCCATAAGCTGGATGAGCTGGCACAGATTGCCGATATAGTTACAGTTTTAAGGGATGGAAAAGTTGTTGGCACTCATATGTTTAAAGAAGTTTCCCGTGATGATATTGTCCGAATGATGGTTGGAAGACAGCTAAAAGACATAAGCAAAAAAACGGCATCGATAACTGAAAAAGAGGTTTTGAGAATAAAAAATATTAGCCTCGATCATCCCACAAGGCAGGGGGATTACACCATCGACAAAATAAGCTTTGATTTAAAAGAAGGTGAAGTCTTAGGAATTTTTGGTTTGATGGGAGCAGGGAGAACCGAACTTTTAGAAACTATATTCGGTTTACATCCCCGCAGATCATCAGGTAAAATTTTTATAGATGGAGTTGAGGAAAGTATAAAATCACCGAAAGATGCAATCAATGCTGGAATTGGATTTGTGACGGAAGACCGGAAACATCAGGGTTTGGTTCTCATGATGAGTGTCGGTTTTAATATCAGTCTCGCAAATTTGAAAAAGTTTGAGAAGTTGTTTTTTTTAAAACACCGCCCGGAAAAGGAAATGATTATCGAATATGTCAACCGGTTAAAGATTAAAACATATTCAATCAGCCAAATTGTTGAAAACTTAAGTGGAGGTAACCAGCAGAAAGCTATTCTTGCTAAATGGCTGGCAACAAATCCCAAAATCCTCCTTTTAGATGAGCCGACAAGGGGAATTGATATAAACGCAAAACATGAACTTTATTCCTTAATAGACCAGCTCACAAAACTTGGAATGGGTATTATACTCGTTTCTTCGGAACTCCCTGAAATACTTGGAATATCTGATCGAATAATCGTTCTTTCGGAAGGGAGAAAAAGAGCCGAATTCAATAGAACTGAAGTAAATAAAGAATTGATAATGAAAGCAGCAATCCTATAAAATTCTTTTTGTCTAAAGGTATAATTAGTTCATCATTATTTAAGGTAATTTTTTAAAACTAAAGAACATAGAAATGAAATACCATCAGGAATTATTAAAAAAATCCCAGTTTTTGATTGCTCTTTTTTTAATGATTTTAGTAATGACTCTTCTGTCTGACAATTTCCTTACTTCTGCCAATATCTGGAATATTATGCGTCAGATTTCTGTAAATGTCTGTCTTTCGGTCGGAATGACAATGGTTATCCTTACAGGCGGAATTGATTTGTCTGTCGGTTCCATTCTTGCATTGTCAGGCGCAGTAACTGCCGGACTTCTTAAAAATGGTATTGAAATTGAATCTTTAAATATTTTTATACGCTATAATCCTTTCGGGGCGGCTTTAGCCGGGCTTTTTGTTGGTTTTTTAATGGGATTATTTAACGGGATAACAATTACACGATTTAGAGTTCCCCCTTTTGTTGCAACCCTGGGTATGTTGACAATTGGAAGAGGCCTGACTATGTTATGGACGGGAGGATTTCCAGTGACAGGATTAGGCCGATTCGGTTATATCGGGACAGGCTGGTTTTTAGGTATTCCTATGCCCGTCTGGATTTCAGCTTTGATAGTAGGTGTTGCTACTCTAATCATGAAAAAAACCCGGTTTGGCAGATACACATATGCGGTTGGCGGAAATGAACGTGCCGCACGTCTTTCAGGTCTTAATATTGAAAGGATAAAATTAGCGGTATACAGCATTACGGGAGTTCTCTCTGCTGTCGGTGGTTTAGTAGTTACAGCACGGCTCGATTCTGCCCAGCCGAATGCGGGAATTACATATGAACTTGATTCAATTGCCGCCGTTGTTGTTGGAGGAACCTCTTTGACAGGTGGGCGCGGTTCGATTCCCGGAACTGTCATAGGTGCTCTAATTATTGGTGTACTTAACAATGGTTTGGTTCTATTGAATATATCACCATTCTGGCAGCAGATAATAAAAGGTTTTGTTATTATTTTTGCTGTTGCTATTGATAGAATTCGTGAAAAAGAATAATCTGTAAAGTGATAGTTAATATGTTATCGCCACAAACATAATATTATAGAATTTGAGGAAAATAATAAATGAAGAAAGATGAGAATATTGATTTAAGAGATGTTATGATTGATTCTTTCATAACCGCAGTTGAAAACGGCGTCAATCTTGCTGTGGTGGTAAGTGATTCGACATCTACATCAAAAATTGCTCCATTTATGGAAAGATATCCGGATAGATTAATAAATGTGGGAATTGCCGAACAGAACCTGGTAGGTGTTGCTGTAGGTATGTCATTAGGCGGTTATGTCGCAATAACATGTAATGCTGCTCCCTTTCTTATTGCACGGTCGAACGAACAGATTAAAAATGATGTCTGTTATTCTGAAACAAATGTCAAACTTATCGGATTAAATGCCGGATTTTGCTACGGTCCGCTGGCAAGCACGCACCATGCAATTGATGATATTTCAATTATGAGAGGATTTGGAAATATTTTTATTTTTGCTCCTTCTGACATGCGGGAGGCACAGCAAATATTTTCATTTGCACTTGAGCACATCGGGCCTATCTATATAAGAATGGATAATGCTAAACTTCCAACTATTCATGAAAAGAATTATCAATTCAAGGTTGGCGAGCCGGATATATTAAGAACAGGTAGTGATATAAGCATTTTTTCTCTCGGTTCAGTTACATATGAAGCCTATTTTGCTGCGGAGGAATTAGAAAAACATTCAATCTCCGCTGAAGTTGTTAATTGTCCGTCGATCAGACCTATGAATAAAGATAAAATCGTTCAATGCCTCTTAAAAAAGAAAATAGCTGTCACCGTTGAGGAGCATTCCGTAAACGGGGGTTTAGGAAGTATTATATCTGAAATAATAGCAGAAGAGGGATTGGCAGTAAAAGTGGTTCGTCTTGGTATTACCTCCGGACAATTTGCAAAGGCTGGACCGAGAAAAGAATTAAGAGCATTCTATAAGATAGATAAAAAAGGAATAGAAGAAACCGTGAAAAGGCTCCTTTCTTTGTAAAAAAGAAGATAAGAGAATTTAGACCTATCTAAAATTTAAGAGTATTTTAATTATATTGGTTTTTTTATTAATGAAAAGAGAAAATTTATATGAGCGGACAGTACATCTTAGCTATTGACCAGGGGACAAGCCAGACAAAATCAGTAATTTTCGATTTGCAGGGAAATATTGTTTCAAAAGCTTCTACAGAGCTTAAATCTTACTATCCCGAAGCCAGATTTGTAGAACAGGATCCTATGGAAATTTATCAAAATGTACTGGATTCTGTTAAGCTTTGTTTACAGTCATTTCCGGATGATGTAAAAAAGATTACTGCCTGCGGTATTTCTAATCAGCGTGAGACTTTTATTGTCTGGGATAGGGATGGAAATCCGCTTTACAATTCAATAGTATGGCAGTGTAAAAGATCAGTTAATATTTGTAATTATTTAAAGAAATCCGGTATTGAAGAAGAGATAAACCAAAGAACCGGATTAATTATTGATCCATATTTCTCAGGAACTAAAGTTATCTGGTTGTACGAAAATAATGAAAAAATAAGAAAGGCAATAGATGAAGGATCCGCATATTTGGGAACTGTTGATTCTTGGCTGTTATTTAAATTGACAAAAGGTAAGAGCTACTTTACTGATTATACGAATGCATCCCGGACACTTTTTTTTAATATAAATGATCTGAAGTGGGATAATTTCTTACTTAATCGATTTAAACTGGAGAAGCTCAATCTTCCCCAACCAAAACCATCTTCCTTTTTATATGGCGAATCTGATTTTGAAGGACTCTTTAATAATTCTATTAAAATAACAGGAATGATAGGCGATTCGCATGCCGCCGCATTCGGTGAAGGATGTTTTGCTCCCGGTATTGCAAAGGTAACTATGGGTACCGGGTCATCAATTCTCATGAATACCGGTAAAAACAAAATCCAATCACAAAATGGTATGGTTACGACTATATGTTGGAGTACATCAGACAGAACGGATTATGCTCTGGAAGGTATTATCGTCACCTGCGGAGCAACAATAAAGTGGCTTCGGGATCAGCTTGGTTTATTTATAGATGCTAAAGAAACAGAAAAAATGGCAATGTCTGTTGATACAAATAACGGCGTTTATTTTATACCTGCATTCAGCGGACTGGGTTCTCCATATTGGAAAATGGACGCCAGGGCTTCGATAGTCGGACTCACATTGGGATGTAATAAAAACCATATTGTTAGAGCAGCGCTTGAATCGATTCCATATCAGATAAAGGATGTCATTGCCGCAATAGAAAAAGACAGCAGTATCGAGCTAAAAAAACTCACTGCAGACGGAGGAATAACAAAAAACATGTTTGTTATGGACTTTTTGGCAAATATATTAAAAACAGATGTAGTCAACATTGGAATAGAAGAGGTTTCTGCGCTTGGAGCAGCATATATGGCTGGGTTGGGATGTGGTATATTTAAAAACATTGAGCATTTACAGGAATTGAATAAGAATAAAAAAGTCTTTTCGCCCGGAAAGGAAAAAGATAAAATTGCCGGATATTATAAGGAGTGGAAGAAAAATTTAATAAATTATTATAAAATATAATACTTTATTAGAAAAATAACATAGTATCCTGAGATCGTCTATAGGCTTTAAAATATTATATTTATTAAAATAATCATAAAACAGGTAATTGTAATGTATTAAAGATGAACTCCTCTGCACTTAGGTCATTTTTTACTTACAATGAATTTATGAATCTTTTATTTCATAATGTTTATACTCTAATATCTGCATAAAAAATACAACCTTAACAACTAAGAATAAGGAAGTAATGTAATGGCAAAAACAACATTAGGTGTAATTATTGGTAATCGTGACTTTTTTCCTGATCACTTAATAACAGATGCCCGGCGTGAGCTTTTAGACATTTTTAAACAGATAGGGATTGAAGCTGTTATTTTGAATAAGAGTACCACAAGATTAGGGGCAGTGGAAACCTTTGAGGATGCGCAGAAATGTGCCGGACTCTTTCATTCCAACCACAATCGAATTGACGGCGTTCTTATTGTGCTGCCTAACTTTGGAGATGAAAAAAATATCGCTGAGGCACTTAAGTATTCGGAGCTTAATGTGCCGATACTGGTTCAGGCATATCCTGATGATCTAAATAAACTATCTGTTGAGTTTCGTAGAGACTCTTTCTGTGGAAAAATTTCCGTCTGCAACAATCTGCGCCAGTATGGATTCCCGTTTACTCTCACTGAATTGCACACAGTTCAACTTAAATCAGACAGTTTTAAAAACGATTTAGAAAAATTTTGCGGTGTCTGCCGTGTTGTCAATAATTTACGTAAAGCACGTTTAGGTGCAATAGGAGCACGTCCTAATGCTTTTAATACGGTCAGGTTCAGCGAAAAGCTTCTTCAGGCTTCGGGTATAAGTGTTTCTACAATTGACCTGTCTGAAATATTAAAAAATACAGAAAAGCTGGCAGATAACGACAACCGTGTGAAAGAAAAACTTAAAGAAATCGGATATTATGCAAATACAGGAGGGGTACCGGAATCATCTCTGGCTAAAATGGCAAAGCTTGGAATTGTCATTTCGGACTGGATGGAACAGGAAAATATTGATGCAACAGCAATCCAATGTTGGAATTCCATTCAACAAAACTATGGCATAAATGCTTGTACTGTAATGAGTATGATGAGCGAAAAGCTAATGCCGAGTGCCTGTGAGGTTGACATAACCGGTGCGGCAAGTATGTATGCCCTGCAGTTAGCTTCTAATAAACCGAGTGCTTTGGTCGATTGGAATAATAACTATGGAGATAATCCCGATAAATGTGTACTTTTTCACTGCGGTAACTGGGCAAAGTGTTTCCTGCCTGATATCAAGATAAAACCGGCTGAAATTTTAGCAACTACTCTGGGTATTGAAAACACATACGGTGCCGTTGCAGGTCGCGCTCCGTCAAGTGCAGTTACATTCGCACGGATAACTACAGATGATGTCGGTGGTAAAATACGTTCTTATATCGGAGAATCCCGTCTTACAGATGACCCGCTGAATACTTTTGGTGCAAGAGCCGTAATCGAAATACCCGAATTGCAAAAACTCTTGAAGTATATCTGTAAGTTTGGATTTGAACATCATGTTGCCATCAGTGCTTCCAGTACAGCAGATATATTAGCAGATGCTTTTGAGACTTATTTTGGATGGGATGTTTATTACCATAAGAGTTAAACAGAATTTTGTCGTAAAGGAAAATATAAATTATAACATTACAATGGTGAGTTATGTTCACAAAAAAATCATTCTTAAATATCCTTACAATTTTAATCATACTCTTTCTTATGCACGGAGAATTAAGCCTGACCAATGCAAAAAACAAAATTGCAATTGTGATTTCTACTATGAATAATCCGTGGTTTGTAATTCTTGCTGAATCGACAGCAAAAAGTGTCAGAGAATTTGGATATGATGCTGCAATATTTAATTCAAATAATGACACAAATAAAGAAGCTTCTCATTTCGATAACATAATTGTGGCAGGATATAAAGCAATTATATTTAATCCGACCGACTCCGATGGTTCTATCGCAAATGTTAAAAAAGCAAAAGATGCGGGGATTCCGGTCTTTTGTATCGATAGAGGGATTAATTCTGCTGGTGATGCAATTTCCCAGATCTATTCGGACAACTACACCGGAGGTATGTTAATGGGACGCTATTTTGTTAAGATGTTGAAAAAAAAGGGGAAATATGTTGAACTTTTAGGCGTGTTGAGCGCTAATCCTACATGGAGCCGTTCAAAAGGATTCCACAGCATAGTAGATAATTATCCTAATCTTAAAATGGTTGCTCAACAAAGTGCCGAATTTGACAGAAACAAAGCGCTCGAAGTCACTGAATCAATATTACAGGCTCATCCTGATATTGATGCGATATGGTGCGGAAATGATCCTATGGCAATGGGCGCATATCGGGCTTTGTTAGCAGCAGGAAAAGAAGATAAAGTTATGGTTTTTGGGTTCGACGGTGCCGTAGATGTTATCAATTCTATTACCGATGGCAAGATTAATGCAACTATTATTCAATTTCCAGAATTAATGGCAAAAAAAATCTGCGGAAATGGCAGATCAATATATCATGAAGGGAAAACGGGATTTTCCTCAAAAGTTACCTATCGCAGTTGAATTGATTACGCAAAACAATGTTGAAAAATATTCCGCTTATGGAAAAGATAATCGTCTTCCCAAAAATAGAGAAAAATGATAAAATAGAAATCTGAGAATTTTATGAACTTAAAAATATATTTATTAATCCCAATTCTACTGTCACTGAATTTATCCAGTTGTACAATAGAACGTTTAGACGAAGTTAAAAAAGCAGCAGAAAAAGAGAAGTTTGATCCTGAAGAATATGCACAAAATTTCTGGACTGAAAAACTTATGAAAAATCTTGATTCTGCAGTAGATGCTTCAGCTCTTTTTCAGGAAATAAAAAAAGACCCGGAAGAAGCACGAAATAAGTATGCCCTTTCCTTAGGGATGAGCAGCATCTATAACTATTTTATTGCAGGAAAGGGCCGGATTGTATCGATAGATGAAGATGGGGTCGGCATCACTCTAAACAGAGACGGTCTCAATGCCGATATCACCATTGCAATTATCGATATTTTTGGTAATGCTGTCCGGGATGCTGCAGGTTTAATAGATCTCAATGAATTTGTCAATATCCAGGATTTTAATGATATATCCATTGAAATAAATAAAATAGTAACTTCAAAAGTTATACCGCCTTTCAAAGAAAAAGTGCGAATAGGAATGATTGTAAAATTTGTTGGTTGTGCTGAAATAATGTATGAAGAAACCGATCTAAATCCTATGCTTATTATACCTGTTTACTTGGAATTCTTATAAACAAATTGTATTAAGCAGAAATCCGGATTACAGATATTTCCATTAATTATTTCATTTTTCCAGAACCTCATACAGAGTTTTACCTTGAAGAGCACTATGAGGTTTATTGAAGTGATAAAAAAAATGCTTGTACCTGACAAAAACTCAAACTACAGTCATATTTGATTTTAATATGGGGAATATCGAATTGATTAATATTATTTTCAGAAAATTTTTATAGTATTATTCTCATTCTTAAAAAAAATAAAAGAAGAATATTTATTTTCTGAGGTAATATTTTTATTGAAATTATAGAAAGGATTCAGAATGAGAAAGTTAATCATAATGACAGCAGTTTGGTCAATATTAAACTGCCTGCTCACACAGGAAATCGTTAGTGCAGAGAAAACTTACTCCGGTCAAGGGAGAAAAGAATCAAAACAGGAGTCTGACTCCCGTATGAAATGGTGGCGTGGGGCACGCTTCGGATTATTCATACATTGGGGACCTGTAAGTCTGAAGGGAA
>SDBU01010795.1_pt1 | contig 10088 bp, 9 predicted proteins | sample 2277071 | NCBI WGS metagenome assembly SDBU01 (sample SAMN10397929, study PRJNA504765) | marine sediment metagenome | isolation source: marine sediment core GS08_GC12, 126 cmbsf | place: Arctic Ocean: Gakkel Ridge, Loki's castle | collected 2008 | reverse complement strand
CATGCCCAGCATCCCACTGGCTGCGGCCGCCGCCTCGTCGGGGGTGGTCGCCCGCTTGATGCCGCCCATCCCCGCCCGGCCGGTGGTCCAGGCCTGGGCCTTGACCATCACCTCACCACCGATCTCCGCCGCGATGCGCCGCGCTTCATCGGGGGACGAGGCCACCCCGCCACGGGGCACGGGGATTTTGTGCGCCTCGAGGAGCGCTTTTCCCTGATGTTCGTGTAAACGAGCCATGCGTTACTCCTTTTCTTCGGACTACTTATGCAACCTCCGCCTGAACTGCTCGGCCAGGGCGGGCACTACCTCGAAGAGGTCGCCCACGATGCCGTAATGAGCAACCTGGAAGATGGGCGCCTCAGGGTCTGTGTTGATGGCTACGATGCAACCCGAAGTCTTCATCCCCGCCAGGTGCTGGATGGCGCCTGAGATCCCGCAGGCAATGTACAGGTCGGGGCGCACGGTGCGACCGGTCTGGCCCACCTGATGGGCGTAGGGAATCCAGCCGGCATCAACAACGGAGCGCGAGGAGCCCACCGCCCCACCCAAGACCTTCGCCAACTCGAAAATGGGAGCGAAACCCTCAGCCCCTCCCACCCCCCGCCCGCCGGCCACGATGACCTGAGCGTCAGCCAGATTCACCTCGCCCTCCTGGGTGATGAAATCCACCACCTTGCTGGCGATCTCGTCCTCGTCCATGACAGACCTCTCGCGGACGATCTGGCCCTCGCGGCTGGCGTCCATCTCCGGCATCTCGAAGACCCGGTGGCGGACGGTGGCCATCTGGGGGCGATGGTGGGGACAGATGATGGTGGCCATGATGTTGCCGCCGAAAGCGGGACGGGTCTGACGCAGGAGGCGCGTCTCAGGATCAATGGCAAGCTCGGTGCAGTCGGCCGTCAAACCCGTGCGCAGCTTGGTAGCCACCGACCCAGCCAGGTCCCGCCCGCGGGTGGAAGCCCCCAGGATGAAGACCTCCGGCTGGTGCTTCCGAACCAGGTCCACCAGCACAGCGGCGTAGGGATCGGTTCGGTAAACGCCCAGCGTGGGATCGTCCACCAGGAAGACCCGATCAGCGCCGTAGCGGATGGCCTCCTGAGCGATGTGCTCCACATCCTGGCCCAGCACACAGGCGGTGAGGGTGGTGCCCAGCTCATCGGCCAGCTCCCGGCCCTTGCCCGCCATCTCCCAGGAAATAGAAGATGCCTGGCCCCGAAACTGCTCCACCCAGAACCAGACCCCCCGGTAGGCACTCAGATCAACCTCTTCGACCTCCCTCTCCGGCAGGCTGAGGGCCTCGACCGGGCATTCGGGCAGGCAAGCACCACAGGCCGTGCAGGTCTCATCCACCACGGCGATGTCTTCATCGTCCAGGCTCAGAGACCCAAAGGGGCAGACGTCTATGCAAAGCCCGCAGCCGGTACATTCATCGCGGTTGATCTCTAACAAATCACTTCCTCTGCCAACAGCTTCTCAGCCAGCAAGGCCGCCGCCTCCTCGACGGTGTCAGCCCCGATGATCTCGGCCTCCTCCTGGCGAGACGGGGGGGTGAAGACGCGCATCACCCTGGTGGGCGAACCGTCCAGGCCGAATTGGGCCGGGTCGGCTCCCTCCAGCACACCCGCATCCCACAGCGGAATGTCCACCCCCCGCGAGCGGATAACGCCCTTGAAATCGGGATAGCGCGGCTGGTTGATGTCCTTGTTCACCGTGATGACCGCCGGCAGGGCGCTGGCGACGACTTCGCACCCCTCCTCCACCAACCTCTCGACGGTGATGGTCTTGTTCTCGAAATCAACCTGCCTGATCCTGGAGACATAGGTAAGCTGGGGGATTCCCAGGCGGTTGGCGATGCCCGGCCCCACCTGACCGGTATCGCCGTCAATGGCCTGCCGCCCGCAGATGACGAGGTCGTAGTCGCCGATTCGCCTGATGGCTTCGGCCAGGGTATAAGCCGTGGCCAGGGTATCGGCTCCGGCGAAGGCACGGTCGGAGAGCAGGATGGCCTCGTCTGCTCCTGTGGCTAGCGCCTCGCGCAGGGCATCTTCGGCCTGGGGCGGCCCCATGGAGACCACTGTCACCCGGCCGCCGAACTTCTCCCGCAAGAGAAGCGCTTCCTCAATGGCATAGGTGTCGAAGGGGTTGATGATGCTGGGCACGCCCTCGCGGATCAAAGTCCCCGTCTCGGGATTGATCTTCACCTCCGTGGTATCTGGCACCTGTTTGATACAGACTATAGCGTGCATTTCCTCTTTGTGGGACACAGATTAACACAGATTTTCGCAGATTTTTTCCTTTTCATCTGTGTTCATCTGTGCAAATCTGTGTTCTAATTGCCTTCTACTCCAACATCGCCTCGATCTGGGCCATGATCTGGTCGTGGGTGAAATGGCTGAGGGTCATCGTGCCGGAGGGACAGGCCGCCGCGCAGGCTCCACACCCCTTGCACAGCACCTGGTTCACGCCCATGATCCCCTTCCTGACATCGAGGGCCAGCGCTCCATAAACGCAAAAGCTCTCGCAGATGCCGCAGCCAGCACACACCTCCACCTCGACCACACCGGTGACAGATTCGACCTTCACCCTGCCCCGCGACAGAGGGATCATGGCCGACGAGGCCGCGGCCTTGGCCTGGGCGATGGTATCGGGGATGTCCTTGGGACCCTGGCAGCAACCCGCCAGGTAGATGCCATCGTTGACGGTGTCCACCGGCCGCAGCTTGGAATGAGCCTCGGCGAAGAAACCATCGGGGGAGCGGGGCAGCTTCAGCAGTTCGGCGATTCCCTGGGCACCGAAGCGGGGGACAATTCCCGTGGCCAGAACCACCAGGTCCGCCTCCATCTCCATCGGCTCGCCTAGCAGGGTGTCCTCGGCCCGCACCACCACCCTGTCACCGCGCCTGTAGATCTCCGACACGCTGCCCCGACGATACCGCACTCCCTCTTTCATCACCCGGTCATAAAACTCCTCAAACCCTTTGCCAAAGGCCCGCACATCCATGTAGAACACCGTCACGTTGGACTTGGGCAGTTTCTCCTTAACTAGATGAGCCTGCTTGGCGGTGTACATGCAGCACACCCGCGAACAGTACTCGTTGCCCACGCTCTGATCCCGCGAACCAACGCACTGGATGAACACCACGTCTTTTGGTCGGATAGTCGGATGGTCAGGTGGTCGGGTGGTCGGGCCTGCTCCGTTGCCTAACTCCCTCGATAGGCGCTCGAATTCGGGGGCGGTGATGACGTTGGGGTATTGGCTGTAACCCAGCTCAGGCTTGAGGCGGGCATCGAAATGATCGTAGCCGATGGCCACCACAATCGAGCCGACATCAAACTTGATGATCTCCTCCCTGGGCCCGCGCCTGACCTTGACCTGGAAGTTGCCGATGTAGCCCTCAATGTCCACCACTCCCGAAGAGGTCAGAAGCTCAATGTTGGGGTGCTCCGCCACCGCCCGCATCCTGGGGCCCAACAGCTCCAGGCAGCTCTCCAGGGTGGGAAAAGTCCTGTTGAGCTGGGCCATCCGTCCGCCGATGGTCGGCTCCTTCTCCACCAGGTAGACCTTGAAGCCCGCGTTGGCGATGTCCAGAGCGGCTGCGATACCGGCTATCCCCCCGCCGATGACCAACGCTGCCGGGGTGACACCCACCTCCCGCTCCTCCAGCGGCTGCAGCAGAGCGGCCTTGGCCACCGCAGAGGCCACGAGCTGCTTTGCCTTCTCGGTGGCCCGCGCCCTCTCCTTGTGTACCCAAGAACACTGCTCCCTGATGTTGGCCATCTCATAGCAGTAGGGATTGATCCCTGCCTCTTGAACCACCCCCCGAAAGGTCGGCTCGTGCATCGTGGGTGAGCAGGCAGCCACCACCACGTGGGTCAGCTCGTGCTCCCTGATGTCGCTCTTGATGAGCTCCTGGCCAGGATCGGAACACATGTAGGTATAGTCCCTGGCCACCACCACGCTGGGCAGAGCTTGGGCAAAGACAGTCACTGCCTCCACATCCACCGTGGCCGCGATATTGATCCCGCAATGGCATACGTACACCCCAACCCGTGATCCCATCGTCCAATCCTAATTTCTAATTTCTAACTTCCACCCAGTTGTGCTGTCAACGCCGGCACTACTTTGAAGAGGTCATCCACGATGCCGTAGTGGGCCACCTTGAAAATGGGCGCGTCGGGGTCTTTGTTGATGGCCACGATGATGTCTGAGGCCCGCATGCCGACCACGTGCTGGGAGGCTCCGCTGATACCCACCGCCACGAAGAGCCTCGGCTTCACCGTCTTGCCCGATTGGCCCACCTGGCGATCGGGCGGCAGCCAGCCGGCGTCAACCACGGGGCGGGAACCAGCCACCACCCCACCCAGAGCCTCGGCCAGCTTCTCGACCAGGGCCATGTTGTCCCCTTCCTTGATACCCCGCCCCACGGCCACCACCACATCGGCCTGGGTTATGTCCACGTCGCCCACCGCGGCTTCCACGTATTCGATGAACTTTCTGAGCTTGATCTCCTCGGTCAGCGGCGAGTCCACGGCGATGACCTCGCCGCCCAGGGGCTCGCCCTCCTCGAAGGGGAAAGCGGCCTGCCGCGCAGTAACCATGTAGGTGTCGGCCTGGCGAAAGGCGACCCTGGCGCTCACCTTGCCCCCGTACATCTCGCACACGGCGAACAGTTGCCCGTCCTCGAACTCCAGCCCCGTGCAGTCGGTGACCAAAGGCAAGTCCAGTTGGGTCGCCAGGCTGGGGGCCAGATCCATGCCCTGGGCACTTTGCCCGATCAATACCAGGCCCGGCTGGCGCTCGGTGATCAAATGGGCCAGCACCTGCTGATAGGCTGCGGAGTTGAAGTGCTCCAGCTGCTCGTCCTCGACGACCAGAACCTGGTTGGCGTGCTTGGCCAACTCCGTGGCGAAGCCGTCAACGTTGTGACCCAGGAGCACAGCCGCCAGGGGTGCGCCCATGGCCGCAGTCAACTGCTGCCCTTTGCCCAGCATCTCAAGGGTGACATCCCTCAGCTCGCCCCGCCTGTGCTCTGCTAAAACGAATATCTCACCCATTAGACAACCCCCTCGTTTTTGAGAATGGTGGCCAACTCGCTGGATACCTCTTCTGGAGAGCCCTCCAGGATCGTTGCCTGGGCCGTCACCACAGGAATGAACAGCTTGACCAGGCTTGTCCTGGACCCGGCCTCACCAACTGCCTCCTCCGCCAGATCGAGGTCATCCAGGTCCAGCACCTCGATCTGCTTCTTCATGGCCTTCCTGATGCCGAAAATGGAGGCGTAGCGCGGCTCGTTGATGCCCGTCTGGATGGTGAGCAGGACCGGCAGTTCGATCTCCAGCACCTCGTGCAGCCCCCCCTCCAGTTCGCGGTGCACCCTCATCCGATAGGCGAAGGTCTCCGACCGAGCCTCTTCCGCCTCGGTGCTTACCACCAGCGCGGCGTGGGGAATACCCAGCATCTCGGCCAGGGTGACGCCCACCTGAGCAGACCCATCGTCGTCGGCCTGAACGCCGGTCAGCACCAGGTCGTAGTCCATGTCCTTGATGGCTTCGGCCAGGATGCGAGCGGTGACAAAGCCGTCGGAACCCTCAAACGCTTCATCGGTCAGCCGCACCGCTTTGTCCACCCCCTTGGCCAGGCACATGCGCAGCGTCTCGTCAGCCCCTTCTGGCCCAACGGTCAGCACCGTTATCGCGCCATCGAACTCCTCCTTGAGAAGCAGGGCCTCCTCGACGGCGTAGTTATCCGCCTCGCTGATGTCGAATACCAGACCCTCCTTCTTGATGCCCCTTCCGTCATCGCGGATGGCGATCTCCGCTTCCGTCGTGTCGGGCACGTGCTTCACACAAACGACAATGTCCATTTTCCTCCTCCTTCTTTGCCACGAATTACACGAGTTTCACTAATTTTTCCCCTTGGGCTTTGAGCTTTGAGCTTTGAGCTTCGTCATATCGCCTGAGCCACCAGCTCTATTATGTCCAGTACCTCAATCGCCCCCTCCGCCCCCGTGGTCTTGACGGCGTCTTCCAGGGTCAACATGCAGAAGGGGCAGGCCGTGGCGATGACCTCCGCGCCAAGATCGAGGGCGTCCTTGACGCGGGTTTCCGCCAGCCGCTCTCCGCCGCTGCTGGCCTCCACCCACATCCTCCCCCCTCCTCCCTCGCAGCACACGCTCCGCTCCCTCGACCGATCAAAATCCACGAATTGCAGGCCGGGGATGCTCCTCAGTATCGCTCGCGGCTCGTCGTACACCCCGTTCTGCTTCCCCAGGAAGCACGGATCCTGATAGGTGACCACCTTGTTCACCTCTCCTGAGAAAACAAGCTCCCCGCGTTCGATCAAATCGGCCAGGAACTGGGTGTAGTGCTGAATCTCGAAATCCAGACCCTCGTACTCGTTCTTAAAGCTGTTGTAGCAATGGGGAGAGGTAGTCACCATCCGCTTTATGTCGTGCTGCTTGAAGATCTCCAGGTTGTCCTCCACCAGAAACTCGAACAGCCCCTCCTCTCCCAGCCTGCGCATCTCACTCCCGCAGCAAATCTCCTCGTTCCCCAGTGTCCCGAAGTCAACCCCTGCCTTCTCGAACACCTTGACCATCGCCTGGGCCACCGCCTGAACCCGGTCGTCGTAGGCCGGGGTGCAGCCCACAAAATAGACTATCTCCGCCTCATCGCCCTCAGTCAGATTTTTCACGTTCAAATCCTGCGCCCAATCCGACCGTTTGGCCTTGCCCCGCCCCCAGGGGTTGCCGAACTTGAAAGTGCTCTCCAGCGCATCGCGGACGGTGGGCTTGACGCGGCCTCCCTCAGTCAACACGCGCCTCATGCCGACCAGGATCATAGCGGGGTCCAGCCCCTTGGGACAGCGCAAGGTGCAGGTGGTGCAGGTAGTGCAGTCCCAGATCTCAGGCATCTGCTTGACGTCCAGCTTGTCGCGCACCAGGAATTCGTAGATGATGCGCCTGACGTTGAGAGGTGAGGTCAATGCAAGAGGACAACCTGCCGCACATCGCCCGCACTGAATGCATCCCAGCAGATCATATTGTTCTACGAATTTTCGTGTCCTCAGCATGGCGATCCTTTTGGGGATTAGAGATTGGATATTGGATATTGGATATTGGAGATTGGAGGTTGGAAATCCAACTTCTAACCTCCAACTTCCAACCTCCAGCTAAGCCAGCCCCACCGAGCGAAGGAGAGGCCGGGGATCTATGGCATGTCGCTTGAACCAGCTATTGGTAGCCGGCAAATTGAGAGCCAGGCCTAACAGTTCCGTAAAATAGAAACACGGCATCTTGTGGCCTTTCTGGCGGGTGTCCAGATTGATCTGGCACATCCCACAGGCCGTGACGATGCAGTTGGCTCCCGCCTCCTCGGCTGCCTGCACCAGTTTGTTCACCAGCACCACCACCACTTCGCTGCGATTCAGGCTCAGACTGGCTCCGCAGCAGTCCACTATGTACGACCACGACACCGGCTCGGCCCCCATCGCCTCCAGCAGACGGTCCATGATCACCGGATGCTCAGGATCGTCCCAGCCCGTCAGCTCCGGCGGGCGGACGAGCACGCATCCGTAGTAGCTGACCGGCTTCAGGCCCTCCAGGGGTTTCTTGACCTGGGCGGCGATGTCTTCCAAGTCGAGGTCGCAGCCAAAGATCTCCAGCAAGGCCCGGGACCGCGCCTGGCCCGTGTACTCGAAGCCCAGCAGTTCTTCCATCTCTGCCCGCCAGGTCTCGTCCTCTTGGAATCGCTTGTCGGCGGTCAGACAGCGCTGATAGCAAGCTGGGCAAGGGATAGCCATGTCCAGGCCAGCGGCCTGGGCGATGGCCACGTTGCGCCCCGGCAAAGCGGTGGCCAGTTCGTGGTTCAGGGCGTGCGCCGAGGACGCCCCACAGCAGTTCCAATCCGGCAACTCGATGAGTTCCACGTCCAGCGCCTCACACACCGCCTCGGTGGAGAGGCCGTATTCCACAGCCGTGGTGCTCGCCGTACAGCCAGGGTAGTATGAGTACTTCACGGTAGTCTCCTTTTTGAGCTTTGAGCTTTGAGCTTCCTACCGCCCTGCTCTTCTGTAAAGCTCTTTCACTTGACCCATATCTTTGACCCTTTCTGGCAGAATCGGTAGCTTGCGCTTGAGCAGCAGAGTGGCCGCCACATCGTAACTGGAGAGAAGAATGGAGAAGATGTCTCTGCTCCTCAACACGTATTCGGCCAACATGGTGGTCTCGTGCACCCGCCCGAAGATCTTGATGCTGTCCACGAAAGAACGATGCAGGGCGTAGACCTTGGCTTCCGGCGGAGTGTAGCCCGCCTCCAGGGCCATGTACTTGAGAGTATCCATCACTGGAGCCAGGCGGATCCCATTGGGACAGCGAGTGCCGCAGGCCTCACAGCCCACGCACAGCCAGGGAGCCGAGCTCTTGAGCACGGGCTCCCTCATGCCCAGTTGGATCATCTTCAACACCTGGGCCGGCTGGTAGTCCATTACATAGGCGGTGGGACAGCCAACCGTGCACTTCTGGCAATAATAGCAGCGGAACACGTTCTCGCCGCTCCGCCTCTGCACCTCCAGAGCGAAGTTGGAGGTTGGAGGTTGGAGGTTGGAGGTTGGAAGTTGGAGGTTGGAGGTTGGAGGTTGGAAATTGGAAGTTTGACTTTTGAGCTTTGAGCTTTGAGCTTTGAGCTTCATTTATCTTTCTCCCAGGCCGGTTAACTCGTCTTCGCGGAAAGTCGCTACCGGCAACTCCTCTTCCAGGCTCCGGCCAGGCACGTAGTCGAACAGGGCCTGCACCTTCTCTCCCACCGCGCGGAAGATGGTAGCCACGGGCAAGTCGTTGGGGCACGCGCTCTCGCACATCCCGCATCCGACGCAAGACGTGGCCATGTGATTGAGCCGCGTCAACTGGAAGATCAAGGTGTCGGTGGGCATGCGGATGGAGCCTTTGCGCATGGCCCATCGGAAGTACTGGGCGGATGCGTGGTCGAAGGTGGCCGTGCGGAAGATGCACTCCTTGCAGTAGCATAAGGGACAGGCCACCATGCAGTTGTGGCAGCGAATGCAGCGCGAGAACTCGGCCAACAGGCTGGGCATGTCCACCACGTGCTGGCGAAACTCGGCGAAGCGGCGGTCGCGCTCGGCCGTACGTTCCGCCACCAGAGCGTCCACTGCCCTCCCTCGGTCCCCCCCAACTCTGGGGGGGAAGCCAGCCTCTACTTCCTCTTTACTTAGCTCCAACTGCTCGGCCAGTTCATCGCTGGCAGTGATCAATATCTCGCTGTCCGTATCCAGCCCAATCAGGCCCAGGGCCAGGTCAACGCCCTGGGGAACAGGATACTCGCACATCTGGCAGGCCACCCGGAACTGATGGCCCTCGTGCGGCGCGAGGTGGCCGTCTTTGGCCTGCGCCAGCAGATTGACAGACAGATCGCCGTTGCTACTCGCTGCCAGGTCAGCATAGTCGTTCATCTCGTAGGTGCCCAGGCAATCCACCCCGATGAGGACCACGTCATCCAGGCTGGCCTGCTGAAGCTTGACCAACTCGATCAGAGCTCTGACCTCGCAAGAGCGCAGCACCGCCCCCAGCCGGCCCACTGCTCCGGTGGCCGTCAGGTCCGACACCAGCTTGGCAGAGTTCACTGGCAGCACCGGCGCAATGGGATCAACGTTCTCCAGCCTGGCTGGATCGGTGATCAGGGTCTGGACGACGTTATCGCCGGCTGGCGTGCGCCGGGGCACCAGCAAGGCATCAACGATCCCCTTTTCCAGCAACCCTCGCAGGAAGCCGGTCATCGTGTCCAGAACACCGTCTTTTACTTCGAGTCTGTAATGATTATTCATCTTCCGATTCCTATTCCCCTTGCCCCATCAAGTGAGGCGTTTGTTACTCGTTATTCATCGCCTGATGCTGGCGATGTGCGTCCTTACGGAATAAAATCCATTCCTCTAAGCTTGTTTTTCGCACCTTACAAATGACAAATTAGCGGTAATCGAGCCTACTGCAGCTGCTTGTTGAGCCCCAGGTTGGCTACAGCCTTTCCCAGAGCAGGCTCGGCGCAAGCGAAACCCGCTGATTCGGCTCGCTATGCGGT
>SDBU01010794.1_pt1 | contig 10090 bp, 13 predicted proteins | sample 2277071 | NCBI WGS metagenome assembly SDBU01 (sample SAMN10397929, study PRJNA504765) | marine sediment metagenome | isolation source: marine sediment core GS08_GC12, 126 cmbsf | place: Arctic Ocean: Gakkel Ridge, Loki's castle | collected 2008 | reverse complement strand
AAAGTGTCCGAGAGATTACCGGAATCGGTGTACGAGCACTTCCGGAATCACTGTCCGAGCGTTTCCGGAATCGCTGTCCGAAGAACTCCGGATTTGCCAAGATATGTTTTTCCCACACTTTTTGAGTATTATGCCCCTTAGGAGCTATGCAGGTTCCATCCGTGATATGACGGCACAACACCCTATGAAGTGCTTAGAACCAGACTTGAAGGCACAAGGTTTGATTTAGATTCCCCCAATTCCTGGACAGATCTTACCCGGAAATAAGATGGTTTTAATAGCCTTGGAGTCTTGTCCCGCCAGGCTCCCCGTAGTGGGTACGCCTAGGGCTGGCAGGGTTAGTTTCCAGTTGCCCCAGGACCGCTTTCCAATCCCTGACCTGTAGGCCTTTTGAAGAGTCCCATAGCCCAATGCCTGGTGTAATCGCTCAGTCCGCCAGCTGGCGGAGTAGAACTCAAAATAATTCTTAAGACCCCGATATGTTTCTTCGGGTGTCCGGTAATCTTCCAAGTAAACGCAAACTAAACCTTGGAACAGCAAAATGTTTCTCTTAGTTTTTAGCCCGAATTGTCCAAAAGGCTCTGAAGACCTACAAGGGATAGCCGAAGTCGGCTTGAAGTCCGGGACGAAGGTGGCTTAACCCTTACCTACTTCTCCAAAAGCGATCCTCAGCACTAGGGCGGCGAACCATCGAAAGGGGAGAATGCCCCTAGCCAGCAGTCGAAGCTTGGTGGCAGTTCCCACTACGTACCGCAGACGCGGCCTTGGAGCTTTAATGATCTTCTCGATTATCCGGGCCACATCTTCCGGGTCGCCTATGCCTCTATCCGACTTAGCCATATCATCAACCCTCTGCTGCAACTTGAGGGAGTAAGGGGTATAAGGACTTGAGGGATTACCGCCTCGTTTGGCCAGTCGTTTATTCTTATTTAAAGCTTCGGTGTGGAAGCTGCCTGGTTCCACAAGTATCACGCGGACACCGAATGGTTGAAGTTCAAAGTATAAGCTCTCGCTGAATCCCTCCAGGGCAAATTTGGAGGCGGCATATGCACTTACCCCGGGAAGGGCCGAGCGTCCCTGGCCGCTGGAGACGTTGATGATTTTGACGTTGGCACTCTTGCCTTCATCGACGGCTGTCTTTCTGAGGAGTGGTAAGGTGTGGCGCAACACTTTCTGGACACCGAAGAAATTTGTTTCCAACTGAGCTCGTATCTCATCCTCGGACAGGTCTTCGAAAAAGCCGCCGATCCCATAGCCGGCGTTATTAATTACTACATGCAGTTTGCCCTCTTCCGCTGCAATTTTAGCCACCACGCCAGCAATGGAGGTATCATCAGTGACATCCAGCGGCAAGAGACGCACCTCACCGCCGCGCCGTTTCACCTCCGTTAGAAGACCGTCCTTACGAGCCGGATCGCGCATGGTAGCGTAGACGGTGTATCCGGCAGCAGCCAGGCGTGCGGACGTAAGCATACCAAAACCACTGGAACAACCGGTAATCAGAACAACGCTCATGAACTGGTATCCTTCTATATTATCAATCAAGAATTTCAAGTGCCTAACCTGGGGGGACAACTTACTTCGTCCGCCAGTGGTGATAAAAACATTTTGATTTACAGATCATACTATTTAAAATTACTCGGTATAATCGTGATCCATTTCTACGTATATCTCAAGACGGTGGGGAGCTCTCAGCTCGAGGGCCGAACTCGGGAATATTATCCTCGCCAACAAGGTAATGGCGAGGGGAACGAGTTGAAATCATGAGAATGCTGGTTACCGGAAGCAACGGGTTTATTGGTACCCACCTTGTTGAGAGATTATCAGCAAGAAACGACCAGGTTCGTTGTCTTGTTTTAGATGGCGAACCCCTGCACCGGCTGAAAGATTTGGGGGTGGAAATCTTCGTGGGTGATATCTGCCAGATCGATACTCTCCATGAAGCCGTCAAGGGGGTGGATTATATCTATCACCTGGCTGGTGTGAAAAACTCATGGGAGGAGGACGCCTACTTTCGCGTCAATGTACAGGGAACAAAGAATATCGTGGAAGCGGCCCTTGGAATGAACGTCAACCTGAAGCGATTTATCCTTGTCAGTTCCCAGGCAGCGGCCGGTCCGAGTCCTGATGGTAGTCCTATTACCGAGGACGATTGTTGCCACCCACTTTCCTACTACGGGAAGAGCAAGCTGGCCGCCGAGGAATATCTCCTGAACATGGCCGATGAGATCCCTTTCACGATCCTGCGCCCATCCCCCGTATATGGCAGCAATAGCTCCGGTGTTTCGATTATCGGGCTGTTAATTCGGGGCGCAAGGTGGGGTGTGGTGCCGCAGATATATGATGACGGCCCTCATATAATGACACTTCACATCCAGGATATGGTGGAAGCTCTCATGCTGGCCGGTGAACATGAGAATGGGGTAGGACAGGTTTATTTTATTACCAGTGAGCGAACATACAGCTGGCAGGAGATGTCAGAGATGGTCTTTCGTGCATATAATAAAAAGAGAGGTCTGACTTTTCCTCTGCCCAAGTCGTTGATCCGTGGTGTTGGCGGTATTATTAAATCCTATCGAAAGCTACTCAGCAAGCCCTACGGCTTTATTGACGATCTGCTCAATCAGATGCTCCAGCGCTACTGGGTCTGCAGCGGCGATAAAGCCAGGCGGGATCTCGGTTTTGTACCGCGAATTTCCCTGGAGAAAGGCCTGGAAGAAGCCGTCCAGTGGTACCGCCATCGGAGGAAGCATGCCGATAGCGACTAAGTGCTCTACAGCCGAGGGAAGCTCATCCTGTCACAGGGATATTGTCTGATTCTGCCGAGTTGAAAGCGCTGTTATTCAGATAGCAGGCAGGTGTCATCTCTGCTAAAGTGAGGAGGTCTTGCTCGCCAGCGGGGCGTCTATGCTGCACCCTTTTGCAATACGAAGCTGAAATATTGGGTTTCGTTGGATGACAGGCCCCGGATGCCGGCATAATTCTTAATAGACCTGGCGATGAACTGCCGAACTTTCGCTTTTATTAAAGTATACCTGTGTCCGCTGTCTGTCTGCAAGGCCTTTAGAACATTCTGAGAAATATCCCTTTCATTCAGGATATTGAGGTCGGAATCCTGAAGTTGACAGCGTAGAGTGTCAATGCTCTCTTTGGACCGGATATCAGCGAAAAGGAAATATCCTTTCGGCCGCAGTACTCTGGCAACTTCCCCCAGGAAAGTCTCCATGGAGCCGTAAGTATGGGACGATTCCACATTGATGACCACATCAAAGGATTGATCGTCAAATGGCAGGGACTCGGCATCTCCTACCATGAATTTAAGTCCTTCAACGGAGTGTGTCGCTTGACAGAAATTTACCGCGTTGGCTGAAAAATCAATCCCGGTCATCGACCTGGGCTTCAGGTAGCGTTGGATATAGGCTGCACCTCCGCCCCGGCCGGAGCCGGCCTCCAGGACATCCTTCCCCGCAAGGTCCACAGCACTGGCAACGTGGTGATATAGCTGGACGCTGTAGCGTTCCGCTTCCAGGGCCGGGTCAAGTTCGAGGGGAGCAGCCTGTTGGTCAAGGTCAATAAAACCCCAGTTCATGAAGGTCCAGTCCTTGTCGCGATAGTCCGCCGAACGTTGATACCAACGCCTAACGACAATCCGCCGCACCGAAAGGGGGATATACTCCAATAGCCTGTACAGATATGGCATTATTTACTAATCCTCCACTACTGGTAATAAAGGCTGTATTATTTTAAAAGGTAATTACTCGAGGTTTGGCACAAAGTCGCAGAGTTGTTGAACAATGTTCTTAAAGATCTCTTTTTATCTGTTGTTGTACCGGAATTCCGACACCTTAAGTTAAGGCGGAAAATTGATGGGAGCCACACCATGATGTTTGAGCCTCGGCGTCCTCGCTGCGCTACGGACAGGTAGCCTATGGCGAGCCTCAGCCGTTCCCTGGCCCAACTCCAGAATCCCTCTCCGCCGACTGGCGGATCGCAATGACAGTAGAGTGGGGAAGGGCGCGGGATTCTTGAGGCTTGAGGCTTGGGACTTGAGGCTGGGAAAAGTGGCAGTAGCAGTGGCAGTAGCAGTGGCAGTTGGCAGGGGAAAGAGAGGGAACCGCCGGGAGCAAAATGGGAAGCAATGACCGGCGCAAAATTCAACAAAACCCCTACAAAATTCCGCATTTTTAGGGGTACTCCCCGACGAGACCTTGCTACGTTCATACTACACCGCCGCTGGCCCCGCTTTCTGCGGGACTAAGGGCGGGACTGAAGGCGCCAGACAAGGGCGTAAATCTCCCTGTAGAAAAATAATCCGCCCCAAAACCAGTGGCGGGAGCGCCCTCTGGGCCCACGAAGTAGGAACCAGGGGCCCTTACGGGCAGCGCCCTCGGGGCGATATGGCGACAGCATCATCATAACGTCAGAATATAAGCCAGCAGCGGCGGCCTGTCGTTCGCCTGGTGCAACGGCCCAGGCCGTCATCACCTTTCTGTGCCGGTTCACCGTGGCGCCCGCGCCGGCAGACTTGCCCCAGCTGCCAATTCGTGACCCGGACGACCGGCCTTTCCTGAGAATCGGTCGCTATTACACCCAACCGAAGTAACGGCTCCGGGGCCTACGAGCCTGCCCCGACCTTTGCGTCGGGGGCCGTTTCTTTTTTTGTGCTGCCCGGCAAAACCACTCACCCCCTTCGTTTCACGAAGCCCCCTCTCTCTCGAGAGAGGGGGAAACACGAAGTGTGGGGGTGAGTGAAACCCCGTAGGCTATCCCGCCGAGGACTGCCGCGTACCCGACCTGCCCCGCGCCTTTAGCCCCGCCAACGGCGGGGCAGCGGAAGTCGCTGGCGGAGATGGCGGTGTTTCTGCCTCCCCCGTCATTGCGAATCCGCCGATCACGCCGATAGGCGGATCCCTTCGGGACTGGTGGATGTGGCAATCTCATACCGACGGACTGGGGTGGGTTAATCCCCTCCCCGTCATTCCGAGTAAAGCGAGGAATCCCTCCCCCCGCAGGGCCAGTCCTGAGCCCTGCCCTGAGCGCTCGGCTGAGCCTCGTCGAAGCCCTGTCGAAGGGTCAAAGGGAAAGTCGAAAGGCCGGGGAGTGAGGTCGTCTCGCCCCCACCCGCTCCGCTAGTGTGATACCGGGATTTTGGCGTTTCCGAATACTACAACGTGGACCAAGTTCAGGCACCAGGCCGGTGTTGCGGAGCCCGGGAAGACAATTCATACGCTGCGGCATACCTATGCCTACAAGCTACTGGCCAAAACGGGAAAGATTTACCTGGTGAAGGAAGCGTTAGAGCACAGCTCGGTGGCTGTGACTGAGGTGTATCTGAGATTTCCTAAGGGGTATTTAGCAAGTGTATTCGGAATAAGTGAGATGGGGAATCGGTCATAACAATTACTACTGCGTGATTAGTCGATCAAAAATAGCCTTTATCTCCCACGCTTCCTTCATAACAAGTGCCACATCAGATGCCCAAGATGTATATGTCCCATTATAATCGGCATCCTCTCGTTTGCTATATAGGCCGCCCAGTTTACCTACTATTTTTTGGTGATCGCGGCGACCCGCACCTCCAAGCGAAGTAAGTCTCTTTGTTATACTGTCATGATATTTTCTAGACATCCCGCAGTATATCGGATCACTTAGATAATCGGCGAGATAGTAATCACCCATACACCTCGCGGCATAGTAGTATCGATTGATGGCAGTACGCTGCCGCGACTCTGGACTTACTTCTGGCGGTAGCGAGGAAGCACCTGTCGCTAAATGATCTGCAATATGCAAATATCCGAGGGCGAGAGACATCATACGAAGCGGAGATCAATTACAAATTTGGAGACAGCATCCTCGAAACGCGGTAGATACCATTCATCCTCAAATCTATTCAATGCATCAAATGCCGAATCTACATCAAGAGAAGTTTTTACACCTAGCGTAAGTAATGAAACTTGATCCTCTTCATTTTCAACAAGGCGTAGACTCATAATAGCGTCGCGGCCGAAATATTCCGGAACCCGATCCTTCGTCTCGCTAATTCCATCGATTAGTCCTGGATTCTCGCACAGAAATCTACCAACTTGATCTCTTAGGTGACCTATTCGTGGGAGATCGTCGAATAGAGATTGTATTCTATCCGCCACATCCTTATTCCAGCCTATGATGGAGTTAACACTTAACTCCGGTGTCAGCATAGCTACTAGATCTACAATCCCATAAAACTCAGGAGGTGGATCTTGGGGCAATTCAAATGGAGATTGCTTGTCAAACTCAATGGGGTACGCATCACCTGAATTATCCGCAGTTCCTGATGTACTGGGCCTCATCTCCTCTCCTTGAAATAGTGCTCGGTCGTAACGAAGTATAGGTATGTAGCATCCGTTAGTGAATTGAACTCCTTGAAGAAATTGTGCTTTGATAAACCATCATCATAAACGAATGCTTCAAGCAATATCTTCTTTAGAATCGTGTCATCTTCCTCATCAAAAATCATGTTATAGCGAATTCCTCGGGTCAGAAAATACTTCTTCAAGTCATATAGATACTGTATTCGCTGCGTCTTCTTAGCCTTAATTATGCCATCTAAAACCTCGTCGCCAGCCTCAAGGCCTCGCTGCAACACTACCCGATCATCATTCATTGGTCGAACGACAGCAAATGTCATGTCCTTGAATTGTGCAGATATAATCCACTCAACACCCTCCGCTTCACCAAACGCGGGTTTCGCACCGAATTTTTCTAGCCAGGCAAATATTGTATCTTTCTGAATCATAACTCCTGAATATCCATTATAAATAATCCTTCGACCCTCTCGGACGCAGTTTTTTCAAGCCCCCGATCCACACATTGCTTTATCGGTAGGATACAGGACTCCTGAAGATTCTTATCTAAATTAACACACATCCCTGGGCATACTGCTATAAAAACCGATTTCATAGGGACCATCCTGGGACTATAATCAGCAGATTTGTCTAATTTTGTCAAGTTCTGTCAATTCCCTCATCTCGAATCTGATCCACTTCTAAATAGCAAAAACCCCGTCGGGAAGCATTATCTCTGACGGGGTCTGCCGTTTGTACGCCCGGGAGGACTCGAACCCCCAACCGTCTGGTCCGTAGTTCTGCGTTGATAGTATAACTGAGTAGAAACTCACCAGAAAACTCCGTCAACTCACAAGATTACCGCTGATTATCGGCTGGAACTCAGGAGATTATCTCTGGTTAATGGTGAGTTAAACTGTCTGAAAATCCACCATTTTACGTGGAGTATTAAGGAGAATACCGACAATCTCACGCTGTTATTGAGGAGATTTCATACGTTATGTGGTGAATAGCTCTACCGGGTGTCTATAAGTATGGCAGCAGATGGACGCTGCGGGATATATGCTGTAGGCGGCGGATGGCCCTCATCCGCCTTCCCCCCGCCATTAAGTGCCCCCGGGCAATCAAGTATCCTGCGAATGACAGACCGTTGAAGTTGTATCCTTTGGAGTTCTCTCTCCCTGGGGTGAGGGGAAGATCACATAGTACTCTCCGCGCCCTCTGCGGTTTTTTCCTCTTTGTCTTGGCGTCCCCTTCGACAAGCTCAGGACAGGCTTGGCGGTTTTCATATTTTTTCTCTCCGCCTCTTTGCGGCCTTGGCGTCTTGGCGGTTCATTTCTTCAAGCCCCTAGCCCCTAGCCTCAAGCCTCAAAAATCTCGCGCACCAGACGCACCAGGCGAACGACAAGCCCCCGCCACCGGCTTATATTCCGGCGCTATGAAGATGCCGCCGCCATATCGCCCTACCACTTTGGGTGGGTACGACTCATGCTTCCTTCGCCGCCCGTGGACGTGGGGGGGGGTACCCCCCTGTGCGGTACTACGCCTCCCGTCGGGAGGGATGGTGCGATCGTGGGTAGTGTCCTAATTTGGATTTTTCCAATCTGCCGTAATCCCGAATATTTCCTAGTGGAGCGCAACCCTGGTATAGTCTTTGCAGCTATAATCTTAGGAGAAGAGAATGTCCTATGATAGTGGTAGAGGCGTGTTGGTGGCAACACTTCTAGCTCCCAGGCAGTCTAAAGATTAGGTATAAAGAATTGAAGGACTCGTCCGATAACAAAAATGACTTGATATAGAGCAGTGGAGCGACTAATTTGTCGACAAGACACGACAAGCACAACCTAGACACACGCAAATCCATAGTTTCCAAGGACTTGGAACTTTCCCCTTATCCAGCGTATAACCGTAGAGAGGGCTTTTTAACCATATGAGCATACTGGGTCAGTTTAACAAGGAGAAGGCAATCGAGCTCCTTCTTTATGTTACAAGGCGTTGCTCGGACATGTACACGGCATTGAAGGTTGTCTACTTCGCAGACAAAGACCACCTGTCGAAGTACGGGCGGTCGATCTCCTGCGACCGATATGTGGCCATGAGACACGGCCCTGTTCCAAGCGGTTTGTATGATATGATCAAAGACGTTCGAGATAATCACATCGAACCCACGGCGTTCAGGGTTGAAAAGGGAAACAAAATATATCCCCTCAGGGAACCAGAGTTGGATTTGCTCAGCGAAACCGATATAGAAATACTAGATGAATCGATAGGGCGATACGGCTCCATGTCGTTCTCGAAGTTGAAGCGCCTAAGCCACGATGCAGCTCATAAAGCGGCTGATGAAAACGACTTTATTCCGGCAGAGGCGTTTATTAAGAGCGTTCCTGGAGGTGACGACCTTTTGCAGCATTTGGCTAGTGACTAGACAGTCTCAGGGCAGAATATAGACGGTCAGTCATGGAAGACATTCTGCCCGGCAGTATTCTTTATCTCCATTGCCCCTTCACGATACCCGATCCAAAAAATAAGTACGTTCTCCTCCTCAAGCTTAATAGGCCCTCTCTGATATTCGTTATTAACAGCGACATCAATCGCTTTATTCAATCGAGGCCAGAGTTGTATGCTCTGCAAATGCGTCTACCAGCATCAGATTATACTTTTTTCGACCATGATTCATTCGTTAATTGTTCAGAGGTGAAAGATAACTTTTTAGACTCAGAAATAGTTGAGCAACTAACGCAAGACCCCCGACGGAATAAAGGAATAATAGGTAACCGAGACATCGGCGAAGTTAAACGAATGATAAATCTTGCGCGTACAATCAGCCAAAGGCATAAGCACGCAATAATCTCAAGCCTCAGTTAACATGTCCTAGTATCCTCAATTGAGCAAGTCCTGAATCTCCCCTAATCTACTTGTAACCCCTGCCTCCATTGCGGGCGTTACCCTCAGTGCCCTATGAATCCTCACAAAGTTATAGTAGGCGAAGTGTAGCGCCTCAGCCGCTTTCCCCCCGCAACTAACCGCTCCCCCCTTTGCGTCCTTGGCGCCCCTATGGCCCGCTATGAACGGGCTTGGCGGTTCTTTTCTTCCCATGCCTTTCCCAATAACTTCTTCAGTCATCAATCTACATCCATCAATTATCATTCATTTTCGCGCACCAGGCGAACGACAGACCCCAGCCGCCGGCTTATATTCCGGCGCTATGATAATGCCCGCAGCATACCGCAGCAAGCCTTCGTCGCGAGCGAAGCGTGGCGATCTGCCATCGCGATCCGCCAGTCACGCCGATAGGCGAATCCACCCACTGGCGGGCTGGCGGAGTGGCGATCCGTCGTTGCGAGGCCTTGCAGGGGCCGTGGCAATCTCATTTTGCATTCTGCACCGCATAGTGCCCGCCAGAAAACTATACACCACCCCAACAGTGCTCTCGTCGGGGGAAGCCTTGAAAAAAACGAATTTTGTATGGGTTTTGTTCAATTCCAGGGTCTCTTCCTGGTCCCTTTTGGAGACCGGCCCGCGCTCTCCGCGTGCTCTGTGGTTAAGCTCTTCAGACTGCCAACTGCCACTGCCACTGCCACTAGCCCCCAGCCGACCCACTCTCCTCGCCGTGATCTCCCTCTATCTCCGGCGCCCGCGTCTCCGGCAGCTCCAGCCCAATGGTCGCACTGAGGTTTTCCTTGAACTTCTTGATATGCCCTTCCCCGATTCGATACCCCTCAGAGGCATTCTCCAATCCCTTGCCGATAGCCTCGAATTTCTTGTAG
>SDBU01010793.1_pt1 | contig 10090 bp, 4 predicted proteins | sample 2277071 | NCBI WGS metagenome assembly SDBU01 (sample SAMN10397929, study PRJNA504765) | marine sediment metagenome | isolation source: marine sediment core GS08_GC12, 126 cmbsf | place: Arctic Ocean: Gakkel Ridge, Loki's castle | collected 2008 | reverse complement strand
CAATTCCACGGCATTAATGCCGTCCTGAAACAGGCGTGAATTGCTGAAGCAGCCGATGTTATCGTTTCTGGCGCCGATGGACGGTGCATCATCGGATATTTTCGAAGGTTCTGTCGTTTCGGGTTTCTCTGACGAGATGATATCGGAAACCACGTCATTGCAGGGCTCGTCGTTGTCGTCGTCCGGGGGGCAACTTTTGCATTCACCTGATTCTTGTGTGTACCTTTTTCGCCGCCGGCTATCGGCGGCCAGCAGGCGACGGAAACCACAATTCAGGGAGTATCCCACCATGACGATCACGCCTGCCATGATGCTGATTGTGGAAACGACGGCCAGGCCGTCCCGGATATCGTTTCGCTTGCGATAGCGTTCGACAGCCTGCTGCCAGTGGGGACCATACATGGTATCGGCGAGGACAGCGGCGACGGTTGTGCCGTTTGCCAGGTCGGCGATGTCTGCGCGAAGCCTGCCCGGCTGTTCGGTAATGAGTTTTTGCCGTATCTCCGGCCCTGCGTAATCGCCGTATCCCCACGGATTTTCGATACGTTCGGCCGGCGTCAATTTACTCCATTTGAGATACTGGTGCACGTATTCTTCGGCGCCGTGGCCATATCGGGCTTTATACAAGGCGGTCGTGCGGTCCTGTTGTCTGATATCCAGCAGGACTGCAGCCAGTCCTGTCATACCCAGCACGAGCAGGATGCCTGTCCAGATGACCAATTTCTTTTTCATTGTGTTTTTGCTCGCTCAAGGGCGTTGTGTTTTTTGTCCGACGGGCCAAAACGAAAAACATCGGCCCCAACAATATTTGACACTTAAAATATAGAAAATAATATCGTTTACGTCAAATCGAACAGATTGACCTGTGGCTTTATCAGTAGTTGTACCGCTGCATTCCGGGCTTTGCTCTGCCGTTTGTAACGGGTGGAGTGATTTTGGGAGTCCTATAACGACAAGAATACGCATATCGGACTGTACGCTGCACTGCAGGCGAGACAGGCTACAGGAGGTTTTGGCGATACCATGCGATGGCTTTTTCGAGTCCGGCGGCGAATTGGACCACCGGTTTATAGCCGATGACTTTTTCGGCAAGACTTATGTCCGCCACTGAGTGTTTTACATCGCCGGGACGGCTGGGCACATAGAGAGGCTTGACCCTTTTTCCGACGCAGCGGTTGATGTGCTCAATCACGGTGTTTATTGTTATTTGTTCTCCACATGCGATATTGAGCACTTCGCCGTGTGTTGCCTCCGCCCGGGCCGCCAGAAGGTTGGAGGCAACGACGTTTTCTACATAGGTGAAGTCTCGGCTCTGTTGGCCGTCGCCATAGACGGTGGGGGGGGTGTCCTGGAGAATGGCGGTTACAAACGCCGGGATAGCCGCGGCATATTGACTGGTGGGGTCCTGGTGCGGCCCAAAGACGTTGAAGTATCGAAGCGAGACGGTTTCGAGCCCGTACACGGTGTAAAAGACTTTGCAGTAATACTCACCCACGAGTTTGGCGACTGCGTAGGGCGACAGGGGGGCGGTGGGCATGGTTTCGACCTTTGGGAGTGTGCGGCTGTCGCCGTACGCCGACGAGCTTGCGGCATAAACGAAACGTCTGATGCCGGCGGCGCGTGCAGCCATCAAGAGGTTGAAAGTGGCGTCAACGCAGTGCTTGTGGGTCGTTGCCGGGTCCGCAACGCTCTTCGGCACGGAGGGAACGGCGCCCTGATGAAGAACGACGTCGATGCCGTCCATTGCTTTGCGGGCGACGGCGGGGTCGCCCATGTCGGCCTGCATGAATTCAACTTTGTCAATGATACCAGCGAGATTGTGCAGGTGACCGGTGATGAGGTTGTCGACGACGCGAACGAAACAGCCGTTGCGAACAAGGCGCCGGCAAATATTGGAACCGATAAAGCCGGCGCCTCCAGTTACGAGAAATTTATTCATAAAAACCCTGTGTCAGCACTTATGTCCCTGTCGGAAGTTCTCCAATCTATCCAGCGACTGCCTGAATGCGGCTGCCACGCTGGTATTTCTGGTACGACTTGTATACCTCCTGGAAATAGCCGCCCTTCATGGCCTTGACTCGCATCAGTACGGTTCCAACAACGGTTGCGTTGATCTCGCGGAGTTCCCGCAGTGCGCGTTGTGCGGCCCCTCGGTGTGTGGTTTCAGCGTCGAGGACGAGTATGGTGCCGTCGGACTGGGCGGCGAGCGTCTTGGCATCGCTGACAAGGAGAGGTGGGGCATCGATGATGATGTAGTCGTAGAGGTTGCGACAGTGCGCCAGCAGGTCGCCCATTCTGGCGCTGCCGAGCATCTCAGCAGGGCTTGCCGGTACGGGGCCGCTGTCGATGATATCAAGGTCCTCGATGCCGCTGAACCGCACGAGGTCGTTGTCGGCCTGGCATTGGCCTGACAGATAGTTGCTCAGGCACCAGTCAGGGTCAGGAGGCGAGCCGTTCGTTCCAGGGAAGAGCACTGCGGTCATGGGCCGTCTGAAGTTGGCGTCAATGAGCAGGACCTTGCTGTTTTCGGCAACCAGTGTTGTCGCGAGGTTTGCGGCGATCGTGGTTTTCCCGTCACCGGCGGCGCCGCTTGTTACGAGCAGAATCTTCTTGCTCTCGTCTCGTCCGGAGAGTTTCAGATTGGCTCGTAACTGCCGGTAGCATTCGCTCATTAAGGAATAGGGAGCCCGGTGTACCACGTGGGCCAGATCGGCGCTGCTGACGTCGGGGTCTTCGTCGACATGGCAGATCATCCCGAGAAGCGGGGCTCGCAGGTGCTTCACGACGTCGCTTGGACTTCTCACGAGGTCGTTAAGCAGCTCAATGGCAAATGCCAGTCCAAGGCCGGCAAGCAGCCCCATGATGAAGCCGCCCGGCAAAAAGAGGACGAGTTTGGGGAAACTCTTATCGAGGGGCTCTTGTGAGTACCATGCGAGCTTGACCTTTGATATCTGGGGGTCTTCCAGGAGTGTGGTCAGCTTCTCGATGTGGGTGGTCATTTCCTGGAGTCGCAGTTGTTTTTCATCGCGCAACGAGGCGGTCTCGAGGTAGCCGGCGCGGACTATGTTCATTTGCTTGTGTTCAGCCTGGATCTCCTGAAGGCGCATTCTCTGCGACTCGAGTTCGGCAGTTACCGTAATGACCGCGTCCTGTACATTGCGATAGTCTGCATACCGGAAGATGTCGGCGATCTCAATCTGTCTTTTCAGCAGGTCGGCCTTTCGTTGCTTCAGCGCATCGGAAACCTCTTTGATACGTCTGTGATTTTCTCCGAACTGTGTCAGCAGTTGGGCGAGCAAGGGTTCGAGCATTGCGATACTGTCTCTCATTCTCCTTGCAACCGGGTCCCGTTCAATCTGTTCTGAGGTGACTTCGTCATATTGACCCCCTGCACGTATTTTGAGGATTTCGACAGTACTGTTAAGACGAATGATATCATTCTCGAGGTTGCCGAGGTCGGTTTGCTGGTCTCCGAGCGTCTCGCTGAGGTAGTCCTGGAAGTAGCTTTCTCCGAGGTTTCCGAAAGGGGTCCCTTCACGCACTACTCTCATTTCATTATTGGAAACGTCCAGATCTCTCTTAAGCTTTCTCTCTTGGTCGCGGCGTTTGCTGAGCTGATTCCTGAGGTCACGAGTGGCTACGTCTCTTTGCTGTGCGAGGAAAAGTTCGAGCATTTCATTGACAATGAGTTTGGATTCGGCAGAACTGCCGCAGGTCATGGAGACGAGGACGTGGACATCATCTCGAGGAGCCCTGGCGCCGAGGTGCCTCTGCAGGTTTTTTACCGCGCGGGGGATATTGGTGCTGTTGCCTTCGATAAACCGTTTGAACCATTTCGTGTTTCGGACGTTATCCTTTCTTAGTAGTTCCAGCATGGTCCCGAGGTTCTTCATTATGAGTATCTTGGAATTCCTGAACTGGTCGTAAATGTCCTTGTTGAGGCCGCCCTCGCGAAATTCCATGGGGTCGGTAATCGCCGGCTGGAGGACTTGAATAGCTCCGACTGCTGTGAACCTGGGGTAATATCTCTGGAAAAGGTACCATGATCCGACTCCCACGATGACGCCCACGACGGTCAGTGCGGCGATGAGGAAGACATGCCTCCTCAAGATGCCCAGGAGTTCCTTGGGTGTCAGGGTCATTTGCGTCGGTAGAGACGGTCTGCCGGCGACGGACCTTACTGTCGCGGCTTTATTTGTCGGTTGCATCTGTGCTGTCATTTTATATCATCTCCTAACACACATATATAAACTGTTAGTTTTCGCAGCTATTGGGAAACCCTTTCTATTGCCTGGGTAAGCTGGTCCTTGGCTTTTGGTGTTATCGTATCGCCGCCGATTTCCATCGCCTGTTTGTACGAAGCGGTGGCCAGTTCGTTTCGCTCGAGGCCTTCCTGTGCCATGCCGAGGTGTTTGTAGACTTCCCATGGTACGGCGGTACCGTCAACTTCATGAAGTTGAATAGTCGTCTGAAGGAGTTTTTCGGCCTTGCTGTATTTTTTGTTTTTGCAAAGAGTATAGGCGTACGTGTCCATGATATTAGGGTTGTTGCGTGCGCCGGCATGGGCGCGAGCGCCGTATTCTTCGGCCTTGTCAAGTTGTTCATTGTTCTCGGCCAGCAGATACGCCAGATTGTTCAGTGCCTGAAGGTTCATGGTTTGAGCGTCCAGTATCTTCTCGTATTGTTCAACGGCCTGCGAGAGGTATTTCTTGTCGGATGTCTTGACGTATCCCATGACAAGGGTCACAGCCCTGTACGCGGAATATTGAGGATACATGGGGCCTGAGGGAGTGATGACAGCCATGCTGTTTTCGATATACTGCAGCGCCTTACTGTATTGTCCGCTCTGTTGGGCGAGATGGAACGCGACCATATTGGCGATGAGTGAATCGGGCGATGCCTTGAGTTTGGAGGCGACCCATTTGTCGACCTCGGCGGTGCCGACAGTCTGCGTCATGTTGCGCAGGGTACCGATAATCAGCGTGTCATCATTGCTGCATTTCTCCAACGCCTTATAGTAGTACTGCACGGCGAGGTCCCGGTTGGACATTCTTGCCTGGCTCTGGCCCATCTGGGAGTATGCGACTGAAGCCATAGCAGGCACGTCGATGTACTTCGAAGCGATGCTCAACACGTTTTGATATTGGCCCAGCCGCCAGAGTACTTCGAGGTATGAATCGAAGATCATAATCGATGGATTGTCTTTCTTCTGTGTTATCAGCCATGCTTTTTGGAGGAGTTCTTCCGCTTTCTTGAGGTTTGATTCACGCATATAGAAACGGGAGGCGCGGAAATACCAATGTTCGGTATCGGGGTATTTGGCAATAAGATCGTCATAAAAGGCCATCAAAGCGGTTTTCTGTTGAGATTCTTCGTAGAAGCGTTCGAGGGTTGTCGTCAGACGCGCCGGCGCCATTGGGTCTTTGATTGCGCTTATGAGTTCGCCAATGGCAGCGGGCATTCTGTTGGATTGACGATAGGCTAACGCCAGTTCCAAACTGATGTCGGCGCTTGGCTGAAGCCCCTTGCTTTTTTGAAGATCGGCGACGGCCTGGCCGTAATCGCGGCGGAGGCGGTTGATATTGCCACGCAGGCGCCAAGCGGCTGCGTTTTTGCTGTCAAGTTCAAGATTGCGATTGACCAGACTCAGAGCCTTTTCGAGGTCACCCTTTACCATGGCTACCCAGGCGTTTAGCAGCAAGCCGCGGACTTCCTGGGGATGTCGCTCTCTGAAACTGGCGAGTTTGAGTTCAGCCTCCTTTACCAGGCCAGTCTCAAGGTACATCTCGATTTGCAGGAGTTGATTGTCGACCGTGTCTTCGATGTCCAGAATCTGCTCACAATATGTACGCACGCCTTCCTTGTCGCCGGTCAAACGGGCCACCAACGCCAGTCCGCGAATAATGGTGAGTTTCCTGGGATCCTGCTCATTGAGCCTGTGCAGTATCTGTGCGGCCTTATTATAGCGCCCGTCGCGCAAATAGAACCGCCAGAGGACATCGTCCTTTCCGGCGAAGATCTTTTCGACATCGTCCTGACGGCCGGTCAGGCGCAGGAATTCGGAATATCGTTGCTGGATATTGCCGTTGTCAGGTGCCATGGCATAAGCTTTTTCATATGCCAGGCCCGCTATTTCAAGAAGGCCGGCCTTTTCTTCGTCATCGGTTTCGCTGCGGCTCATCGTTGTCGCCAGATTGGCCACAAGTAAATGGTTGGCAATGTCAGGGATCCGCTCCTGGAGGAATTGAAGTTGCGCTAACGCGTCTTCGGGGTGTTCACTGCTTCTGTACTGGGCATAGAGACTCTGCAGAGACCAGTTGTTCGTATTCAGAGCAATCGCCGCACGGAGAGCCTGCTCGGTTTCCGCCTGCTGCTCGAGGGAGAGCTTTTGGTCCAAACGTGTGTTACGCTCGTGAAGGACAACCACCCTTTGCCTGGCTGCGACCAGATCGAGAGGGTTCATCCGGGTGGCGGTTTGTACGTCTTTAATGGCCTGATCGAGATTGCCCATGGCGTTATTGACGCGGCTTCTCAGGTAGTATGCACGTGCGTAAACCGGTTTGCTCTTCAAACATTGTTCGATTCTCTCAAGGGCCTGTTTGTAGTCGGCCCGGACAAAGCTGAGCCTTGCGAAATAGAAATTACCTTCACAACCGTCCAGATTGTTCTCACGGGCCTTCTGTGCCATCTGATCGGCCAGTTCGAAATCTTTGTCTTCCTGTGCAATCGCTGTGTCGAAGAGACCGCCAATAGCCTGTTTATCGTCAGATGCGATGTCGAGCGCCTTGTTGTATTCATCGGCGGCCTGGGTGTATTGGCCCCGGGACAGATAATGCCGGCCGAGTGAAAGTGCTCGTTGGCGCGGGTCGGAAATTCCGGAAAGTACTTGCAGGGTTATCTCGTTGAATCTGTCCGAAGGGATGTCGAGGGGATCCGGCTCGAGCAGACCCCGCTGAAATGCCAGTGCCGAGAGGTTGTCGCCCCTATGTGCGAGGAACTTCTCTATGAACGCCTTGGCGAGATCAGGTTTGTTTTGTGTGAGATAGTCCCTGCAAACGAGGATGACGATACTGGGCGTTACCTGCTCCGGATGTGTGGCGATGAGAATGTCGACGGCCTCGGCTCTCTGCCTGCGGAATTCATCCAACTGCTCCTGTTGTTCGGAAGTTAAAGGGCTTTGCGTTTGCAGTTGAAGCATGTTTACAATTCGTGAATGCACAAGGGACAGTCGCAGGCTTTTTGTTTGGGCGTCATCGGAGTCCATGCCGTCGAGTATGTCGGAGGCCTCGTCAAACTGGCCCGAAGCGACATAAGCGGCGACCTGAATGCTTCTGCTTCGCTGATTGCCGACGGCAGCCTTTTCATAGGCTTTTACCAGTGCAATCGCATCGGTCCAGCTCCGACCTTTGAGAAGCAACTCTGCATAATCAAGCAGAACCTGCGGCTTTGTGGAGGCAATTCCGCCGACGATGGCGTCCCTGAGAAACTGCAGGCGGCTTCCTATCTCAGGTCTGTTCTTGATGGCATGGGCCAGCATATATGACAGTCCGGGGTTACCAGACTGGCCACTTTTGAACTGTTCATAGGCGTCATACATTTGTCGGATGGCCTTTTCGTTTTGCCCGCGCGCCAGATCAAGGATTCCCGCCCACATGACCGAATAGATGTTTGTGCTCCCGCTGATCTGAGTGATCTCGTGAACACTTTCTTCAACCTTTGCGACCAGCAAACGGTGTTTCTCCTGGTCGTTGTCCTGAAGGGCCTGTAGTGCCTGCTCGACGTACATTCTCGCCAAAAAGGAATATAGCGTCAATCGATTATTGAGATCGATCCGGGCCCTGGGACCGGAGACAGCCTGTGCTTCGGGCATGGCCAGTGCCGCAGTTGCGACATCGATGGCTTCTTGAAACTGCGTATCGCCGGCCAGGGAGGACTTGAGATAGTGCAGGTTTGAGGCTGCTATTGCATATTCGGCATTTTGATTGTCCAACTCTATTGTGCGTGTTATTGCGTCAATGGCCTTGTCGAGTTGATTGCTGAATTGATAGTATCTGGAGAGGGTGCTCCAGGCGATGGCGCTGGAATCGAATCTGGCAACGACGGCCTGGAAATCATCCTCGAGGGCCTGGACCTGCTGCTTATCGCGTTGGGTTGCCGCCAGTTTCATTTCAAGGAGATTGACGTGGGCCTGGGCATTTTCGGGCAGCGTTTCAACAGCTTTCTGGAGGACATCTTCGGCCTGCCGGGCGGCCTCCTCTGCCGCGCCGGTCACCCCGGCGAAATCCTCGATATCCCCTTTCAGGCGGATAGCCTGCGCCAGATACTTGTATATCTCAACATCATCAGGCGTCTGCTGCAACAGTGCTTCAAAATCGCCCATGGCAGCATCGACATTGGCGGTGCGATCTGTTGCCTGACCGCTTGCGGCCAGTTCAAGATTGGCCCGGGCTTTGGCTTTCAATACAAACGGATCGGGTGGTTTGTTCTGCTGCATCATGATCTGAATCAACCCGTCGCTGCCGTCAGGTTCTGTACCGGAGACCTGTTCTTTTACTCTTGACCATGCCATCGGATTGCCGGCGTCTCCGCTATCGTAGAAATATCGCAGGAGTTCCATCTTGGCCGTGAGGTTTACCGGATCGATGCTGGTTATGGTATACCACGCCCGGAGGGTCTGGTCCCAGTCGGGCCTGTAGAATTCATTATTGGTGAGGCAAAGGTCGGCAAGCTGAAAGAGTATATCAATCTTAAACGCGTCATCCTTTGCGACTCCGACCGCCCGGCGGTATTTGCGAAAGACATAGACGTAGGCTTCGCGGCCCGCCTCCAGGAGTTGTTCGGTTTCCTGCTGCCGATCGGGGTCCGTCAGCATCTGTCGGTACTCAGTCAGTTGAGTTTCAATCTCGCTGAGTCGCTTGTTCGCATGGCTAAGGAGTTTGTCAGGATCCCTTCTCATCTGCCGCCAGACCAATCCTCCTGTGACAACAATGACGCCCAGAATGATTATGCCTAATATTGCGACTTTCTTGTTTAACTTTCTCTTTGCCATCTTTTTCCTTTTAACCTTCTATCGAATCCCACAGATACTTGAACCTCATTGAAGTCCTGCAACCGGATCGGCAGGGGACTGCCCGGGGCGATTTACCTTTTCCCAATCGGGCCAGTGTTCGGTTTCCAGCAGCGGCAAGAGCACAGAGAGAAGTCTGGCGCTTGCGCTGAGGACATCGGCCTTGTTGCCGTAGATCATCCCGCCGGGTCCGATTCCATAAAACTTCCATTCGACTTTCGAGAAGTACGAATATGTGCCAAAAAGGTTCTTGCCCATAATTGCCCGTGTACCGGCGCGGCTGCTGGCGAATTTGCCGTTGGCTTTGAAAAAGTACAACACACGGTACTTCAAATCGGACATCCATACATTGGTGTTCTTCCCGGTGAAGACCAGATATCTGGCGTCAATGGCGACCTTGCCATTATTTGTCAGGAGACCGGCGATCTGTGCCTGGCCGATGTCAAGGGTCAGCGCGACCTCCTGTCGCGAGAACAGTTGGTTGCCGCTGCCCGTGAAGCATTCTTCCGGCACGTGGGGCACCCTGTCGGGGTCGCCGGTGTAGTAGGTGATAAACAGCGAACAATATCGTGTGGGGCTCAGGGCGTCGGCCCCGGTGTCTTCCAGTCTCCACTGGATGTAGTCTTCTGTGCCGAGAGATTCGAGCACGTCCGGATTTTCTATTCTTGACTTGTGCTCGACGCGGTAGGGGGCCAGCTTGCTTTCATCCAGATCATCAAGCGATTTGCGCAGCGCTATGGGCAGCTTCTTAAGCTTCGCGCCAGACCAATCGAGGGCAACCTCCTTGAATCCCGCCGCCAGCGCCAGCACGGCCACGCAGACAAGAAAAGGAAAATGGATATATGGCTTAATGATCTTATTCATAACTACCTTGATAGGGCCTTTGCCTCACACATGTTCAGTTTCTCCGGCGTATAATAACATTTGTCTGCATCTGAGCCTCGTCGACGAACAGATTGGACATGAACCACGCAAGGGCGCCGTACAATCCAAAAGCAAGGGGCAGCATGCCCATCCCTAACA
>SDBU01010792.1_pt1 | contig 10090 bp, 17 predicted proteins | sample 2277071 | NCBI WGS metagenome assembly SDBU01 (sample SAMN10397929, study PRJNA504765) | marine sediment metagenome | isolation source: marine sediment core GS08_GC12, 126 cmbsf | place: Arctic Ocean: Gakkel Ridge, Loki's castle | collected 2008 | reverse complement strand
TTGGCTTCACATAATACTTATGGAGACCATAAAGATAATGCAGTTATATCAATATCGAGGGAACATTAAAATGGAGGCGAAAAATAATGACAACATTTTTACAATATTTTAGTTTTGTAGGTGGTCAAGTTTTTAGTTACGGACTTGGATTAGCAGGACTTGCTTATGCTTATAAAACATTTAAAGAATTGAGAAAGAAATGAAATGGCAACAAAACATTGGATTGGAGCAGTACTTTTACTAGTTATCTTATCCAGCAGTCTGTATGTTCTAATGCCTAAAGAGGTTAAGTTAGTTGTTGGAAAAACCAAAACTCAGATTTTTATTTATGACGAAGATAGGGTAGGTAGCAACTGGGAACTTATAGGTACGGAATATATGTACTTATGGGATGGTTCGGCGAAGATGCGAGCCAGTGATAGACTTCTTGAAACTTTTGATTTAGATAATGGAATGACAACCATTACACGTACAGCTTGGTATAAGGATAATATAAAAACCAAACAAACTTATACTTTTGATGGCAATCTTGAAGATATTGAATTTGTACCTGTTTCTCATATAGCAGAATGTTTTAACTGTGAAGGAAAAATAGTTAGTTTCGAATACCGAGATATTGAATACGAAGGTGAAACAAGATTAGCTTTTTCCCCGGAAATATTTGGTAGATTAAAGGTTGAATGGAAAGGAAATCCTTATTTAGAAAAACTATATCAATACAAATTTGTTAGTCCTAAATTAATGGTTAGATATAGACCGGCAAGTGAATATGAAGTTTACAATATAAGAATGAGTGACCCAATAACTCCTGGAAGCGGAAATGATACTGGATTAGTTAGCAGATGGAGCTTCGAAGGAAATTTTAAAGATAGTGTTGGTTCTAATGATGGAACCGCTGAAGGAGAACCTGCTATTGGAACAGGCATAAAAGGAAGATGAGTTAAGTTAGATGGGGTTGATGATTATGTTGAGATGGGTGGAACAAGCAGTATCAATCTTAGTTCTCTAACGATTGGTGCATGGGTTTATTCAAATGATTTAGTTTCTCTTCACAGTATTTTAACAAAAGGGAGACTAACCTATACTCAAGATTTTACACTTGGGACTTCTGGCACAGACTATCTTTTTGGTGTGGGTATAGGTTCAAGTGCAAGTACTCGTACAGAAGTAACAACAGCAAGCGCAACAACTGGTGAATGGCATTTTGTTGTAGGAACTTATGATGGAACAACTAGTACCGGTAATCAAAAGATTTATGTTGATGGTGTTTTAAAGAATACTGGAGATTCTTCAATAGTTGTTGGAACTTCATATAATGTAAGGGTGGGTTTAACTAGTTTTGCCCAATATCCTTTCAACGGCACCATCGACGAAGTAATTATCTACAACCGCTCACTTACAGAAACTGAAATAGCAACACTTTACGATACAGGAAGAAGTCCAAGATTTGTTTTAAAAGGAAAATTAGGAAGTGAATTATTAGTTGATGGGGATATGGAAGACACCGGAAACCCAGAATTGATTTGGGTTGCTGATTATGATGCAAATCTAACCAAACAAACAACCAATCCTTACAGGGGAAGCCAAGTATTGAGAGTGGATTATAATGACACTACAAATCCTTTTGTTTATCAGATTATCTTGACAGTCGGCAAAACATATAGAGTAACAGGATGGGCTAGGAGTAACGGTACTGCGATACCCAGAGTACAAGAGGGTTTGATGGGTTCTTCTCTTTTTTGGGAAGGCACAGATTCAACTTCTTGGCAGTATTTTGATTTTGTGGGAGTAACAACCCATGCGTGGTTTATATTGAGAACTTTAAGTGCCATAGCTGGTTATACAGAATGGGATGACGTTTCAGTAAAAGAAATAACTACTACTTCAAATAGATTTGTACTAAAGTCAGACCCAACTATGGGATTAGTAAATGAAACAGGATTAGTCGGACATTGGACTTTTGATGCTAAAGATGGGAGTACTAGCTCTAAAGTAGAAGATGTTAGTGGGAATAACAATAATGGAACGGTCAATGGTGCAACTTTAACCAATTTAGGACGATTTAAGGAAGCTTATGATTATGATGGTACTTCTGACAGTATAAATGCAGGAAACAATAGCAGTTTAAATGTTGAAGTAGAATTTACTTTATCTGCTTGGATTAAAACAACTGATGATGATGGTATGTTTATTTCAAAGGGAAATGCGAATAATGATGGTTATCATCTTAGAGTTTTTGGCGGAACATTTAGATTTTATGTTGGTAGCTCGGGTTTTAGAAATACAAATGTTATAATTAATGATAGTTTATGGCATCATATTGCACTTACTATGGATAATAATACCTCACCAAAAGTAAATGTGTATCATAATGGAAACCTTGTTCTTTCTAATGATGACCAACCAAATGCAGGAGCTGATTATGCTCTTTTATTTGGAAAACATTGGGATGATAGTATTTATTTAAATGGAACTATTGACGAAATTATATTATACAACCGTTCTCTCTCAGCTTTAGAAGTTTCAGATTTATATCAAGGAACAAAATCAAGAAGATTTGTTCTAAAGAGTTTGGTAGGATAATGACACGTGTATCAAATGAAGTTATTGTAGAAAGGATTGATGGGATGAAGGAACATTTCAACGATAAGATAGGCAACCTTAATAAGAACATTAATAGTTTTAAGAAATGTTTCAATGAGAAAACACTTCCGGAAATAAAAGAAAATACTAAATTCAGGGAGAAAGCTATAGGAATATTTGGAGCAATATCATTTATTTCACTTACCTTTGGTGGATTTTTTATGTGGTTGATTACTAAAGCAAAATTTTGGGCAAAGTAATACATTATATAATTTTGAACATAGGTATTTATAAACAAAGAAGCCAATTTTATTAATATACAGATATGTCTATTCCTAAACTGTGGAGTAGATAATGATAAATTTATCAGCAGGTGTATTTCAAAAAAGGGTGAAAATATGGAAAAAAATTCTGAAAAAAAAGAAACAAAATATGATGAAGATGGACATATTATAGTTGCTGAAAATGTAAAAGTAATATTCGGCGGAGATATTTGTTTAACTGAAGAAGTTGGGGAAGAAGAGGAAGAAAAAGATGAAGAAAGTGAATGAAAATTTTTTCGATGCAAAATTTTCAGTAAATGGAACAGCTATTCATTCTGGAATTAGTCGTAATGGTATTTTATATACAGGTGAAGAACTAAAAAAAGCTAGAAAAACCTTACAAGGTGTACCATTTCAAAAAGACCATGATTCTTCTGTAGATAAAAGCATTGGATTAGTAACAAAATCTACATATGATGAAACAACTGAAAAAATAGGATATGCAGGATGGATTAAGGAAGATGGTACTAATGTTATTGGAAAAGTAAAAGACGGGCGGGTAAAGGCAGTATCTGTTGGTGCGATGGTAGAACGTATGGTTAAAGAAAAAGAAGAAGATGACCATATAATTGCTAAAGGTATTCATTTTGTTGAATTAAGTGTAGTATCTGTTCCAGGAGTTGCAGGGGCAACAATTCAACAGGCACTAAAAATGCACAATGAAGCTAAAACATTAAAAGAAAAAAATAAAGTACCAGCAATTTATGAAAATATTTCTGAGTTCAGAAAAATGGAGGAAATTAAAATGGTAGAAAAGGAAGAAGAACAACCGGAAGAAGAAGAACAGGAAGAAGAAAAAGAAGAAGAACAACCGGAAGAAAAGAAAGAACAAGTTGTAACCGTAAAATTACAAATAGAAAAACAAAAGGAGGAAAAAATGGAAGAAAAAATTGATGATTCTAAAGTCGAACTTGAAGCTAAAGAAAAAGAAATTAGTGCTAAAGAAAAAGCTTTGGAAGAAAAGGAAAAAGCATTTGAAGCAAAAGAAGCTAAGATGGCAGAAGAAGAAAAAGCTAAATTAGTTGAAAACTATAAAAGTCTTTGCGAAAAAAAGAAAGTAAAAGCAAAAGAAGCAACAGAAATGAGTAAAGAAGTATTAGAAGCTTTAATTGGACAACTTGAAGAAGTTGAGGAACCAAAAGAAGAAGAAGAAGAATCAGAAGAAAAAGAAGAAGAAAAAGAAGAAGAAAAGAAAGAAGAAACTAAAACTAAAGGTCATGTTGGTGAATCAAAAGATGAAGAAGAATCTGGAGATACTGATATGGTTATTGAAAAATCATCTTTAGGAAGAGGATATTCAATCTTTAAACAAAATTACGAAACAGGAAAGTATAACAGACTTTCAAGAGAGGAGGTAAATTAAAATGGTAAGAAACCCAGCAGGATATGTACCTATTTTTGACGGTGGAAACCCAAGAATTTTAGGCGGAGTTAATTTTGGAGGTTCAGGAACATTAGTAAATATTAGTGGAGGAGAACTAGTTGTTGCTAATTCATCTTCAAATGCAGTAAGTTCAGGAGCAAATAGTTTTGCAACATCTGATTTAGGATTTGTAGCACCAGCAAGTGGATTATTGTTTAATGGAGTTGCAGTGCAAACAAGTGCTAGTGGAAGTGAAATAGCAGTAGCAACAAGAGGTTCATTCTTATTAGTTGCTAATGGAACAGTAACAGCAGGATATCCAGTAAAAACTGATGGTGAAAACTCTGTTCAAGATACAGCAATTAGTTCAGATGCAGCAGCTAAAATCGGAAGAGCATTAACAACAGCAACATCAGGTAACTATGCCTTGATTGATATAAATGCATAAGGAGGAAAGAAAAAATGTCAGAATTACAAAATATAAGAGAGTTTTTAGGAACAGGAATTGGAACAGAAGGTCAATTACTTATCCCTAGAAAAATTTTCGACACATTAATAGAAGAAGTAGATAAAAAACTAATTCCAAGAAGTGAAGCAGCATTATACTTTGGTCCAGGACAGATTCCAGGTTCAAGTATTGATTTGGATTTAGTAACACCAAATAAAAGTAGTGTTAGAGTAGTAGCTGAGGGGGCAGAAATTCCTTTAGACCAAACTGAATATACTTCATTCAACATGAAGCCTAAAAAGTATGGTACAGCTATTAGAATAACAAGAGAATTGCTAGAAGATGCAAAATGGAACTTATTAACTCATAACATTAGAGTTGTAGGTAAAAGATTAGCAGAAAACGAAAATAGTTTAGTAATCAGTGATGCATTAGATAATGCTAGTAATACTGTTACTTATTCGGGTTCAGTAACTATTGCAAACATTACAAGAACAATGCAATATCTAGAAGATTCAGATTACGACCCATCAACATTCTTTGTTGGGATGGAAGTACTAAATGACTTAAGAAATATTGACACTTTTGTTGAATTCGACAAAGTTGGAAATAAAGAGATGTTAACTAAAGGATTTTTAGGAAACATCTATGGAATGAATGTTATCAGAGTAAGCACTAATGCTGGAATGACAACTACAACTGGATTTATAACTGATAAAAAACATGCATATGCAATAGCAGAAAAAAGAACAACGACTGTTGAAAACTTTGAACTGCCTACATATGATATGAGCGCAGCAGCAGTAACACAAAGAATCAAAGTAAGACAAATAAGAGCTGAGGCTATTGCAAAAATTTCTGTTTAAATTTAAACAGTAATTTTAATTTTTGGAGGTAAAAAAATGCCAGGAATACAAGATGGATTAGGGTTTGAAGAGATTCGAGCAAGTGGAGCTAGCGCTCCATTACAGAATCCCTTCTTTAGTGGAAATGTAGTGGCAACAGGAGATTTCAGTGGAGCAAATGTCTTTTCGACAGCAGCAATTACTGCAGGAACAGTTGTAACAGCAAAAAATCAGGTTTTAACAGGTAGTGCTGATATACCTACTGTTTATGATAACACAGGTTCGCCTTATTTAGTTGGAAATGTTTATACAACATTTACAGCTGAAACACATATCACAGGAGGACAATGGGTTACTGTATCAGGAAAAGCAGGTGGTGCAACAGTATTAGCACAAGCAGCAGCAACAGAAACAGTACCTGTTGGTGTCGCGGTAGCAAATGCAACTAGTGGTGCAATTGTTAATGTTTTGACTAGAGGAGCATGTTATATGAAAGCAGATGCTGGTTTAAATAATGCAGTTGGAGTTGCTATGGGTGCAGGTGGAGCATTGAATACTATTAAAGCTGGAGGAGCAGCAACAACTAGAGCAACTGTTTTAGCAGGAGCAGGGTCAGATGCTTGGGCACTGATTTATCTATTATAGGTCAAAATGCCAGGAATACAAGAAGGGTTGGGATTTGAAGAAGTAAGGGCAAGCGGAGCTAGTGCCCCACTTCAAAATCCATTCTTTAGCGGAAATGTTGTAGCAACAGGTGATTTTAGTGGAGCTAATGTATATTCTACAGGTGCTCTTACTGCAGGAACTCTAGCTACATCTGCTAATACTGTTTTAACTGGTAGTGCAGATATTCCAACAATATATGATAATACGGGTTCGCCCTATTTAGTTGGGAATGTTTATACTACATTTACTGCAGAAACAGACATTACCGGTGGTATGTGGGTAAATGTTTCAGGAAAAGTAGGCGGTGCAACGGTTAAAGCTTTAGCAGGTAAAATAGATACAATGCCATTAGGAGTTGCAGTAGCAAGTGCAGCAAGTGGTTCAGTTGTTAACATATTAACTAGAGGAGTATGTTATATGAAATCTGAAGAAAATACATTAAACAATGCTACTGGAATTGCAGCAGGTGGCGGTGCAGCATTAAATACTATTAAAGCTGCCGGAACAGCAACAAGAAGAGGAATGTTGTTAGCAGGTGGAGATTCAGGAAATAGTGTGTTGGTCTACTTAGATTAATTTTTTTATTTTTTTCTTTTTGATTTAGAAAGGGTGCATAAGGTGAATACATAAGGTGAATAAAAGTTGGGTATTTGGAATCTCGGAAGTGTACAGACAGAAGTGTCTAAACTAGTTCCTGATATTCCTACATCTCTTTCTGGAACAGAAATGCTTCCATTAGCAGATAGAAAAAGAGAATATGTAGAAAATTTTGTTGGTACTACAATAGGAAGTAACGCTATTGATATTAAATATCAAGATATAATATCTAATTTAACAGCAGCAGAAATTACTCATAGTATGATGCTAACAGGGGCAGATGCTAAAAGAATTAAGTTAGGTGATTTAGATGTCGATAAAGGTCAAGGAAGTAATTTACAAATAGCAGGACAATATTTTGAAGAAAAAGCAATGAGACAATTAAAAGCATTTGGGAGGAATGTCACATTTAAAAGGACATTATAAAAAAAATGGTAGAAGTCAAAAATATATTAAATCGATATGAACCTCGTGGAATGGTTGTAGATGTAGATGAGGAAAGGGCAATAGAACTAGTAAACCAACATGGTTATGAATATGTTAACAAAGATTTAAAATCAGAGGTATTAGTTGATAAAAAAGAACCAGAAGAACAACCAGAACCTGAAGAAGATAAACCAAACAAAACTTGGACTGAACAAGAAATTAAAGATTGGATAAAAGAAAAGAAAATTCCTGTTAAATATAGTATTACTAATGATGAGAAAGTAGATAAACTTCTGGAGTTAAAAAAGAAAGGTTATATATGAGCATCGCAACTGGTTTGTTTGTTGATGCTCAAAGTTTCATTAATAATAATGGAGAAAATATTAGATTTTGTTTTTTCGATACAACACATGCTTCTGGTAATGTTTATGATGATGATGTAACATTAGCTAAAAGCGGAAATGATATAAATGTTTCTGGATTGGTTCAACCTTTGAATTCTAATGAAGCACAGCTTTTACAACAAGGTGCTTTATTAACTGATAATCTAAAAGTTTATGTGGCAGGAAATACTGAACTTTCAGGAACTTGGAAATTAGGAATTGGAGGGAGTCCACCTGCAAATGAATATTCATTATCAGAAAAAAATGTTACATATAGTCCATTTGTTAATGGAAGCATAATATATAAAAAATTATTTGTAACCCGTCTTACTACAGGAAGTCTAGCATTAGAATAATTTATAGTTTTAAACTAAAGGTTTTTTCTTAGATGGATATTGTAAGGAAACTAATATTGCATATGAAATAGATGAATCACATCATTTTTTTAATAATAACCTATCAGAAAAAGATATTCAAAGACAAAAAGAAATTGAAAAAGAATTAAATTGTGAATTTATTAGGATAAAAATTTAAAAATGGTAAAAATTGCTGGTAGAAAAAGAATGGTTGAAATTGAAATGTTAGGTATTGGAGAAGTAATTAGAAGATTGAGAGCCGAAAGTGGAAAGATAGAAAACTCTCTCGATTTAGAAGTGGCAAAACAAGCTAGTTTTATTGAAGAGGAAGTTAAAGAAAGTATAGCAGGAAGAAGAGCAGAACATAAAAGTGTTGATACAGGGCTATTAGCAAATAGTATTGAAGCAAAAAAAATAAGTACTGCGAATTGGAGGGTTTTTCCAAAAAGAAAGAAATATCCTAAAGGAAAATTAACAACTCAAGATGTTGCAAAGTTTATGGAATTTGGAACAACAAGGGGTATAGTTGAACGAAGACATTTTAGAAATACTAAAGCAAGAACCATAAAAAAAGTTCAAGCAGCTATTAATAAAGCTGTTAAGAAAGCAGTTAAGAAATTCTAAATTATATAAGTATCACCATAGGTATTTATAAATAAAGAAATGGTTTTAAATAATAGGATATAAGGGAGTATCTTAGTTCCAAGTGAGGAAGAAATGGTTGTAAGTACAAATACATTTATTAAAGACAGTATTCTAGTAATTAAAAAAATATTAGTAGCAAATATTGTAGACCCAATTTCTGCCAAAAGACCTTCTAATTCTAAATTTGTATTGAGTAGTTATCCAAGTAAAGATAGAGCAGCACGATATCCAATCATTACAATAAGATATGAAGGTTCACCTGAAATGAGAAAGTCAGGAATGAGAAGTAGTTTAAGATATACTCAAGTTCCAATACAAATAAGAGTTTGGGCAACAAATGAACAACAAAGAGACGAACTTACAGAAAATGTAGTAAATCAATTAAGAAGTAAAGAGTTCGGTGCAAACTCAACATCAGATACAGAAGGGTTACATGACTTTGATTTAGTTTCAAGTACCCCAGTAGACGAGTTAGGAGATGATGGTATAAAGAGTATGGTAATGGTGTACCAATACTTTTTTATGTTGGGTAGTTAATGATGGGAAATATATGCTTATGTGGATGCGGAAGGGAAACGAAATTAGATTCATCTAAATATATTTCTGGTCATTACAAAAGAGGAAAAACTAAAGAAAACAGTGAACATATTAGAAAACAATCTGAATCACTTAAGGAATATTTTAAAGAAAATAAACATCATAATGATAAAAGAGTAGAATTAATTTGTCCTTTTTGTAATAAAGAGTTTATTGCTCATAGATGGAATCAATTTTGTAGTGTTTCTTGTAGAGCAAATCATTTTTGGAAAGATGAAAAATATAGAGAAAAACAAGGAGAATCATTGAGGAAATATTTTGAAGAAAATGATGTATGGAATAAAGGAATGAAAGGAATTTATCACATATGGGAAAATAAAGATGCACCTATGAAAGGAAGAGAAAATAAATGGGGTAATCATACAGAAGAGACAAAGAAAAAAATAGGTGATTTAGGTAGAGGGAGAGAAAAAACAGAAGAAGAATTACTTAAACTTCGTAATTCACAAATTAAATATGTTGAAGAAGTTAGAATGAAAGGAGGAATTTTTTATCCATGTATAGGAAGATATGAAAAAAGAATAATAGATATATTTGAAAATGTTACTGGATATACTTTCATAAGACAATTTAAAACACATGGTTTTTTTATTGATGGATATTGTTCTATGTTAAAATTAGCAATTGAGGTTGATGAAAACTATCATAATAATCAAATTGAAAAAGATATTAAAAGACAAGAATATTTAGAAAGAGAGATAGGATGTTCATTTATTAGAATTAATGTAGGTGATAAAAAATAAAAAAATAGTTTTTAAAAAACTAAAAGGAGGTAAATAAAATGTGTGCAAGATTTATCGCAGATAAAAATAAATTAGTATTAATTCACGAAAGTGGTACATATGCTAACACAAGAAC
>SDBU01010791.1_pt1 | contig 10090 bp, 8 predicted proteins | sample 2277071 | NCBI WGS metagenome assembly SDBU01 (sample SAMN10397929, study PRJNA504765) | marine sediment metagenome | isolation source: marine sediment core GS08_GC12, 126 cmbsf | place: Arctic Ocean: Gakkel Ridge, Loki's castle | collected 2008 | reverse complement strand
TAGTTCTCTTGCATTAGCAAGTACATAATTCCTTAGTTCAGGTTCGTAAATTTTGAGATTTGAACGTTCTCTTTCCAATCCATAACCCGCCATTAATTCCAAAGAGCTATCAGGAATTTGACTCCCATAGAATAAATCTTTAATCTGGAAGATAGAATACTCATCCATACTATTTCCAGCGACGATTAATTCTCCAATTTCAAATTCTTTGTCAGATTTTTGCCTTAATATTAATTTTGCAAAAGAACCTGATATGAAACTTCCTATTTTATTTCCTAAATCAATCATTTTTTTTTACTGTTTTATAATTTTTAAATTATACATTCATTTACTTGTATTTTCTTTAAACCAATTATTCAAGGTACCCATACTTGATATGGCACTCTTTTTTGTATTTTTTTTCTTTAGATTAAACAAATTTTTTAATTCTTCTAATTCATTATTCGATAAAGTATCATGAATTCCTTTAAACAATTTTATATTTTGCTTTACTGCTTCTTTAAGATCTTTAAAACTTGGTTGTAGGACTGAAACTGAACTTTCATCTTGATATTCCCATTCTGAACCATCTGGATTAGATATTTTATGCATCAAATTTTCGGGGTAGATAAGGAGGTTAAATAAATTATTAATTCTTTCTATGATTTCATCATTTTTTTCTTCTAATTCTATATATTTTTCATAAACTGCTATAGGTTTGCCCAAATTATTACTTTGATTAGTTGAAACCCCTAGAAATTTATCTAAATTAGGAGATATAACAATTACCTTACCTAATGACTCTACGACCATATTTGCTATTTCCCTCGTTTTTTTATATGCCTTTCGTTTATTTGTAGTTTTCGAAGGATTTGTTTTTGTATAATTTGGTAAGAAGTATGGATCTTCATCTAATAATACTGTATAGGGGATTCCAATGGAATTGAAAACTTTCAAAAAACGAGGAATGTTAAATTTTCCCCTTGCGGTAATAATGGAGACGTTTGATGCATCAAGTTTTCCTCCTTGAATCAAGAAATTCGTAATTATTTCCTCTGAGGGTCCTTCTATTAAAATTATTTTCTCTGAAAAGAATATTTCTTTTACATTAGGATCAAATAACAATAAAGTCTTAATTTCTTCCTTAATCTCAGTCAATTGAAGTTCACACTTATTAGATTTTGTACATTCTTTTTCTTTATTGAAGATAAATACATAATCTAAATTGAGTAAGTCTATAAATTGTGGAGAATGTGAAGTTAGAAATGTCTGGTAATTAGGAAGGTCACTCAAATTTTTTAATATTTTAGCAATTTCTCTTTGAAACTGAGGATGTAAATGCGCTTCTGGTTCTTCAAATAGAAGGATGTAAGATATTTCTCGCCCTAAATTCAAATCATTTTTAATCTTTAAAAACTTAAAAAGAACATATCTCTGAAGTCCAGTTCCTTTATTTTCAAGTGGAGTAGAAACACCATCATTAAAAAGAATATCTATGTTTATTGGGAAGGCATCACGAATTTCTACATCTAAAAGATCTATGTCTACAGAAGTACTGAATAATTCCAATTCGTCATTAAATTTCTTTTGAAGTTCAGTGATATTGGTTTGTCGTTCTTTTTTAACTTCTTCTTGGATTTCTTTGAAATCGTTTTTTATATTATCATCTTTAATATCTTGGTAAATTGATCTAATCATCTTATTAATAGGAGAAGTTGCTTTTGTTGTCTCGAGATCCTCAGTAGGATCTTTTATTGCGGGAATAAAATAACATTCCCCTATGGTTTTAGGGTCATTTGCTTTTATGAAACCATAATATTTGTCAGGATTTAAAATTTCTATAATTTCTTTTTCAATTTCTGGGTGAAGAGTATAATATTCTTCATTTATTAGTAATTTTTTATCTTTTGTAATTCGTCCATCTGGAACTATATCCTCCATTATTTCTTTAAGTTCAATATAATTATTAAAATCTGGACGTTTAGGTTTTTCGTTATCTAAAAGATTTTTTATTCCTTCATCAAAACCATTAGGATATTTTGGATTAGATTTTTGAATATATCCATGGTGCTCATAGTTAAATTTTTCGACATCATCTATCCAAGCTTGTAACATAATTTTTATTTTTCCATTAAAAAAATATTTGGTATTATTTTTCTTTTCTATTTCAGTTAAATTGTCGAATACCAATGTAATTTGAAGCCTTTTTTCTGCAAAATCATCAATATTTTTCCCTTTTAGGAAATCTTCTACATTAAGATTTTTTGGATTATAAAAACAATAAATTGCCCATAATAAATTTGATTTACCTGTATTATTTTTTCCAACAATTATATTATGCTTTCCTACCTCATCATCAAAGTTGTCTAAAGAACGAAAATTTTCTATGGTAATATGGCAAATTTTCATGATATTTTTTATGTTCTTTTAATTTTTTCTTATTGCATTTAATAAATCATGCGCATCGATAGAACGAATACGCGGTAATATATACTTTTCATAAATGTTTGGATCAAACTCAGAAAGTATCTGAATTTTTTGAGGTTCCATTTCCCGCACTCCGACTCGTGATAATTGATCCACTTTTATTAATCCGTAAGGATAGCCAGGAAATGATAAGGCGTTTGAATTTTGAGCTAAATTTGCGATAATTACTTCTTTTTCTTGTTGACTTAAATTATTTGATTGATCTAAAAAGATATCAAACCTAAATGACGAACGAGCTTCCTTATGAAGTTTGACGAAATACACATCTGCTAAATTGTCGGCTTTAGTCATTTTATAAATTGGATGATAATACCATTTTTCTTGTGGATATTTTTCACTGGCAATCATATCAATTAAAGAGATTAAAGAATCTCCATTTTTAGTAATTAATCTGCAACTTTTTGACAACCCTGTTATATATACATTCTTTTCTTGAGCTAATGAGTTCAAGTCTCTTACTAAAAGAATTTCATCTTTATATCCTGTTTGGAGAGAGCCATCCCTCACAAATATATCTCCACTTTCTAATTCAGTCTCGATAAATTTCGTAGCATAATACCACTCAGCAAACCTCATTGCTACTCCACCAAAAGTCTCAATATTTGGTCTAAATCGAAATCCGTGTAACATCCTTACCTCATCCATTTTTATTATGATTTCTTCTGTTGGTAGATAATCATTAAACTCCGGTTCACGTGGAAAAAGTTTTATATTGTATGCTATCTTTCCATCATCTAATGGCTCTAAAATTGTAGCTGAGTAGAATTCGATTACTTCAGGAATTTTTTCGAGATCAATTATATTATTTTCTTCAAAAACAACTCCAGCAATTCTTGTTAGATTAATGCTAAAGTCTGCACCACTCAATATCGAAGCTGTGCCACCGTCCACAAAACCAAGCTTTCTCTTTTCTTCACTCTCCGGAATCTTAAAAATTCTATCTCCAGTAATATCGAAACTTTCTCCTTCTTCTCCTTCACTATAAGGTGCATCGCCTTTCAATCCTTCTTTCTTACATTTTTCAATAAACTGGATACATTCTTTTAGAGGGGATTTTCTTCCTTTGGTGTTCATAATTATTTACTTTTTTCGCCTCATTGGTAATTATTTATTCGTAACACTTTTTTATATTAACTAAAAAACATTAAAAATTGTATAAATCATTAAATTTCAAGCCAATAAATTTGTAAAAACTCGTAAGAAATGAAGATAATAAGAAAAATAAATGATAATGATTATATTCATAAACTATTAGGTTTAAAAACAAAGGAACAATTAAAGCAGATCTGTAGAGATTACAAAATACGAGGTTTTTCTAAATACAATGTAGTCGAGTTAATTGATTTCGTTCACAATTCCCTAACAGAAGAGCAATTGGAAAAGGTTTTTGAAATACCTGAATCTTTGATTTATACAAAAGAGATTAATTCAGATTCAAATAGGGAATTAGATAAACTTTATAAGATTATTAAGAACATATATCCAAAATTGGGAGCAGTTAATATTGAAAAAAAAGATTTTGAACAAATTGATGTTAAAGGACATATACAGGGAAAACGTTTGGATTTTACAGTTTCATTTGAGAGATTTTCTAATTTTGGAACAATAAATCAAATTAAATTTGAAAAAGATATAGACTTTATTTCTATTTTAAGAGTAAATCAGGAAAGTACTATTTTACATCAAATATACAAAATTGATTTTGGAGATATTCCAGATGAATGGTATTTTATACAATTTCTTAAATAAAAAGTTAGAAATCCCATATAAGTAAAGATAAAGAAAATGATCTATGCTTTAAATGATCAAAATAAAAATATTAGCTAAATGTGCTTTTTCTTGTATATCCATTCCGTAGCATATAAATATCCGTATTTCTCAATTAACTGACTTTTCGGGTACCATTCCCCAAATTTACCACCGATAAGAATCGCCTTATAAGTTTCTTTTCTTGGTCTATAAGCTGGAACCAATCTAATATATTTGTGTCCTTCTAAATATATAACCTTCCCATGCTCTATTTCATGATCTTCTCTAATAATGATATCAAGATTATCTGGATTATTATTAAACTTATTTCCATCTCTATGATGAACGTCGTAATCAGAGAATTTCATTGCAAATGAACCCTTTTTAAAAACTTGATTAAATGCGGTATCTCTATGACATAATCGATTATCTGAGTTCCATCGCAAATAGCCATTATTATCGACAAAACAATTATCTCTTGTAATCCCGAGTTGATAATTTAGATTTTCTATATTGTTCCAATTATACCGTAACTTTCTTCCATAGGATATTCTTTGCTTTCTTTTAGGTCTTCTTTTCCATTTTTGATGTAATTTACTAAACATAATTAAATTCGTTTTTTTATCCTCAGGTCATATTTCCTTTTTATTGGAAATACTCCAAATAAGACTCATACCTGACATTTTTAAAGTTCCACAAGTGCTTTGACTCGGTCAGAGATTTTGGGTATCACGAATCCTACTCCTTTCTTTAAAGCAGTCTTCAATGCCTTCTTTATTTTAATCCACTTAATCCTACCCACTTTTATAGGTAGTGTCTGTGTTATGATCGTTACCGGGTAGTATTCTCCGCTCATCTTTGCTCTACAATGTATTTTAAGTATTAGAGGTTTCACTTGTTTTGGTGGGTTTATCTCTAATTCTATTGTGCACTGCATTCCTGGGGCTAAGTCTTCTTTAATATAAGCTTTATTTTTTTTAATCTCTTTTTCTTTTTCACCATACCAAGCACTATTTATCGGTAGCGTTGATTCGACTTTTCCTACTTCAATTTTTATTTTAGGATTAATTGCTATTTCAGCATTAAACGGTCTCCCTACGATATACGTTTCTCTATCCTCTGTTCCACCCTCTAAATTAATCGAGTATTGCAGCTCTTTTGCCAATGCTCTGTCAGCGAGTAGCTCAACTGCTTTCTCAACGTTCTTAGTCTTCTTGGTGAGTTTTTGTATAGCCTTTAACACTTCTTTATTAGAATCTAAGTATTTTTTTAGTCCTGAACCTGCGTATGCTGCGTTAACAAATACTTTTGATTCAGGCATTTTATTAATGATTTCGTCGAGCATTGGGTATAGTTTTTCTTCTAGCGAGTCGAATCTCGTATGTATACCGTTTTCTAAACCTGCAAGTCTCGTGTTTAAACCATTAATCGCGCCAAGTACTGAATTAGTGTAGAGTAAAGTCTCTTGCTTGCTAATGAATTCTTGCACGTCTGATGTGAGACTGAACTTGATGCTGGAATCATTATATTGCATTCTAATAAGCATATCTAAATTCTTTCGGAATTCTACTGTGTGTTTTAGTGCCCTATCGTCTGAAATTATTTCAGGAATTGCTGATACGAGACGGTAATAAAGATTCCTATTCGGAACATCCTCATAAATAGCGAATGTTTCTGGCATCAAGAAATACTGACCTTCTGCTTTTTCAGGGCAATGTCTTAAAATCACCCTTTTATCTACTTTACGACCTTCTATTTTTGTTAGGTTTGGTTGCGTTTCAAAAATGAACGATAATATCTCATCTTTTTCGTCATGTAATAAATCGTAGATGCCGTCTTCTCTTTTATCAGCGGGAAAATATTGTACTCTTCCTTTAGCACCAAATTTTTTTTTGACATAAATAGGGTAATGAGTTTCAAGATATTTAACTGCATTAACTTGATGATAAGGATTTTTAGCACCGTGATACTCATCTTTTTCAGGTAGTATCAAACAAGATACGTCTGGAATCGCAAATTTATCTGGAATCTTAAATTTAGACTTTTTATTTTTGTTTCTTATTTCTTTTTTTGTGGGTTCCTTTTTAGCAATTCTTCGACGTGGAATTTTCCTTGTGGAAGTACCGCATACGATACAGAATACATCTGTTTCTTTTATAGGAGCTCCGCAATTAACACAAAATTTTGACATGATTTTTTTACTAATTTCAGTTAATCAAGTATAAATTACAGTGAATAATAAATTATTTTTTTATCTCCTCTTTTTATTTTAGGAATTTACGAGATTATCTAATCACTTTAATGTGATTTTTAGTAGATCTTTTGCTAATAAGGTATTAAAAAATTTCAAACTATCAACGAAGGAAATAAATCAATGAATTTGTAATTATTAGAACCCAAATAATATTATAATATCTAATTGAAAGAAAAAAATTTATCTATTTTTTCGTACCTGTTTTTTTGGTTTGAGTTTTTGGTTTTTTTTAATATTTTTTTTTTTTTCGTTCTGTTCTCTGTTTTCTTTAATGTCGTAAGCAACTTCAATCCAACATTTTCCATTAAAAAGATATGCCCTCTGACCCCTATGTGATTTAGACTTCATGTAGACGTCAAATTCTTTTAGATGACTACCCTCAAATACTAGCTTTTTCCCTTGAATTGTATCTCCAACCTTAATATACGTGTTCAGTTAATATTCCCTCCTTTCTTAAATTCTCACATAATTCAAAAACTTTTCTTGCCTCTAGGTTAAGAGCATAAGCTACATCGCTAGGATAGATTTCTTCTCCTTTATGCTCACTATAATATTTTATGATTAGTTCCCTGATTTTTATTCCTGGTAATTCAATAACTTCAATCCTCTCTGGACCTCGGGCCAATTCTTTAAGTCTCGTTTTGATTTCATTGTATTCTTTTCGAATTTCTCTATTTTCATTTCGCAATTGAATTAATTCATTAGTTAATGATTCTAAATGATTAATAACACTGGATTCCCCAACAAACCAAGTAGGCGCTCTGCTAGTAACCGTAGGTTGATTATAATAAATAAGTTTTGTTCCAGTTGCCATATTTGCATCACTTGTTGAAACTGCTAATGTATCGCTTGGAAGATTTATCAAACCTTCCTTGATATAGGTTTCTTCCTCTTCATCTTGAGTTGATTGTAATTTAGACATTTTTTTTCTCCCTCAAAACCTTTAGAAATTCTTCATTTATTAATTTAAAAAATCTTTTCTTTATTCCTATATGAAGGTCATCGATTATCTTTTTAATCGAATCTATATTAGTTGGCATTTTTTCTACAAAACTATTATCAATATCTATTATTATAGTATAATTCTTCCTCTCATCTTGAGAAAAAATAAAACGGAGATGTACCGAATAACCATTTTCTCTAAATCTTAAATCAATTAACTGATTTATAAACTTATCAAAATTAAAGTCTTCTGAGATTAATGAATTAAACCACATTTTATAAAATTCATTTGCTTCAATATTTTTTATACTTAGGGGTATTATATTAACATATCTAATTCCTATTCTTGTAATTTCATTAATTTTAAAGTGCTTTATCATTTTCTCAAGATTAACGAAATATAACTCTGAAAATCCCTTATATCCTACATACTTACTTGTGGTCAATCCAAAATGACTATATCTGTTTAAATATATCTCAATTTCAGCTTTTTCATCCTTAAATCCATAATCTATTAAATGTACACTTTCAAATTCTTTTCCAAAGGGAACTTTAAAAGAATATTTTTCTGAAAATATATTAAAATCATTCTTTATTAGCTTTTGAAATTGAGGTATATTGTCTTTCATTGTTAGGTCTGCAGGAAATCTTACTTCAAATGCTACTTGATTTAAAAAATTATTCTCAAAATACTCTTCCATTAATTCTTTGGTTACCTCGACCAATTATATCACAAACCTTTTTGAATTCTCAGCCTTAATATTAAAATAAAGTTTCTGAAATTAAAATATTAAGATTATATAATTAAATATTGTCAATTTAATATGGTTATATATCTTAATAATTTCTTTTCACTTAAAAAATAAGAAAGTCCTTGAAACCTTAAATTTGTAAAAATTTCACTCAAAATCTCAATTCTCTCATTATCTATTATGTGCTGAATATCTGAATTTCCGAAAAATGCCTAAATAAGACATGAAGATAGCATAAATATCTTTCATTCTTTTCAATGTAACACATATTAATAGCGCCTACCGGAGCTATCCATAGTTTTTATAAGCAATTCTACATATCTAATCACTTTAATGTGATTTTTAATAGATCTTTTGCTAATAATGTATTAGAAAAGATTTATATTAAGATTACCAATTTAAGTAACAGACAAGAATTATCATAAATTCCAATAATCAGAACCTTTTCAACTCTTTTTTTCTACATTTTTCTCCGCAATTGATGCATAATACCTGATCTTGGTCTAATTCTAAGCATTCAACTGAAGTTCCACAGAAAGGACAATGTAGAGATTCTAAGTTCTTACCAAAAACATTGCCGTATTTTTCATTCGTTAATTGCCAAATGTTTGTCAAAACCCCATTAACTGTCTCATTTTTTTCAGCCCCCACATTTAGAGTTGTTACATTCATGATCTCATCCACCCTCACTTTTATAATAATCTGTTCTTGATGTCCAAGGTCAGGATCTACGTTTTGATTTAGAATATAATAATATACTTCTGCAATAAAAGGTTTGGTACTTTCATAAGTCGGTTTTGAAACCTGTCTTCCAGTCCATTTTCCAATAGCTTCTTTAAGTAAATCAAATGATTTACGAGGGTCATATTCCAATTCGAATGTCCTTTTAGCGGTAATAAAATCACTATTTTCAAATAATTGTTTTATTCTGGCTATATTTTCTTCACCCGGATTAAAAATTAGTGGACATTTAGATATAACTTCTAATGAATCCCCGGATGAAATTTGAGGTTTACTATAAGCATCTAAATACGTAAGAAGAGGAGTGACAGGAATAGTTCCGCATATTGTTGGTTCTAAGAAAAAATCTATACTCACAGATTGTCCAGGAGACATATTTGATAATTTTGCGCGATCTAGTTTTTTGTAAACATTTGGTTTAATATCAATCACTCTTACATGTTCAGCAGTCATTTGAAGTGAAATATCCAAGTTTGAGACCATCATTTTGGTTTTATTTTTAATTACTACTTTATACCGTATTAATCCACCAATGAAGTCAATTCCTCGTTTTAATTCGATATCTTTAGCTTTGGTCTTCTTTACTTTTTTCACTTTTACTTTTTCTTTTTTCTTTTCTACTTTTTTATATTTCTTCTCTACTTTTTCTCTTTGTAAAACTTGTTTACCCCTCTTCGCTGATAATTTTTTCTTAATTCGAGGATATACTAGATAGCTAATAATAACAAGTGCTATAGATATAATTGAGATAATTACTATAATAGTAATAGTATTCATTAGCGGATTACTTAATCCATTATTTGGATTAAAGCCATTAGCTATTTCTTCTCCATCACTATATCCATCATTATCGGTGTCGGCATCATTAGGATTCGTTGAATAAATGTATATTTCTTCACCATCATTCAATCCATCATCATCGGTATCAGAATCGTTTGGATTCGTTGAATAAATGTATATTTCTTCACCATCATTCAATCCATCATCATCGGTATCAGGATCGTTTGGATCGGTGCCATTAGTATATTCAGCTAGATTAGAAAGGTTATCACTATCTAAATCACCACTAGAATCATCGATAAGTGGGTTTAAACTATTAGAAACTTCCCACCCATCTGGTATTCCATCACTATCCGTATCTGGATTATTTGGATCGGTCGAATAAATGTTTAATTCTTCACCATCA
>SDBU01010790.1_pt1 | contig 10091 bp, 9 predicted proteins | sample 2277071 | NCBI WGS metagenome assembly SDBU01 (sample SAMN10397929, study PRJNA504765) | marine sediment metagenome | isolation source: marine sediment core GS08_GC12, 126 cmbsf | place: Arctic Ocean: Gakkel Ridge, Loki's castle | collected 2008 | reverse complement strand
GAATTCTTGCAGGCGTTTCGCGGGCGCTTTATTGGCATCATGGAATGGAACCAGCTTGAAGGGTTATGGCGTAATGTTGAAAGTCACGCCAGCGATGGCTGGTATCTCTATACGCTTGGCGAAGACGTCCCCACCGCACCGGGTAACCGTGCACAGGTAATCGACTTTGCCAGAGAAATTGACGCATTACTCCGCAAGGAACATCAGGAAGATTATTGCGGCATCGTGTATACCGATAGCAGGAAAGATCCGTCGTTTATCAAGATTTTTAATCCCAACAACCTCGGTGTTGTCTGCGGTTTTAGCGACAGTCCGCCCTTGCCCGGCTGGGTCATGTCCAAAATTCCTCCAGTTGAGCTTAATGTCAATTCGCTCCTGCCTGCCAATCGCCGCCGCTGGTGGCAGAACATCTGGAAAAAGGCGAGCTAGATTCTCACGTGTCGATTGTCCAATCGCGGTTTAAGCCGGCCTGGTGGTGCCGCAATCCCCATCTGCAAACTTTGTGGCCGCTGGCCGTTAAACTACCCCACCCCGAACTGAAGCGTGAACGCGTCGAGCTGCCCGATGGTGACTTTATTGATCTTGATTGGACCGCCAACGAAAATGATCCGGTCGTTCTGGTAATACATGGCCTGGAAGGTTCGGCTAATTCCCACTACGCCAGACGAATCCTGCATGCATTGCCGAAAGAAGGATTTCGTGGTGTGTTGATGCACTTCCGTGGACGCAGCGGTGAACCCAATCGCCTGCCCCGTGCCTATCATTCCGGCGAAACCGGCGATCTGCAATATATTTTCAAACTGTTATTGGATCGTGGTGACCGACCCCAAGCGATAGTTGCCTACTCTCTCGGTGGCAATGTATTGCTCAAATGGCTGGGCGAACAACAAAACGACGCGCCAGATATAAAAGCGGTAGCGGTTTCTGTGCCATTTGTTCTGAGTGAACTTGCCAATCACATGAACAGGGGGTTCGCACGTGTCTATCAGCGGCACCTCGTCAATTCGCTGCATAAAACCTTTGAAGCGAAATCCATTGTAATTGATCTGCCACTAACTAACGAGCAAATAAAAAAGATGCACACATTCTGGGAATTTGATGACAAGGTCACCGCACCACTTCATGGATTCGCAAACGCAAAGGAATATTATGCCAAATCCAGCTCTCGGCAATATCTGAGCAGGATTAAAACTCCGACACTGGTGATTCAGTCTAAAGACGACCCCTTTATGTCCACCAGGGTCGTCCCCGAAGAGCACGAACTCAGCGACAGTGTCACTTTAGAACTTTCTGATCGCGGCGGCCATGTCGGTTTTATCAGCGGCGGTACACCAAAACACCCCCGGTTCTGGCTTGAAGACAGGATTACTGAGAATCTTTCTGACAAACAGTCTTGATTCTTTGCAAAGAAAACATTCAAATACCTGCATTGCTTAAGTCCGCTACCGACCCAAAGCGGACCTTTACCGATATCCATTAAGTTCGATCGAACTAGTCTAATTGGGAGCCTATAAGTACTACTCGAATGTCCCACAAAACGAACTATTATGAGAAGGATTATAAGTAAAGTATGGAAAAAAGATGTGTGCCAATAAAATATTTGGGACAGGGAATCCCCAATCTATTGCATTAATGTTGTTTAACTTGGAGACGAAGACAATGAAACCAAATATATTGTTGGTGCTGACAATTTCAATATTTCTAGTCTTGTCTGGATGTGGCTCCACAATGATGAAGAAATCCATTGGTGGGGATATTCGATTAGTGATACTTGACCATGGGGACCCCGTGAGAATAATGGATATGGGAGATGGGCGACGTGCGTATCAGTTCCGCTATGGAGGCGGAACATATGTTCTGCCAGAAAAAACTAAGGTAACAGGTAGTATCACAGGCGTTGGGAACAGCGCAGTATACTCCGGGAAAAAAACCAAGTCAGGTGGACAAGTAGTCTCGTCACCAGGCTGCCTGCTTACTTACTTTGCGAAAAAGGATGAGGCAAAAAATGCATGGATTGTTGTAGGAATTCGTGTGCCTAAACAATTAGTGTGTTAGTAGCATCGAATCTATTTTTTTCCTTGGCCATGAACTTTTAAGATAGCTCCAGAGGGAGAAGCCAAAAGGGCCAATTGGGACCTCTACTTATAGTTAGATTTTTTTCAAAAAAAGCCAAAAAATAATTTTCAGGACTACTCAATATGCATCAGGAAGAATACAAGGGTCGAAGCATCACAGTCGATATATTAAAGCGCGGAAGTGGCTGGACGTGGAGTTATCAGATTGATGACGGTCCTTTGCGTGAGTCCAGGGAACGCCCACTACCTAATCAAAATGTAGTATTAAATGAAGCGATTCGCCGGGCGAAAGCCGAAATCGACAGAATGGCAATTCAACCTAACAATTAAGTCGAGTGGACGCGGTGCATCGGTGGTTCAATTCCAGAAGCCACAGGTCCTCGCCGCTCACTAGATCGTTAGACCTTTTAATTGTGTCTGCTTCTGGCCGAGGCTGTGTGAAAACGCAAAATATTCTGATTTTATAAAATATTTTCCCACCTACGCTTATAAATCGCTATGAAACCGATATTTCATTGGGACGTTGAGCTTGATATCAACTCGAAACTGAGAATGATATCCCACTTTGAAAATCGGCTCGGAGTTTTCACACAGCCTCGGCCGGAAGCTGCCCCTAATAGCGGTCATGAGTTAAACTGACGGCTCCCGACCCAAGGCGGACATCAACTAATTTATCGATCCTGGTCCTTTTTGGTTACAGATTTCGTAGTCATGAGATAGACAGAGTCTGTCTATCCACCCCATATGAGGGCGTTGTACGGCGTTCCGTCTAACATACTGTTATATTTCCAAATGAGCGAATACGTGTTTTTTAAGTTCCGTGAAATAAACAAGTACTTAATTGACGCCTTAGTAAAAGGCACGATTTATTTCGCATCGCCCCGACAATTGAATGACCCATTTGATTGTCGTGTTGATATTAAAAAATCTGCCAAACAAGCAATAGAGCAGTTAACTGGAAAGAAAAAGGAAATACTAACGAGATTGGCTGGTATGGATGGCTATCTTGACCAGATTCAAAAGGATACAAGCAATGTGGCAGTATGTTCCTTCTCGTTAATCCTAAATGACTCGCTTTTATGGACTCACTATGCAAACCAGCACAGAGGAATATGCCTTACGTACGATTTTCCGGAATCATTTCTTGATAATCCAGATGAAATATTAGGGGTGGCACCAATAGAATACGAAGATAATTCTATGGCTAAATGGTTTATTGATAACACACCAACAGAGGAAACAGATTTCAAAGAATTTACTCTGGAGATTGTTAAAAAGGTACTTACAATAAAAAGCCCTGCTTGGGGCTATGAGAAAGAAGTTCGAATAATTCGTATGGAGAGCGGACCATTCGATATTGAAAAAGAGCACCTTAAACAGATATGTTTTGGCCTGGATACAACTGAATCTGACATCGATCTCATTAGAAAAGTAGTAGACAACGCTGGATATTCAGTTGAGTACTGCGAAATTGAAAGGAGCCAAAGTGATTTTGGAATCGAAGCAAAGGAAATATAACAAGGCGCCCAAGTCGGACGGCTTCGCCGCCGCTTGGCTTGGTCGTTAGTTACAAAGTGACTGCTATTGGCCGAGGCTGTGTGAAAACTCAAAATATTTTATTTTATAAAAATATTTTCCCACTTACACTTGTAAAGCGTTATGAAACCGATACTTCATTGGGACGTCGAGCTTGGTTTCAACTCGAAACTGAGAACGAAATCCCACTTTGAAAATTGGCTCTGAGTTTTCACACAGCCTCGGCCAATAGCTGCCCCAACACCGTAACCTGGGCTAAACTGACCGGTTGAGATCACCACCCAAAGCAGACAAAATGGTTTTTACTCAGACCTCAAATATTCGAACTAAAAATGAAATTCGCACTTGTTAATGGCGACAAAGTTGAAGCTGCTAAAGGAGCCAAGGGGCTGTGTCCAATTTGTGGCTCAGAGTTAATTGCTAGGTGTGGAGAAGTTAAAGTTAATCATTGGGCACATAAAGGAAATCGTAACTGTGACCCATGGTGGGAAAACGAAACCGAATGGCACCGCGCTTGGAAAGATCGGTTTCCCAAAAGCTGGCAGGAGGTTGTCCACAAAGCCGATAACGGAGAGAAACACATCGCAGATGTAAAGACCGATCAGGGGTGGGCAATCGAGTTTCAGCATTCGTACATCAAACCCGAAGAGCGCCGGTCTCGTGATACCTTTTATCAAAAATTGGTTTGGGTGGTGGATGGAACGAGACGAAAGAGAGATGGAGCGCAATTTCTCAACGCATTGAATAGAGGTATACCCATTGGTTCGAATTCACCAATAGTGAGAACTATCTCGAATAAATGCGTACTACTACGAGAATGGGCTGGTAGTCCTTCGCCCGTTTTCTTTGATTTCGGCGGAGAGCAGGTGCTTTGGTGGCTTCTTAAAGGCACCTCGGTCAGAAAAGGGGTCGGACTCGAATTCATAATTGCAGTGACTGCTTTTGGTCGAGAGCAGGCTCTAATTTGGTGAAGAACCATCGTTTGCCTTTGCCTTTCTGGTATCCTTTTCGCGCTTTGCGATAATCGCCGCGGTAACTCCAACCAAGGGAGTTAAGCAAACCGAAGTGACAAAGAAAATAAACCCTGATCGGCCTTTCCTTGCGGCAATAAACCACGCTAGAACCGCGCAAACTGTCCAGACAATTACCCATTCCCAATTGCTCATTCTAATAACCTCTACTTATTACGATCCGGCTTTCGCAGGAAGGTTCAAAAGAGGGGCTCATTAATGCTATCTATTCAAACGTCATACTTATTTCCGCTATTGTTTAGCGACCATCCCCAGTAGTTGTCTTATCAGCTTGGCGTGGTCCCACTCGCGCGCACCCACGGCACGATGAGTTACTCGACCGTTTGGACTTATAATGTAGGTTGTTGGCAAGCCTACAACCGGGTAACGCTTAACAATCTCGCCTTTCTGGTCCATTAATATCGGGAAAGTTACCGGATAATCACCGAGAAACTGAAAAATCTGGTCTTCATCCTCACCCACATTCACTGCCAGAAATACGACATCCTTTCCTTTCACCTTTTGCCATGCACGTTCCATTGCCGGCATCTCGTAGCGACACGGTGGACACCAGGTCGCCCAGAAATTGAGCAAAACCACTTTTCCCCGGTAATCACTGAGCCGATAGGTTTTACCATCCTCACCCGGTAATACGAACTCAGGCGCGTTGAACTCCTTCACTGGAGGTAACGACTGCTTCGAGACATTCCCGGCCCATGCTAGTGATACCATGGCGACCAAGACGAGTGCCACCATACTTTGTACCGGGTTATTCATCGCGCCTGAATTCCTCTGGATCGGGATGGATATCCGCTGCACATTGCATATTCTTTATCTGGAATTTGTGCTGCTTACCGTGCTGCTGCCACGATATTTGCAAATCGAATGATGTGCCGGGCTTAAGACCAATCGCAGACATGCCCCAATTGTAGTCGCCCGGTTCGTATCTCTGTACTGTGGGGAGCAGAGACCACTCAAATGCGATTTGCGCTGCTTTTGTTGCGCCCTGCTTTTGCCAGAATGGGCGCCAATCTTCACGAGTTTTTAAAGAAGTATGTTTGTCATCGGAAATCACATTCCATTGCTTGAGGTCGTACTGCAGTGGGCTGGGTTGTGTCGTGTGCGAATTGTTCTTGAACACCGTCTGGAATACACAGGCCTGGGCGATAAACTCGGATTGCTCCGGCGTGAGACCGCGTGCCTGAAAAAATCCGCGGGCCTGATCCGGCAACCGTTGCACCAGCCGCAGGGACATATGTTCGTTGCTGACCTGCCAGAAGGGTAACCGCGACTGTTCGTCAGTCCCGGTCTTCAACATATTGGCGTGCGCTGACAGCGATCCACTAAATAATACAACAACCAGCGCCACGCACTTACCAAGACAAGTTTGTGACACTGGTTGTACTACCTTGGAAGAATACCCTGGTGCCATGTGAATTATTGCTCAACCGTCCCCGTGAAAGAAATCTTACCGGTGAACAGGCGATTTAAAAATAACGACAAGCAAAATTCTACAGGTTCGCGTCTTCTGCACTGTGAAATCTCCGCATCTCGACCAGGCGTCTAGTTGTCTCTATCTTATTACTCTTTTCTTTCACCACTAGTTTTGGGCCGGGACCGACGTGCCTCAACCGCTACACCTCGTTCAGGCCGGCTTATGAGCGTAGAAATTAACGCCATGTACAAACAGGTCCTTGGACACTTTGTGTTCAGCCGATGTTCCCATGAAGCAGTTAAAACGCTGCACGAGGCGACCGTTCTCAAAACCCGTCTCCTTCGCGATCTCGCCAAGCTCATGTTCTACCAACGCACCACCGATACAGGCAGCCCAGATGTCCGGGTCGCTGCGCGCCTCTTCCGTCAGCTCGCGCTGCACAATGACATCAGCAAGAAACAGCTGGCCACCCGGCTTGAGCACACGGAATATCTCGTTAAATACCTTGTACTTATCCGGTGCAAGATTAACCACACCGTTGGAAATGACGACATCAACACTTTCGCTATCTACCGGCAGGTTCTCATACAAACCGTCACGCACATCGACGATATCGCCTAGTCCCGCGATCTCTGCGCCCTTGGTCGCGCATTCGCGCATGGCCGGTGTCATATCGACACCAATCGCCTTACCAGTCTTGCCTACGCGGCGTGCCGCCAACAACAGGTCCATGCCAGCGCCACAGGCGTGATCCAGCACAGTGTCACCCGGCTGAACCGGTGTTGCTCCCGGCGCGGTATCACCTATGCGAAGCGGGTTGCCGACACCGGCAAAAGGGGCCGTGCTTTCCTCCGGCAGTGCCGCCAGTTCATCGGCGTCGTATTGCAGATAGGCGTGAGCGTACTCCGGACCGCGATGGAAATGGTAGTCACCCTCCGGTTCACGGGCGACACGATCGTATTCAGCGCGCACCTGCTCACGCAGGTATTCGCCTTTGAAGTTTTTTGGTGCGGTAAAAGCCATGATTTCCTCCTTATTTCTTTTCGCTCGTTTACGTACCAATCAAGCAAGTTGCCGGGCCATCAGCATCGAGGCACCGATCAACAATCGACTTGATGCTTTGTGCGCTAGTGACCTTGGGATCGTAGTAAACAAGCGTCAAGCGATTAACCTACTGATTGTATTTCGCGTCATTGCGACAGGATGGCGACAACGGTCAACACCATTGATGGAACCATGTCGGAAACTCCAAATAAACAACCCCGCCGCAAGCGGACGGGGTATTGTTGCTATCCCCTAGAACAGTGCCAATTGATAGTCACTGTGGAGTTTCTGGTACGTTCCACCTTGTCCCTTTACATAGTTACCTATCATTGTTTCATTTACATGCTTTCCAACGGTGCTGGCAAAATACCCGTCACTCCAAAACTCACCGCCCAAAAGCATTTTCTTTACCTGTGGACATCGGCGGAATATCTCTCGTACTGTCAGGCTCTTGATCCGTGTGACAAGCTTCGTCACACTGTAGGCCGGTACAGACTGAACTAAAAAATGGACATGATCTTTGTCCGTGCCTGTTTCCAGAAATTTCACTTGATAGCGATTCTCAATTTCTAAACAGACGGTTTCTATCTCACCATACACCTGATGATCAATGACTGCCCGCCTGTATTTCGCAGGAAAAACAAAATGCTACATCAATACCGTAACATTATGACTTTTATGTACATATTCGCTCATCCATACAGTCTACGCCGCAAGCGGCGGGGAATAGAATCCAAAGGGATTAAACGGTCCCCTACATTTTGTAATATTTAATAGTATAGGAGAACAATAAAAACCTGCAGACAATAGCATTACGATACGAGGGTGTGGGGGCGCCAGAAGTAGTCGCCAAAGGCGAAGGTCTGGTAACAGAAATATTTATTGAAACGGCCCGGGAATGCGGCGTACCGATGTACGATGACCCCCAATTGTCAGCGCTACTATCAAGACCGGAGCCAAGTGATGAAATTCCGGAAAAACTGTATCTCGCCGTTGCCCGCATTATCGCCTTTGCCTACACGGTCGCTGGTAAGATGCCGCCCTGCCCGACAACGCCTAAGAAAGATAACCGGTGGCCAACCGTAGACGCTGCCAGTATATCTGCTATTTCCACCGGGTCGGTGACGCCATAGAAAAGGGGCTCTAATGAGCCCCTTTTACGGTTACCGCTTGAAATCTGCCCTTATCAGGCTTCTTCCTGCACCTCTTTTTCCAACAGTGCTTTCATGCTCAGGCGGATGCGGCCCTGCTTATCGACTTCCAGCACCTTGACCTTGACGGTCTCGCCTTCGCTCAACTTGTCGCTGACCTTTTCCACACGCTCGTTGGAAATCTGGGATATATGTACCAGACCGTCCTTGCCCGGCAAAATGGTGACAAAAGCACCAAAGTCCATGAGCTTGGCGACCTTGCCTTCGTAGATCATGCCCACTTCAACGTCAGCGGTGATCTGCTCAATGCGGCGACGGGCTTCCTGGGCTGCGGCGTTATCGGCTGAAGCGACTTTAACAGTACCGTCGTCTTCAAGATCGATGGTGGCGCCGGTTTCTTCGCACAGCGCGCGAATGGTAGCACCGCCCTTACCGATAACATCGCGGATCTTATCGGGATTAATCTTGAAAGTGATGATGCGAGGGGCATATTCAGACAGTTCCGCACGCGCCTCGGAGATGACTTCGTTCATTTTGTCGAGAATAAACTGACGGCCCTCTTTGGCCTGAATGAGAGCCGCTTCCATGATTTCCCGGGTGATGCCCTCAATTTTGATATCCATTTGTAGCGCCGTAATACCATCAGCAGGTCCGGCAACCTTGAAGTCCATATCCCCAAGGTGATCTTCATCACCCATGATGTCGGACAGCACAGCAAATCGGTTGTCTTCCTTCACCAGGCCCATGGCGATACCGGCAACCGGTGCCTTTAATGGCACTCCGGCGTCCATCATTGACAGGCTGGAACCGCAGACGGAAGCCATGGAGCTGGAACCGTTGGATTCAGTGATTTCCGATACCACGCGAATGGTATAAGGGTAGCTTGCCATGTCTGGCAGCATTGCCAGCACGCCACGCTTGGCCAGACGACCGTGGCCAATCTCGCGGCGCTTTGGCGTACCCACACGACCGCATTCACCGACCGAGTAAGGCGGAAAATTGTAATGGAAAATAAAAGGCTCTTTGTAACTTCCTTGCAGCGCATCGATGATCTGCGAGTCGCGCTGCGTACCGAGGGTAGTGACCACCAGCGCCTGAGTCTCGCCACGGGTAAACAGGGCAGATCCATGCACACGGGGTAATACGCCAGTACGGATCGTGATCGCGCGTACGGTGCGGGTATCGCGGCCATCAATACGCGGATCGCCATCGAGAATACGACCACGCACAATTTTCTTCTCCAGACCCTTGATCACACCCTTGACGGCCTCGACTTCGTCGCCCGGTGTTTCTTCGCTGGTCAGTTTTTCAACGATCTCGGCTCGAACTTCAGATATGCGCGCCTGACGTACCATCTTGTCAGCAATCTTGTAAGCATCACCAATAAGACTTTCGCCAGCTTCGGCCACCCTGCTCTCCAGGGCCTCATCTTTCTCCGGTGACTGCCAATCCCAAGCCGGCGTACTGACTTCGGCAGCCATTTCGCGAATGGCGCTGATCGCCACCTGCATTTGTTCATGACCATACATCACCGCGCCTAGCATCACCTCTTCGGACAGTACGTCGGCTTCAGATTCCACCATCAGTACTGCTTTTTCAGTACCGGCAACCACCAAATCCAGATCCGAGGTTTTCAGATCTTCGTAGGTGGGATTGAGCAGATATTCGCCATCGCGGTAACCAACGCGGGCGGCACCAATCGGCCCATTGAAGGGTACACCGGAAATTGACAGCGCAGCCAAAGTGCCGAGCATGGATATCACTTCAGGATCGATATCGGGGTCACTGGACATGACTGTGATGATGACCTGAACTTCGTTATAAAAACCTTTCGGAAATA
>SDBU01010789.1_pt1 | contig 10091 bp, 6 predicted proteins | sample 2277071 | NCBI WGS metagenome assembly SDBU01 (sample SAMN10397929, study PRJNA504765) | marine sediment metagenome | isolation source: marine sediment core GS08_GC12, 126 cmbsf | place: Arctic Ocean: Gakkel Ridge, Loki's castle | collected 2008 | reverse complement strand
TGCCAGTACATATCGTTGAAAAAAGTCGTGCCCGACTTGATCATCTCCAGGCAGGCCAGGCGGGTGCCCCAATAGACGTCCTCCTCGGTCAGTTTAGCTTCCAGGGGCCAGATCTTTTCGTTTAGCCATTGGTCCAGCCCCAGATCGTCCGCGTAGCCCCGCATCAGTACCATGGCGGCGTGGGTGTGGGCATTAGCGAAGGCGGGTATAGCGGCCAGGCGGCGGCCGTCGATCACCGTATCAGCGGCCCCAGGGGCGGCGGGACCGATTTTCTCTATTCGGTTCCCGGTGATCAAAATATCCTGCCGGGTGTCATTGACCAGAACGCCGGTTATCAGGATGCTCATAGGTCGTTCCCAGGAACCGGTAGCGGCTCAGGCTTCCCGTCGATCCCTGACAATAAACCAGGCCATGATACCCACTATCGTCAGGATGGTCGCCAGGGCCAACGCCTCGGCCGCCCAGGGGGGCAGGTCCGGTGGGAAACCCACGATCCTCCGGCCGCCCCGTATCCCGACCCACAGGGCCAGCAGTACCCCGGTCAGTCCACCGCCGCCCACCAGGCCCGAACCGAACAGGATCCCCCTTTCACGACGCCGTTCGGCCTTATCTGTGGGCTGATTCCTGGTAAGTAAATGGCGCAACAGGCCGCCCAGGAACAGGGCCGCCATGGTGGACAGTGGCAGGTATACTCCCACGGCGAACGCCAGCACCGGGATGCGGAACAAGGACGCCGTCAGCCCGATGCCGATCCCGATGAAGATCAACACCCAAGGCAGGTTCTGATCAAGCACCCCGTCGATCACAAGTTTCATCAGAACGGCCTGGGGGGCCGGCAGCACGGGACCACCCAGCCCGCCTTCCACATTGCGATGCAGCAGCATCACCACCAGGCAGACCACGCCGGCGGAGGTGATCACACCCACCAGCTCGCCGATCTGCTGCCGGCGGGGGGTGGCCCCTAGGACGAACCCGGTCTTTAAGTCCTGCGAGGTGTCGCCGGCGATCGAGGCCGCGATGCACACGACAGTGCCCACCATCAGGGCGGTGGCCTTACCTGACATGTCGGTCCAGCCCATCAGGTAGAAGATCAGGCTGGTGCCCAGCAGGGTGGCGATGGTCATGCCCGAGGTGGGGTTGGAGGTGACCCCCACCAGCCCTACGATCCGGGAACTGACCGTCACGAAGAAAAAGGCGAACACCGCAATCAGCAGCGCTGCCAGTGCCCGGCCGGGGATTGAGTCCAGGTAACCCAGGATACCGGGCACCAGGGTGAGCACCAACAGGATGGCGCCAGCGAAGACCAATACTGTCCGGTAGGAGAGGTCCAGGTCGGTGCGCTCCACGGCGGCTTCCTGCCTGCGTGCGGCGATTTGCTGAATACCCAATCGGAACGATTCGACCATGGTGGGGATCGAATTGATCAGGGTGAGAATTCCCCCGGTGGCCACCGCCCCGGCGCCGATATATCGCACGTAGCGGTTCCATATCTCGCCGGCGGTCATGTCCCGGATGAGCTTCTCGGTTTCGGGAAACAGGGGGGAGGTGAGGTCTGCGCCCCATAGGTTGATCAGGGGGATGATGACCAGCGCCGAGAGGACTCCGCCGGCCACCATCACCGTGGCTATCCGAATGCCTAGAATGTAACCGACGCCGATCAGGGGCGGTGACACGCCAATAGCGATGTTGGCCTTGAAGCCCAGGGCCAGCCGGAAAGTGCCCTGGACTAATCTTAACCCGTCAGTGATCAGCTTGAACAGCATGCCGGCTCCCAGGCCCCAGAATACACCTACAGCCTGGCGGCCGCCCTGCTCGGAAGCCACCAGTACCTCGGCGCAGGCCATTCCTTCAGGGTATGGCAGCCGGCCGTGCTCCCGCTTGATCAGGTAGCGCCGCAACGGGATCATGGCCAGCACGCCCAATAGGCCGCCACAGATGGCCAGCAGGGTAATCTGCACCCAGGCCGGGTCCATGCCCCAGATGAACAGGGCCGGGATAGTAAACAACACGCCGGAGGCCACCGAACTACTGGCCGAGCCGATGGTCTGCGACATGTTGGCCTCCAGGATTGAATGGCGTAACCCGAAAGCGGTGAACACCCGGAAGGCCACCACCGTCAGCACGGCTACCGGTATGGAGGTGCTGATGGTCAGGCCCACCTTGAGCCCCAGGTACGTATTGGCGGCGCCGAAAATGATGCCCAGGATGATGCCCGCCAGGACGGCCTTGACAGTGAGCTCCGGCAGGTCCTGCCCAGAGTAAAGGGGAACGAACTGCTCCCCCGGTTTCAGTTCATAGGCGGTGGTAGGAAGTGTTTTGCCGTTCATAGGTATTTCTCTGTTGTGGTCCGGAAAAACTGAGCCAAAACTAAACGCATCCACATAGCTGTGCCAAGTGTGCTGTTATTCAAAATTGCAAACGGAGGGCCGAGGTTGCAGACTACCATTGGTCGTTGGCCCGCCCACTCCGAGCGTAGGACAGGCGGATGGACATACCGCTCGTGGGCGGTTAAATTTCTTGACCACCCTCAATAATATTTGTACCTTTATTCCACCAATAAAAGTGTAGACAGTTGCTGATAGTATTAATAGATCACTATACTTTAAGTTTCACAATCTGAGTGCAAATATCAAATCGAAAGTAAACGACAGAACTAGTCTGTGCAACGTTGATACTACTCTACGAAGTGCGCTTCCATCTATCCATTTAAAACTTGAGAAGGCATAGTATTGTGAACTTATTATGGGACCTGGACTAGTCCGTTCCACCAGATTACTATTCTGTATTCTTTTGCCGTTGTGCCTTGGTGCGCAGGCAGTTAAATACTATTATTTTCATCCGGAAATAAATTATGGTACCGACTATTATTTCAATCCAGCCAACATGATGATAAATGGTGCCTTCGATATCGTTCGCACTGGCAGCCATACGAAGAATATTTGGGCAATTGATTTTCAGAATGGATTTAATTCCCTAAAAAATAACGTTGGATCACCTATCGACGCGATTGATCGCTACGGTTGGGATAATTTCATAAGGCGGGAGTTTTTCAATATCAGTTTCGATGTTAATGAAGCCCAATTCCTGCCGAATATTCTCAATCATGTTATCGGTAATGGATTATTATATGTGAAGGCTGCCGAGTGGTACGATTTTCATTCATTTAGATATCCATACTTACTATCAGGCATCAGTACCACCATATATCAGATAGTAAATGAGGCGGTGGAGACTGAAAAATCCAGGAAGGTGAATGTCGATCCGATCTCGGACCTGTTGATGTTTAATGTTTTGGGACTGGTAGTATTTTCATTTGAGGGCACCAAGATATATTTTACGAAAACTGTTCCTGTTTATGAATGGTCATTACAGCCAATGTTGAATCCTTCCAATAAATATCTGGAAAATACGGGGCAGAATTATTGCGCCAAGATCCCGATAGGAAAAAATGATCGTACGGCATTATTCTTATATTGGGGTGTGCATGCATTGGCTGGTATCAGTTATAAAACAAATGAAACTAATACACTATCAATTGGCTTAGGGGGAGTTGTAAATAATATCTTGGGCAGAATAGAATCCGATGTAATCTATTTCATACCGAAAATCGACGGATCAATGGGTATATTTTACGACCGGAACAATTCCCTGCTAACGTCCCTGCTCATTGCGGGTCCCAAATTGTTTTCAGCGCAGCTGAATGTCTATCCGGGGCTGCTCAAAGTGAGGAATGTATCACCGGGGCTGTATATTGGTATCGGCAAAGTGGAGGGATTTCAAATTGGATTATCAATAGTGCATGTTCCCATTGGCGTAGTTCACAGACTCAGGAGCTACTGATTTAATAGCCCCACACGGTCAGTAGTTGCGCGGGCGGTCCGCTGACGGGGCTTGGACGAGATTAGCGTCCGGGGGCACCCGCTGCCCATCGCGGCCTGCTGGGACCGGTTTGGGTCGCTAATTAGATTTACCCTGAGTGTTTCTCATCGATGGCGGATTTAAACTTGACTTAATGCTATAATGATATATAACATTAGAACATGAACATCATCGTTAATCCAGCAAGCCCCATTCCCCTCTATCACCAGATCGCCGAGGCGGTCAGCTACCAGATCGCCAAGGAACAGCTATCACCGGGTCAATCATTGCCCTCGGTCAGGCGATTGGCGCGAATACTGGGGATTAACATGCATACAGTGCGTCGGGCATATACCGATTTATCCGGGCGAGGCCTGGTGATATCCAAGGGTGCACTGGGCACCATCGTGGCCGGCAGCGGGAGTGGTAGCAGCCAACCGGGACAAGAAGATAAACTGGATCACTTTTTAGGCCGCGTAATCCAGGAGGCCCGGGAGAAGTTTAAGCTTACCCAACATGAACTGGTTCAGCGACTGGGGTATTGGGCTCCTTTGGTGACAGCAACTCAGGATTTTGTGTACATCCTCGAAGGCAGTGAGTCGCAGAGCCGGGACAATGCCCGCCAGATCGAGGCCCTGTGGCAGGTGGAGGCGCTACCCTGGTGTATGGGCCAGGAGGGGGAGGTACCGGAAGGCCCGGCTATCGCGACCTACTTCCATTACAACGAGATTCGCAGGCGCTGGCCGCAGCGGTTTAATGAGATCCACTTTGTGACAGCCAAGCCCGATCCCGGGCTCAGGAAACAGATCGAGGCGCTGGCCCACTTTAGCGGTGGCAGCCGGGTGGTACTATGTGAATTCGACCAATCGGCGGCCTCCAATGCGGCCGCTGACCTGCAATCAATTTTGGAATCGACCCACTTTACCATAGAAACCCGGGTAGTAAACCTGGCCGGCATCGCCCTGCGCTCCCGGGACGAGGAGGAACTGCTGGTGTTCCCGCCGCGGGTATGGGCCGAACTCACGGCGGAGGAGCAAGCTGATCTTAGCGCCTTCAGGCTGAGCTATGAACTGGTGTCGGAGGATCTGCAAGCCCTGGGGACTAAGTTAGGCTGGCGGCCACGGCGGCGGGACGCGCCGGAACGAAAGAAAGGCTGAATCCCGCCAACCCTGGGCGTTCCCCTGGCCGTAGCCCTGGCCCTGGGCGGACCCACGGGGAGCCCCGGGCAGGCCCGACGGACGAGGCCTTTTTACAGAACTTTTAGGACTTGATCCAACTTAGAATTAGAAAAGGAGAGAAACGATGAGAATTGCAGGAATACTCTGTTTTGTCGTGCTTATCCTCTCGTGCAAGAACCTCGTTGAGCCGGAACCGGTTATTGAATCGGTTACCATTACACCGTCAGACACGACTGTGTATGTCGGTGACACGCTGCAGTTCAAGGTCTACGTTCATGGAACCGGTGACTTCGACTCAAGCGTTATCTGGCAGGTTAACAACACCACTGGAGGCAATGTAACGTATGGCACCATCACACAGAGTGGGCTTTACACCACACCGGATACGGTACCGCTTGACTCGTTTACAGTTGTAGAAGCGATAAGTGTCGCGGATTCCACAAAGCGTGGTTCGGTGATAGTTCATATCCGTGCGCAAGAGCCGGACTGGACTATTACCTCAGTAACAATTACACCGCAAGATACAACTGTGCGGGTGAGCGAGCTAGTCCAGTTTACTGTTAAGGTAAGTGGTACTGGTGGTTTCGATCCAGGTGTTACTTGGTATGTGAACAACACACTAGGAGGCAGCGCCGAGTACGGCACTATCATCCAAGCGGGGTTCTACATCGCACCGGTGACAGCACCAATTGGAGCACAAGCGGTCGTGCGCGCGATAAGCGTAGCTGATTCTACAAAGTCAGATTCAGCTACAGTTAACCTCTACGCCGTCACCTCAGTTGAGGTTTCCCCAGACTATGCGCACTTGCTCGTTGGAGAAACTATCCAGTTCAGTGCTTTGATAGTAGGAGCCGGAAGTTTCAGTACCAGCGTTCTCTGGTTCGTGAATAACACCGAAGGAGGTACAAGTACCTACGGTACAATCACTACCAGCGGATTTTACACCGCACCGGATAATGTGCCGCCTGAGCTTGTGGTAATTGTACGTGTGGTGAGTGTGGCTGACAGCACAAAGCGTGACTCGGCCGTAGTCGAACTCTTCAAAATCGACTCGGTGAGCATTTCACCGCAACCGGATTCCATCTTCGTAGGATACCAAGAGCAGTTCATCGCAACGGTTCACGGAACTGGTAGTAGTGTCATCACCGATATAACCTGGCTCGTAAACGACGTGGCAGGAGGCAGTGAGCGGTACGGATACATTGATGAGAATGGTTTCTACACCGCACCAGACACCGTTCCATTGCTTCTAGATGAACCAAGGATACCAGTCCCATATCAACCAAGTAAGTTTATGTGGAGACAGGACACCGTTGTCGTCACTGCGAAGAGCACTGCAGAACCGCAAAAACAAGACTCTGCATCGTTCTTCATCAGCTCAGGAATTTTGGCAATGGGGATTTTACCTACCATCGTCAAGGCGGTACCAAATGATACCATCCAGTTTAACCCGGTATTCCGCGGTGACCCCGTGAATACCTCGGTACGATGGTTCATCGGTGATGCGCAACCCGGACATCCTTACATCGAGGGTGGCAACGAAGAGCTTGGAACAATCAGTACGGATGGCCTCTACATAGCGCCTGCTGCGTGGCCACCAGTGTATGACGTGTGGGTCGTTGTTCGATCCGCCGTTGATCGGAACAGATATGCCACTGGCGTTATAGAGTTCTATTAACCAATCATAACCAGCCCGTTATAGAAATATAACGGGCTGTTTTTTTATATATACGACACACGGTGTGATATAATAAAAGCAATGAATAAGACAGCATTAATTTTATTGGTAGTACTGCTCGTGGTTGCTGGAGTAGCACTCGGGTTTTATTTCGGACAGAGCCGAGGAATACAAGAAGCTGATAAAACACTGAAAGCGTTAGTGGATAAGGTCTACCCGCCCCCACCTGAAGTAATGCAGGTAATGGGCGGAACAATTAAAAATATATATGGCGCCACTATTGGTATTGAGGTACTTGATCTTGATGATTATTTACCTCACCCTGATGGCTCACCACGCAAAACAGAGTTACGATCTGCGAACGTATCAAGTAAGACAGAAATAGTGCGCGTTGATTACATAAATCCGCAATACGATGGTTCACCAACCATAACACCACTCACGTTCTCTGCTCTCAAGCTAGAAGATAAAATCAAGGTAACAAGCGACGAAAATATCCGAGATGCCAAAAAGTTTGACGTTACACGAGTAGAGGTGATACGATACTGACGTTATGTTAATCCCGACCGTTATTGAAAAATCGCCGAACGGCGAACGGGTTTACGACATCTATTCCCGCCTACTTAAAGAGCGGATTATATTTTTAGGCGGACCGGTGTCTGATTCGCTCGCGAACAGCATCATCGCACAGCTTCTATTCCTCGACCATCAGGATTCCAAGAAAGATATTAAACTGTACCTAAACTCGACCGGCACTCCGGTCCCCTCCGGTATCTACATCACCCGGCTGTCGATACCTGACTATACCAAGTCAATCAAGATGGTCCTGCTGAAATAAAGCCTTTTTTCCAACTCGTTCTTCTCCGTACCTTCGCTTCTTGTTTCGCAAACTGAAATCTATCAATTCAACCGTTTTCGAGGAACCAGGTAAATAACTATGAAATACCCGGCAGTGACTAATTACATCCAGGGCCGGAATGCCCCCGGCCAAAACGGAACCATGGATGTCTTCAGCCCTATTGATGGTGGCTTGATTTCGCAGGTCCCTTTATCCTCGGCCCGGGAGGTGGACGAGGCCGTTCGCACCGGCCAGGAGGCGTTCGCAGGCTGGTCGGAAATGCCAATCAAGGAGCGGGTGCAGGTATTTTACGGCTATCGCAACCTTCTTGAGACCCATGCCGACGAGTTAGCGGCCTTGGTGTCCGAGGAGAACGGTAAGACCGCCGGTGAGTCCATGGCCGAGGTGCTCAAATCGATCGAGCTGACCGAGTTCGCCTGTTCCCTGCCGCAATGGACCAGCGGTGAGGTCCAGGAAGTCAGCCGGGGGGTGGAGTGCCGCTCCGAGCGCCGGCCGCTGGGAGTGGTAGCCTCTATCAGCCCTTTCAATTTCCCTAATATGGTTCCCAACTGGACCATCCCCTACGCTGTTGCCCTGGGCAATGCCCTGATTCTGAAGCCGTCCGAACTGGTCCCGCTGAGCGCCATGCGGCTGGCCGATCTGTTGCACGAGGCGGGCTTGCCCGATGGTGTGTTCAATGTGGTGCATGGCGGGCGCGAGGCCGTGGAGGCGATTTGCGATCACCCCGGAATAAAGGCCGTCTCTTTTGTAGGTTCGACCAAGGTGGCTAAACTGGTCTATGTCCGGGCGACCGCCAACTTCAAGCGGGTGCTGGCCCTGGGGGGCGCTAAGAATCACCTGATCGTGCTGCCCGACGCCCACCTGGAGATGACCGCCTCCGATGTGGCGGCCTCCATGACCGGTTGCGCCGGCCAGCGCTGTATGGCGGCTTCGGTGATGGTGGCGGTGGGCGAGGTGGATCCCATCATCGAGAGACTTTGCGAGGAGGCGCGTAAGATCGTGCCGGGTGAGAATCTGGGCGCCGTCATCTCCGAGCAGGCCAAGGAGCGCATCGAGGGCTATATCACCGAGGCCCAGGCCCAGGGCGCCACTATCTTAGTCGACGGCCGGGGCGCCACGGTGGCGGGCAAGGAAAAGGGCTACTACGTCGGGCCGACGGTCATTGACCATGTGACTCCCGATATGAAAATCGCCAGCGAGGAAGTTTTCGGTCCCGTGCTGTCAATCATCCGGACGCCAACCCTGGACGAGGCCATCGAGATCGAAAATGGGTCCGAGTATGGCAATGCCGCCGCCGTCTTTACGCAGTCCGGCGGTTTGGCCAAATACGTGGCCGAGCGGGTCAGCGCCGGGATGATCGGCGTGAACATTGGGGTGCCGGTGCCCCGGGAGCCGTTTTCATTCGGCGGATGGAACCAGTCCCGGTTCGGTGTGGGCGATATCACCGGAAAAAGTTCCATCGAATTTTGGACGCAGTTGAAAAAGACCACCACGAAATGGAACCCGGCAGCCCGGTCCAACTGGATGAGCTGAGTTTTGCTGCGGTTTCAGGTTCCGGTTAACCACCATTCGAGGTAACATGAGCGCAGGAAGCATCGAACTGCGGGACGAGTCCCGCCGGTCGGCACTGTACAATAAAGATCTGGCGCCCGTCCCGCTTGACCGGCGCACCTGGGGCCTGTGGAACATCGCCGCCCTGTGGGTGGGCATGGCGGTCTGTATCCCCACCTATATGTTGGCTGCCGGGCTGATCTCGGCCGGTATGAGTTGGAAGCAGGCGCTACTGACCATCACCCTGGGTAACCTGATCGTGCTGGTGCCGATGATGCTCAATGCCCACGCCGGCACCCGCTACGGTATCCCCTTCCCGGTGCTGCTGCGGGCGTCATTCGGCACCCTGGGCGCCAATGTCCCGGCCCTGATGCGGGCGCTGGTGGCCTGTGGCTGGTTCGGTATCCAGACCTGGATCGGCGGTTCGGCCATCTATAGCCTGCTGGCCATCGTTTTCGGCTTTACTCCGGCTGGTCCGGGGGACATGCTGCCGATTCTCGGTCTTTCCTGGGGCCAGCTGGGTTGTTTTCTATTTTTCTGGGCCATTAATATCGCGGTAATTCTGGCGGGCATTGAGAGCATCAAGTGGTTGGAGACCCTGGCCGCGCCGTTCCTGCTGCTCATTGGCTTGGGGCTACTGGTGTGGGCGGTGCAGGCCGGCGGCGGGTTTGCCGTCATCCTTTCGGATGCCACCGTGGCCCAGGTCAGGGGCGGTCTAGGGGGGGACTTCAATTTCTGGGCGATTTTCTGGCCCAGCCTGACCGGCATGGTCGGCTTCTGGGCCACCCTATCGCTCAACATTCCCGATTTCACCCGCTATGCCCGCAGCCAACGCGATCAGATGCTGGGGCAACTGGTGGGGCTGCCCACCACCATGGCCCTGTTTTCGTTCATCGGCATTGCCGTAACCTGTGCCACGGTGGTCATATTCGGGGAGACCATCTGGGACCCGGTGGCGCTGCTGAGC
>SDBU01010788.1_pt1 | contig 10092 bp, 8 predicted proteins | sample 2277071 | NCBI WGS metagenome assembly SDBU01 (sample SAMN10397929, study PRJNA504765) | marine sediment metagenome | isolation source: marine sediment core GS08_GC12, 126 cmbsf | place: Arctic Ocean: Gakkel Ridge, Loki's castle | collected 2008 | reverse complement strand
CCACAATCTGGCGATGATACTGAAGGATATGTTCTTCCCACATCTTGGGTGAGATCATGGGACCCTGGTTATGGGCGCTATCCTCACCCATCACAATAACCTCTGCCCCTAGTCTGATTGCCTCTTGAAACATCGCCAGGCACCAGCGCGTACGATGTTCTAAGAGTTTGTGGATAAAAGCTGGATCATCTAATAATTTAGTAAAGAATGATTCAAATCCCATCGCCATATAAGCCGCATTAAACGGGCCCTCGTGAGTTCCAAAAATGTGGCAATGGTCAGGATAACGTTCTCGAACTTGATTTACGTAAGCCGGATCAAACATCTCTTTCGCGTATTCTTCGGAGGGGGAATATTTTTCCAAGCTATCATATGAGTCGACCACTCCCCCGGCATAAAATCCATCTTTCCATAATCGACCGAGTTCATCAACACCTGTTTTCCAAGCGACACTATCCTCAGGAAATGTGCGCGGCAACAGAACACAATCCTGGCCCATATTTACATATACGCTGACTTCATCCTCCCCCCCCAATTGCTCAATAAATGCATCGATCCAAATTTCAAAGCGCGGGATGCGATCGGGGATTTCATGGGCTAATGCTGCAAAAACACGTTCTCTAGGTTTCATTGAGGGTAACCTCTCTCAATCTATATTACCGCGGCAAAAAGATATTGACCGAAAATTCCCTTCCAAGTACGGGCAACGCGGGAATTTCCCGAGCCGGTTGCCCATACACTGAACGGGTTGAATTGTGGGCGCGTAATTTCATTGCAGCTAAATGAAGGATGTGTGATAAGTGTACGAGCTAAGCATTTGCTTTGTAACCTCCCGGAAGTTAAAACTGACCTTTGGTCAGCCAACCTCCGGGAGGTTGAACATAAATACCTACTCGCCAAGCTTCCTTATACTCCCTGACCCAGTAACAGATTGATCAAGTTCGGGACTGCCATAGTATCTTACATTCCCGCTACCACTTATCAACACATCCAATTGATCCTCAACACGAACGTTTACGGATCCACTACCGCTGATGAGCACCTCTGCGATTAAACTCTCTAGATCTGCGCCCTCGTAATCACCTGAACCACTGATGGTTACGTCTTGATTTTCAAGTGAGCCCACAAGATCGATGTTCCCAGAACCGGAGAGGATCACATCCAGTGAGACTGCGACAAGAAAAGGATCGGTATATATGGGCTTACGAGCTTGCGCCCGCACCCCGTATATACTCCTCCACTCGCTTTGAGGGGTTTTTTCAGTGCACTCGTCTTTCTTTACGCAAGAATCGGATAAAAGTTTTAGCTTTGCGTTCATCTTCTTGGTTTGATGTATCTGTGGTGTCTACACCACAGATAGAGACGTGATCATATCCGATCGAGATCGAGTTGGTCCTTTGGCGATAAATTAATCGTGCCCAATGGCTATCTCAAGTCTCAAGGAGGGATCGGGCGTTAAGGAGGAATAATAGGTTTGACCAGAAACCGTCGAACTATCGTATCAAGTCTTCCAGTTCAGATTTTGCATCTGCAGCTTGGCCAATGGCAAGCCCCAAGAACGCCAAAACTGCCATCACACCAAATCCTATCAAATCCGTTGAGGTTGAATCAACGAAAAATGGCAACAGTATTAGAACAAAGAATCCCAGGAACAACCCAATCACAAATCCCGTCCACTTTTTGGGAATGTCAGAGAAAATACCTTTTGCAGTCACAGGCTTGCGCGATCTCCGGTATCGCGTTGAAATATTATGCTGTGTCTTGCTGGCTTTCTTCTGAGGATCTCTAGCTTGCAATTGCTTATCGCGAATGCGAATCAATCGTTCAACTTCAGGGTTCTTTTTTGACATAGTAAGCCTCCACCTAGGCCTAAGCATCATCATGGATGGAGCAAAGTAGGTGCTCGTCTCAAACGCTCTATAGCTCTTTAGATGTTCAATTTACGATAATTCGTAATTACGCGCCAGCGAAGGAGGGTGAAAAACAAAGCCATCCCTTATTCACTTCGAGCTGAGAATGCGTTCAAATTGATCCAAAAATTCTTGCGCTGATACACTCTCCTGTCTTAGAGATTGCAACATACCCTGTTGAAACACACGCTTCCCATCCTCATAGGCCACAGGAAAAGCAGGCTTCCAGGTTTCGAGCACATGTTTTAGGTTTGCAGCTGTAATTCTTAGCTTGTATTCAAGCAACCAGGATATGATGAGATGCTCAAAATCAGGATCCTGGGGGCCAACCACCCTCGCTTCTTTCAATCGGTGGAAGGGATTGCCCTGTAGGTTTTGCACACTGCCGTACCATGGATCACGCGAGGCATAGCGTAGTTCGCCAAATCCCGCTATAAAAAACCCGCCGATACACAAAGGGCAAGGTTCAGATGTCGTGTACAGGATAGCAGATTGGGGGTCAAATTCTCCGGAATAATCCAAAGACAAAAAGGCATTCATTTCAGCATGAGCGAGTGGCATTCCAAAAAGGTGTTCGTTTATCGAGCTTGAATTTTCGTAAATCCGATTTCTCCCAACCGAAAGGACATTTCCATCAGAATCGATTACAACAGCCCCTATCGGGGTCGAACCGGAACAATAGGCTTCCCATGCTTGTTCAACACAAATTTGCCAAGGACGAGACAATTTTTCCCAAATCACATCGACCCTCCTCAACCATCGATATCAAGGCAAGAGTTATGCCCACTTATTCCCAATTACCGTCCTTACTTCCTCAAATACAAACTGTATGGGGCGCGCTCATGTACCAATGTTAGACCGCGAAATGTCTGATCAGCAAAGGAACAATTTTCACAAATGATTGCGCATGGTTCAAAATCTTCGCTTGCGAGAACAGAAGAGTACGTTCCCTCGACGATCCACTCAAGATGCAGAGCATCCTGCGGAGCCCCCAACAGCGTCCAGAATGGATATTCCAAGCTGTTCCCAGCGAGCATTAACCCGATTTCCAGGCATTCCGCCTCTGAGATTTTGATTATCATATCGCGCGCGGGTTCTAAGAGGTAATTACCATTTGCGAATAGGAGATTCATCCGCGACTCTTCAAAAATACTGCCCACCAGCGTTCGATCCTCATTTGGGATAATCGGGCGTGAATCTATACTCAACAACCAGGGTAGGCTGGCAATCAAAAGGAAAAAACCAATAATGGGGGCAAACCTTTTTTTACTGTCATTTTCAATTATCCCCCCAACCAACGGGGCAGAGAGCACAAAAAATGGGAGTTGAAGTCTGGTGCCAAATATGAGCCATTTAAATAGGAAGCTAAAGACCAACGCTGAAGCGAAAAGTATGCCGGTAAAAACAATTAAACGCGTATTCAGCGATTTCCTGCACCACAGGATCATTCCAAATACGACCAGGATGAGCGAGGCATGCAATGGATTCCCAGCAGAATTCTCATTCATCCTTGGAACGGTTACTTTGAACCTTCCCGAGGCTGTCGTCCTGACATCGTTGACATCCAAATCCAGCCCCTCATGCAGCCATTGAACGCCCAATGCAATCGCCTTGTTAACGTGTGGTGAAGGCGTTTGTAGATGCATGGCCGTGTTGCGCACGAAGTTTGAGACCAATCCGCGCAGGCTGAGAAGTTGATTGGCGTGCTGATCAAATCGATCGTCTGGACCTATGGGATTGCCATAAATCTCTGTATTTCGGGTGAAATGGCCAAGATTCAGGAGAAGAATGATTAGAAATCCCATGACTGCAAACCGCACAACTCGGCGATAGGGCAGGTTACGAATCAGATGCCATCCAACTAAGATTGCAAAGGGTAATAAAAAAGCAAAGGCTGTCGGTTTGGTGAGTATTGCCAACCCTGCGGAAGATGCCAACATCAATAGTCCAATATTGGACACTTCATCTCGAATGACACATAGGCCTTCTGCGGCGACACAGACGAGCCAGAAAGCGACCACGTAATCCGTCATCGTGCTCGTGGCTTCAGCAATTCCTATCGGAATAGATACTGCAAAAACTGCAGCCAATACCTGTCCTAAACGACCAACCCCTAATTGAGCCGCAAGCCACGTAACACCAATCGTGCTTCCTAACATCGCAAACCATTGGATGAAATTGACCCAATCATCCGAGGCGCTTAACACATAGGTTTGCAAAACCAGTATTTCAGCGCCCGGGGCCATGTTGTTTTGGACTTCGATTCCAGTAGGAAAGTGGCGTACCGCACTTTGTTGTGCCCAGTGTGCCACTCGACTCATATGGTAGTTGAGTGAATCCCATGTCTGTGGAGGTGATTTCCAGGCGACTAGAGCGGTAAGAAAAAGGACTACGCTAATTCCAAACCAAAGCCCGATTTCCGCCCAACTTTGAGGTTTTTCAAAGCGAGGCATGGATAATCTATTGCCTTTACGCACAAGACGAAATAGAAATAAAACAAGGAGCAGCAGGGGGACAAACCAGATGGTTGCCAGATTAGTAGTTGTTACTCCATTGACCAAACTTAAAAGCTCAACGGAAAATATAGCGTATACGCCCCAACTCACGGCGCACCACAAAAATAATCTGCGAATATCCTCCTTGGGTTGCAGATTATGAAATGTGAAAAGACCTACAAGAAAGGTAATTAGCGGCAGGGCTGTAAGCACAGAGTTTAACTTATCCAAATATTATAAATGGACAGCAGATTTAAAAAGTCTGCTTCTTAGCCAACAGGAATTCCTTTTCTTCAGAGGGCAGGAATGCAATCGACAGTGCATTATGTTGGGCTTGCTGGATTTGCTTTGGCGTCAGCCCAGCTGCTGGAGCAGCAACCTCGTACTCATGTTTGAGGTCAATATTGCTGATTACGGGATCATCGGTGTTGATCGACGCCAATAGGCCTCGGTCTAAGAACAAGCGGATAGGATGAGCCTCATAGTTCAAAACACTACTGGTTTGAACATTACTTGTGATACTCGACTCGATACCGATTTGCTTTTCCACCATGAACTCCAGCAATTCTTGGTCTTCAACTGCCCTTAGTGCATGTCCTATTCTTGTCGCACCTAATTCATTTATCGCATTCCATACACTCTCCGGTCCTGCAGATTCTCCTGCATGAACGGTAATCTCCCAACCCACATCCCTTGCTTTGTGGAAGTGCTCAATAAACCACTGCGCGGGGTAGTTCGCCTCATCTCCAGCCAAATCTAAACCCACTAGATGTTCGTGATATTCGAGCAATGCGTATAATTCTTTCGCTGCAATTTCGGTCCCATAGGTGCGGCTGATAATACCAATGAGGTTCACCTTTATATCAAATTCACTACGACCAGCTTCAATGCCTTCAATGACAGCCTCGACCACCTTCGAAGGTTCCAAAGAATTGGGCTCTGACATGAACCAAGGGCTGAAGCGCAATTCGATATAATCAATACCTTCCAGAAATGCGTCCTCGACATTCTCGTAGGCAATCCGCCGACATGCAGCATAATCCACCATCACCGCCGTCAACCATTTAAATTTTTCAATGAATCCCATTACGCTGACTTGCGGCTCAGTAACCTGAATATGTGGTCGTAACCCTTCCAGATCCTGTGCTGGTAACCGTAAGTCATGCAGAATTCCAAGATCCAGGATGGTTTCTAGTCGGACATTCCCATCCAAATGGCGATGAAGCTCAACCAATGGAAAATTGGGGTCTATCATTCAGCCAGGGTCCCCTTTTCATCCTGATTATGTACGTGGTTCATAACTCGAAGATAATATCAACGGATACAACACATCGTTTCACATAGACCCGATTAACATAGTTTACGCTACGATTGAAAATTATCAAAAGGTGGCTGTGCATCACACAGGTAGACACAGGATCTTCAATAACTTGGGGTTCACGAATTGAACTTATGCCTGGCGAGAAAGCGTTACAAATAGCAATCCAACTGTGTGACCCCGCCTCATTTTGTTAATTTCAATTGAGGTCTGATTCTATTGTGGTAAACGGATGATAAAGGTCATCCCCTGACCAGGTTCACTCTCGGCATGGATCGTTCCGCCGTGCCCTTCAACGATGGATTTGGCAATTGCCAACCCTAATCCTGAGCTTCCTTCCTCACGCGACCGAGATTTATCCCCCTTATAGAAACGATCGAAAATGTGCTCCAATTCCTCCAGTTCAACACCCTGACCAGTATCCTTAATTCTCATCTCAACCACATCGTCTGATGAGTTTTCAGCAGAAAGGATTATCTGTCCTCCTTCGGGTGTGTACCGGAGCGCGTTCTCCATCAAATTCCCCAACACCTGCGTCATGCGATCTGGGTCCAAGTTAATATCGTTCGGAGGGGCAGTTATTTCCACTTTGATATCAATCGATTTCTGCTTCGCTTTAGGAGCGAATGCGGCCTTAATTTCATCCAATAGCTTGAGCGGGGCATACGCTCGGGGATCAAAAGGGAGCTCTCCGGCTTCGACAAGAGAGAGAAGTCTAAGGTCCTCAATCATCGAACTAAGGCGCAAAATTTCATCGTGAATGATTTCGAAGGATTCTTGTGATGGCGACATCACACCATCCCGAATAGCTTCCGTGTGTCCAAGGATCACGCTCAACGGGGTTCGCAATTCATGCGCGATATCAGCTGTCATCTGACGTCGCAGATCACGCGACCTGGCAAGATTTGCATTCATTTGATTGAAGGACTCTGCCAATTGTCCGAGTTCGTCTTTCGAACGTACCGGGACGCTTTGCTCGAGATCTCCCTCCGCTACTGCGCGCGTTGCCAAAGTCAATTCTCGTAAAGGTTTCGAAAGGGTTCTCGCCAAAAATATTCCCAAAAGCAATGCGACCAGTGCGGCCCCAACAGCGGCGAAAGCGATCGTCTGGAGAGAACGATTTACAAAATCCTGTTCCACGATCGTTTGTTCAAAAGCCCCTCTCCCCACGATTAACCTGCCCACCACTTGGCCCTCTACCTCGATGGGGACACTTCGATTGAGAACAGATTCAGACACTTGCATTCCATGATTGTGTCCTGGCCCTTCAACGACAACGTGACCGGAGTCGTCGACTAAGGTGAAAGGACCACCCCCTTGAGCCCCCTTGGGTGACATTGGTCCGCGGGGGCCTGTAAAGGGAAAGGCCTCGTCCACATCATCCCAGGATCCAGTACGCTCATAATAACGCGTTAGTTGTGCGACGAAACCTTCCCGGTTTTGATCGAAGAGAAAATTCCTAAAGCGATCCGCGGTCGAAAGTCCGGCAAAAATCGCCAGCAGCGCCGTTCCTGTCAACCCAACCGCGAGAAAGGCTAATATGAATTTAAGATATAGAGAGCGCATCAATCCTATTCCCTCCTAAACCTGTACCCTACCCCATATACAGTCTCAATATAATGTGGATTCCTAGGATCTTGCTCAATCTTTGCCCGAAGGTTTTTAACATGTACATCAATCGTTCTCTCATAACCCTCAAAAGCCGTGCCCTGTAATCGATCAAGTAAATCTAACCTGGAAAATGCCCTGCCAGGGGAAGATATCAATGCCGCAAGAAGATCAAACTCTGAGGGTGTAAGGTCTACAAAGTCCTCGCCAACTTTAACAAAATGGCTTTCGCGGTCAAGTGTAATATTGCCCTCACGCAAGACCTGGGCTTTTGGTTCAGTTATTCCTGTCCTGCGAAGCACTGCACGGACGCGTGCGATGAGTTCGCGCGGTCGAAATGGTTTCGTGAGGTAATCGTCTGCGCCAAGTTCTAGACCGATGACTTTGTCGTCATCTTCAACCTTAGCCGTGAGAAGGATTATAGGAGTTTCCCTTTCCTTCCGATGAAGGCGCATAAACTCAAAGCCGTCCATCTCAGGCATCATAATATCAAGGATGATGAGATCCGGTTTTTCTTGCCGTGCAGCAAATAACGCCTCGCGCCCATTGCTCGCCTTCACGACCTTATACCCCTCTTGCTCTAAATAGGCTTCGACGACTGAAACCAATCTCATTTCATCGTCGACCACCAAAATTGTCTTTGCCATTACCACCTCGTCTTTCTGCAAATTGATTTCCGATTTCGCGAAATGCTTCGTCTCGTTATTACTCACATTACTCACAGGTCGTCAGAAGATTATCAAGGAATTATGAATAAATTATGAAGATTTTATGCGTCGAATTACTTAACCACCCCAAGAAGGCCTGCCCTCATAATGATTCTAATTTAGCTGGTTCAACTCGGATATGATTTACCTTGAACACAAATGGCCTATGCCTCAATTTTTGATTCAAGCAGTTCAATCAATGGATCCAAGAGGAAACTATTGAAACGACTGCCAATACCCTGAGCGCCTTCTCTTTCAGCTCGGGCTGTAGCAATGGCATTTGGATCAAGATCCCCCCCAAATCCTCCAGGTCCCTGGCCGCCTCGTCCTCCCTCTCCTGGGATACCGCCACCCGGAAATCCTCCGGGACCACCCTCGGGAAAACCTTCACCATCCCCTTCACCTCGGCCGAAGCCACTAAAATCCTCCGGCACAATTCCCAGCTCCTGTGCCATGCTGAACATGTCTTCCAGGGTGATTTCCATCCCTGCAATCATCTCCAATTGTCCTGGCGTCATCGTTTCTCGGATTTGTTTAACCAATGCGTCCATTTCCTCTACAGCCACATTATCACTGCTGCTCAAACTACGAAAAGCCTTCCACAGGATCACCAAATCAGCGGCTTGTTCGGAAGCCACCGCTTCTTCGGTGTCTTCCAAAAGAAAAGTGCCCACCATCAATTGCACATTATCCTGCAAGCCTTGAGCGCCCCGCTCAGGCGATGGCGTTTCACTGAATGCCGCATCAACCTCAGGTGATTCTACTCCTTGCGAAATTTCATCCTGCGCTGCCTCTGAGCCGCAAGCAACCAGCACAAAGATCATCACTAACCCAACTATTATTACACCTAACTTCTTCATGGCTCATCTCCATTTTCGTTTCTGTCAACTTGATACTGATTACTGTCTACTGCCTACTGTCTACTGGTCACTTTCATTCGTGCCTGAGCGCCTCGATCGGATCCAACTGCGCGGCCTTATTGGCTGGGTAAAAACCGAAAAATGTGCCCACCAAAGCGGCCGAGGTGAAGGCAAGGACGATGGAACTCGGTACCACAACCGTTCGCATCTCACCCAATTCACCAAAGATCCAGGATCCAACCACTCCCGCGATAACCCCGATCAAGCCTCCAACAAGGGTCAATAGCAGGGCTTCCGTCAAGAACTGCCAGCGGATATCATCCGGTGTCGCACCGACGGATTGCCGGATCCCAATCTCACGCGTGCGCTCCGTTACGCTCACCAACATAATGTTCATGATCCCAATACCGCCCACAATCAGAGATACCCCTGCGACCCACGCCAGAAGGTTTCGAAATGCCTCTGTCGTTGCTTCTTGGGTTGTAATGATGTCCTGCTGAGTCGTTATGCTGAAATCTGGTTCGTCAAGTGATACATCATGCCGTCTTGCTAAAAGCAATTCAGTTTGCAAAATAACGTCATCCATGGAGGCGTCTTCTGCTACTTCGACGTAAATCACCCGCACTCGATCTCCAAGGAACCTGGCAAATTGCGAGGGAGTGAATTTCTGAAAGACAACGGCTATGGGCGTATACAGCCGGGAGTCGAAGTCGACATCCCCAACAAGCCCCTTCTCTTCCAACACTCCGACGACGACTAGTTTTGTAGTGCCCACAGTAACCGTCTGGCCGACAGGGTTCTCCTCACCAAATAATTCCTCTGCTAAGCTCGAACCTAATACAGCTATTTTTTGGACTCGATCGATTTCAGTCTGGTTGAAGTAGCGACCCAAATCGATCTCCATATCCCTCACCGAGGGAAAATCAGCCGTTGTCCCCAATATAGCGACATCGCTCAGATTGACTCTCCCGAACTTCACACTCTGGGAAGAAGCCTGTACGACTACCACAGCCTGTACGCCGTTCACATTTTCAGCGATGGCAAAAGCGTCGTCATACCCCAAGCCTCCGCTGATGGCTTGCTGTCCTCCTGGTCCAAAACCTGCCCTTCCGAAACTTGCCATCACATAAACCAGGTTGGATCCCAATCCGGTGATCTGCTCCTCGATCGCGGCTTCAGTCCCCGAGCTTATGG
>SDBU01010787.1_pt1 | contig 10093 bp, 4 predicted proteins | sample 2277071 | NCBI WGS metagenome assembly SDBU01 (sample SAMN10397929, study PRJNA504765) | marine sediment metagenome | isolation source: marine sediment core GS08_GC12, 126 cmbsf | place: Arctic Ocean: Gakkel Ridge, Loki's castle | collected 2008 | reverse complement strand
GGCTCGAACTACGCCGGGAAGATCCGCGACATCGACGTCAGAACCCTCGGGGAAGTGGGAAAGATGATACGGGCAGAAGCCGCCAAGCAGCCTGCCGCCGCCGCGCAGCCGAAGGCGCAGCCTGCCGCCGCCGCGAAGGTCAAGGACATCAAGGCCTACTGCCTGGATTTCAACTGGGGGGCGCGCAGGCGGTTTGCGGCTCCCGGGTCCTGGGGCAATGCCGACCCGGCGGCGCATGTGGCGTGGTACAAGGCGATGGGCGTCAATGTGATCCAGACGTTCTGCGTTTCCTGCAACGGCTACGCCTGGTACAAGGGCGGCTTTGTTCCGGAGCAGCCGGGGCTAAAGCACGACTTTCTTCCCGAGCTGGTGAAGCTCGGGCACAAGGAAGGCATGCGCGTGATGGGCTACTTCTGTATCGGCGCCAACACGAAATGGGGCACGGATCATCCCGACCTGAGCTACGGCACGCCGGCCACGTATCACATTCCCTACACCGATGAGTACCTCGCGTACCTGTCCGCCGCCATCGGTGATGCGGTTCGCAGAACCGGCATTGACGGCTTCATGATCGACTGGTTGTGGCAGCCGAAACGGCAGTCCACCAAGGGCAAATGGCTCGAGTGCGAAAAGAAGCTGTACAAGCAACTGATGGGCGAGGAGTTCCCGGGCGAAGAGAAGCTGACCAAGAGCCAGGACCTCGCCTACAGCCGCAAGGCCATTGACCGCTGCTGGAAAGCGATCCGCAAGGCCGCAAAAGACGCCAACCCAAACTGCATCGTCTGGCTGACCAGCAACAACACGACGCACCCGCATGTCGTCAACTCGGCCATGTACAAAGAGGCCGACTGGCTGATGAACGAGAGCGGCGACATGAAGCGGATCGATGCTGTAAGATCCATGGTCGGCAAGCACACGCGTCTGATCACGTGTTTGGCCCGATGGAACCGCAAGGATGCAACCAAGGTTGTGCCGGAGGCCCTGGCCGCGGGGGTCGGGCTCTACGGTTTCGCCAAGCCGCGTAACATGAGCGGCCTGATCTCGCTGGAGGGCATCCTGGGACGGCCCGTCAGCGAACTCAAAGGCGACGACCGCAACATCGCCGTGCTGGCCCGGGCCTACCACGGCGCGTCCATCGATGCAGCCCGGGACGAAAAGGGCGGGTTCGTCGAGCCCGCAAAGTGAGTGTGCCCGGCTCCACCGGCCAGAACCGATACAATGGAGATGCCACAATGACTAGGAGAAGTGTTCAGAGAGTGCTTGTCACGCTGCTGGTCTGTACTCTTGCAGGAAGCGCCCGGGCGGCCGAGGAACCGAAAGACGCTATCCATATCGCCCCTGTCGGCATACACGGGACCGTCCATGAGGACCACCTCCGGGTCACCTCGGTGGATACCGGGTCGCCTGCCGATGGGAAGGTGCTGGTCGGTGACCTCGTAGTCAAGATACAGTCCAAAGGCTTCTCGGGCAACGTCCGGAAGGCTGTCGCCCTGCAAATGTACCGGATTGGGCGCGATTTTGATGGTTGGCTGACCCTGGCGGTCAAGCGCCCCGGCGCGAGAGGCGGCAAAGGGAACACCCTCACGCTGCACCTGCGGCTGCCACCGACACCGGGGGCGCTTCACCACTTCGGCCCGACCGGTATCTATGGCAAGATGTACAGCGACCACATCGTCGTTGAACGGCTGGTCGAGGGGTCGCCCGCCGACGGGAAGTTGCAGGCAGGCGATCACATCCTGGGTGTGGGCGGGAAGTTGCTCGCGGGCGACATTCACCGCCTGTTTGCCGAGCGCATCAATGAGGCCGAAACCGCCGAAGGCAAGGGCATCCTGAAGCTGAAGGTAAAACGGTCGGGCGCTGAAGGAACCGCAGGGGAGGCCCTGACCGTTGCTCTGCAGTTGCAGGTGCTTGGGGCATACAGCCGGACAGCGCCGTTCGATTGTCCAAAGACCGACGCCATTATCACCCGAACCGCCGAGAAGCTCCTCAAGAGCGGCCAGATGGGGCGGTTGAAGATTGGCCTGTTGGGGTTGTTGGCGACGGGCGAGCAGAAATACATCCAGCACGTCGGCAAGGTTCTGCACGGGAGCGCGTTCGCGCGGCCGGGCATTCAGTTGTCGCCAGGGGCCAGCTACGTCAACTGGCCCTGGTCTTATCAGCTGATGACCCTCTGTGAATACTACTTGCTCACGGGCGATAAGTATGTGCTGCCGGCCATCAAGGCGTACGCCGTCACGATTGCCGAAGGTCAGGATGCCGCCGGCCTCTGGAACCACCGCATGGCTGTGCGGTCGGCCAACTTCGGCAAGCTGCACGGCCGGTTGTATGGATATGGGGCCATTAATCAGCCCTCCATCGGCCTGCTTATCGGTCTGATCCTGGCCGAGAAATGCGGCGTCAAGCACCCGGAGGTGCGCGCGGCGATAGAAAAGTCACACAGATTCTACAGCAACTTCATTGGCAAGGGGGCGCTGCCGTATGGCAATCACGACCCCAAGGAACACCTTCTCAACAATAACGGAACCAGCGCGTCCCTGGCCGTGGCCTTTTCGCTCGTGGGGGATGCCGACGGCGCGCGGTTCTTCTCCATGCTGTCGGCGGCCGGCCATGATGAAACCCTCTCCGGGCACACCGGCCCCTACTTTGGCATTCTGTGGTCCGGGCTTGGCGCGAACGTTGCCGGCCCGGAAGTGTCGGCCGCCCACGGCAGGAAGGTCCGCTGGCTGCGCACCGTGACGCGCACCTGGGATGACCGGTTCATGTACATGGAACCCAGAGGAGGCGTGTTCTCGTACAGCGGTTGCAGCTCTGACGGGGCGAACCTTCTGAACTACTGCGTGGGGCGCCGGAAGCTCTTCATTACCGGGAAGGATGCCGACCCGTCTGTGTGGCTGAAGGGCAAGGCGGCGGCCGATGTGGTTACGGCGGCGATGATTGACGAGGCAAAGCAGGATACCCAATCGCTGCTTGCCCTGCTGGGCAGCCCGCTTCCCAAGGTCCGTCTTGAAGCGGCACAGATGCTGGCCGTGAAAGATGCCGACGTTGTGGCGCCCGTAACGCGGTTGCTGACCGCAGGCAGCCGCGAGGAGAAGGTCGGCGCCTGTCACGCCGTGCGAGAGCTGCAGATCGTCTCGGCGGTTGAGCCGCTGATGGCCGTCATTCGAGACGATCGGGAGGACCTGTGGGTGCGCGAAAAGGCGGTGGACGCACTGGCGGCTCTGGGGGCGCCCGCCCGGGCCCACGTGCCGGAGTTGCTGCGGATCCTGGTGGCCGACAAGCCGTATGACATCCACGGCGACTTCGACCGCACCCTCGGCTTTGCCCTCTCACGGAATCTCCGTGCGGACATCCCGGCAAAGGGCATCGAGAAGAAGCTGTTCTACAAAGCCGTCAACAAACTTCTCGATCACAAGCATCACTGGGGCCGCGCGGCCGGCATGGCCATGCTGCAGGACATGCCGCTGGAGGATTTCCATAGGGTGGCGGACAAGATGGTCTATGTCATCCGGGACAGGGATCGGACCTATACCGCGTATCACGGTGACGGGCAAAGACAGATAGGGCTTGAAATCCTCAACCGGCTCAACATCAAAGAGGCCATCGATCTGACGGTGAATACCATGAAGGAGAAGACCGGTCGCGTCGGTCCGCGGATGCGCGGCCGGTTGCGCCTGCTGCCGGAGTTTGGCGCCAGCGCGAAACCGTATATTCCAAGAATCAGGGAACTCCTGGGCAAGCAGGCCGATGGAGTGATCAAAGCCATAGAGGAGTCCACGACCCTGCGCAAGATGATCAGCCTCGAAGAGGCGAAGCAGGCGGGGCTGAAAAGCAAAACAGATACACAATCCAAAGATCAAGAATGAGACCGTTCCGCCGAATGTGCTGAGGATGGAGAGCCCATCTGTGGAGCCAACGCAGTCGCCATAATACGATGAATGTGAATCGCATCGTGGAAAGAAAGGATCGCACAATGAGAGGATCATGCAAGCTCATCGGCCTGCTGATTGCAACCGTATTCATCAGCGGCACAGTCCATGCACAGCATTATGAGCACAAGGAACATCACCTCGGGCCTACCGGTCTGTTCGGGGTCACATCGCCGACAAACATCAAGATCACCAAGGTGCAGGCCGGCTCGCCCGCCGACGGGAAGATCAAGGTCGGCGACGTGATCGTCGGCGCGGGCGGCGCGGCGTTCAAAGAGAACACGCGCCGGCAACTGGCCGACGCCATCGACCAGGCCGAGACCGAACAGGCCAAGGGCGCGCTGACATTGACGCTCACCGGCGGGAAGAAGGTCAACCTGCAACTGAAGGTGCTGGGCGCCTACAGCGACACGGCCCCGTACAATTGCCCCAAGACCGACGCCATCATTGCCCAGACGGCCGATTATCTGGTCAAGTCGAGGAAATTCGGGCGTGGCAGCATGAATATCGGCCTGCTCGGGCTGCTGGCCACGGGTGAACAGAAGTATATCGATGTGGTCAAGGGGGTGATGCATCAAGCCCCCTGGGCCAAGCCGGACATCAAGCTGACACTTCAAGGCACTTCCAAGGCCTGGGGCTGGGGTTACACCACAATGCTTCTGTGCGAGTATTACCTGCTGACGGGCGATGAGTACGTGCTCCCCGCGATCAAGGCCTATTCGGTGGCGATCGCCCGGGGCCGTGATGCCGCCGGCCTGTGGGGGCACCGCATGGCCGATCCCGGGATCAACCGCGGCCAACTGCACGGCCGGCTGCACGGCTACGCGGTGATGAACCAGTCGAGCCTGCCGCTGTTCATTTGCATGTTGCTGGCCGACAAGTGCGGCGTCAGGCACCCGGAACTCCAGGCGGGCATCAAGCAGACCGGCGCCTTCTACGCCAGCTTCGTCGGCAGGGGCACGCTGCCGTACGGCGTGCATGACCCGAAGCCGAAATCGTACAACAACAACGGCATGAGCGGTTTGGCGGCCGTGGCCCTGGCCCTTCACGGCAACACGCGCGGCGCCGGCTTCTTCGCCAGAATGTCGACAGCCGCGCACAACATCCTGGAGACCGGCCACACCGGGCACTTCTTCAACCAGATGTGGACCGGGCTGGGCGCCAACGTCGCCGGCCCCGAGACCACGGCGGCGTTCTTCAAGGAGACCCGCTGGCTGCACACGCTCAACCGCACCTGGGACGGGAACTTCACCTATGACGGCTGCGGCTACAAGAACGGCACCTTCTCCTATCGCGGGTGCAGCGACGCCGGCTCGCACCTGCTGAACTACTGCCTCCCGCGCCGCAAGCTGTACATCACCGGCAGGGACGCCGACAAGTCCATCTGGATGACCGGCCGGGAGGTCGGCGACACGATCGCCCTGGCCACCATGGATTTCAAGAGCAAGAGCGGTAAGGAACTGCTGGCCCTGTTCGGCCACCCGATGCCGAAAGTGCGCGTGAACGCCGTATGGACGCTTCGGGCCAGGGAGCACAAGCTTATCGGTTCGATCAGAAAGATGGTCACCAAAGGCACGCGGGAAGAGAAGCTCAGCGCCTGCGGCTACTTCGGGTACAAGTGCCCGCCGGAAGTCGCCGCGCCTTCCCTGGAGGACCTGGCGTCGGTCATGCGTGACGCCGGCGAGGACCCGGAGGTGCGCGCCACCGCGGCGAGCGCCCTGGGCTGGGGCGGCGAAGCGGCGCAGAAGTACTTCAACGACATGCTGAAGGTCGTTGTGGCCGACGAGCCGGAAGACACCCTCGGCGAGTTGGACGAGAAGGTCGGCAGGGCCCTGACCGTGCTGAGCCCCGACCCCTACAAGGCGGGACTGATCAGCGACAAGAAACTGTTCTACGCCGCCGCCCTCAAATTGATGGGCCACCGGCGCGCCGTCGGCCGGACTTGGGGTACGAAACTGATCGCCAGCATCCCGCTCGAGGAATTCCACTATGTCGCCGACAGGACCATGCACATCATCGAGGACAAGGACCTGACGTATCACTCCTACCACAACCTCGGCCCGCAAACCGGCGCGATCGCGGTGCTGGGGAACCTCAATGTCACCGGCGGCATCGAGGCCGCCTTCAACATCCTCAACGCCGAGGCCGGCAAGTGGGGCTTCAAGCTACGCATGATGATGAATGTCCTGCCGAGATACGGGGCCAACGCAAAGCCCGCTCTTGCGAAGCTGCGGGCCGATCCGAGGCTCAAAGGCATAGAAGGTGGCAGGTTCGGCGGGTTGTGGCGGGCCATGGTCAAGAAGATCGAGTCGTCCGGCGAGACGCGCAAGATGATGTCCCTGGAAGAGGCCAAGCAGGCAGGACTGAAGAACCGCAAGTGATTGGCGAAACGGAACAGGCGCGATGAATCGCGAACCGTTGCGCTGAGGGATATGCCCGGCCCGTGGCCCGTTCGATCGGCCAGACTGGAAGCGCCCGATGAGTAAGACATCACTGACGTGTCAGGCGGCCCTGTTGGTTCTGCTTGCAGCCGGTATCGCCGCGGGCGAGGTCAGGGTGGGTTCGCTCTTTCAAGATCACATGGTGCTGCAGCGGGACAAGCCGATCAACATCTGGGGATGGTCGGATGCGGGCGGTAAGGTTGCGGTCGCCTTCGCGGGTCAGACGGGAACCGCCACGGCCGGCAAAGATGGCAAGTGGATGGCCACGCTGGACCCCGTCAAAGCCTCGTCCGATGGGCGCGAACTCAGAGTCTCGGCACTCGGCGCGCGAGGGGCCAGGGGCGACATCATTATCCGTGATGTGCTCGTCGGCGAGGTGTGGGTCTGCTCGGGGCAGTCGAACATGTCGTACCGTATGAGTCGCTTCGGGAACTGCGCCAGAGATGTGCCGCGGATGAAGTATCCGATGATCCGCGAATTCAAGACCTTCCGGGTCGGCGCGCCGGCCCCGCAGGCCGATGCGCTCGGCGCCTGGGCGGTCTGCTCACCCGACACCGCCGCACGCTTTTCGGCGACGGCGCTTTACTATGCCATTGAGCTGCACCAGGCGCTGGGGGTCCCCATCGGCCTGCTCAACAGCAGCGTGGGGGGAACCACGGTCGAGACGTGGACCGATACGGAGACCCTCAACGCCGATCTCGACCAGGAATCGCGGGAAAAGAAGCAGGCCGAGGCAGCTGCCGCCACAGCCGCCAGTGCCGAGACGCTGGCGACCTATGCGAAGGATGTGAGGGAATTCCTGTCGAAAGTCGGCGTCAATCCGTCGGTCATCATCGGTGATACGGAGGATGCCTTCATCAACCCTGACCTTACCGACGCGGCCTGGACACCGACCAAAGTGCCGACGAAATGCGACAGTGGGGTCACCTGGTTTGCCCGGGAGGTGGCGCTTCCCAGGCAGATGGTTGGCAAGCAGCTCGCCCTGAATCTGGGGACCGTCAACAAGGAGGAGATCACCTTCTGGAATGGCGTCAGGGTGGGGGAGCAGCTCTTCTATTACAAAGGCAGCGTTCATACGATTCCCGCGAAGCTGGTGAAGGCGAAGAACATCCTCTCCGTACGCTGCACCGGCTACCGTGGTGGCGGGATAAGCGGCGGACAGTCGCTGAGCGTCGCCGGCGGGCAGCCCCTCTCCATTGCCGGGGAGGGCTGGAAGAAGCAGACCTACGCGACCGAGCCGAAATTGCCGCGGGGCCTTCGCGGCACGCTGTACAATGGCATGATCCATCCCCTCATTCCCTACGCCATCCGCGGCGCTATCTGGTATCAGGGGGAGCAGAACACAGGCAACGCTTATGCCTACAGAAAGCTGTTCCCGGATATGATCAAGGGGTGGCGCAAGAACTGGGGCCAGGGCGATTTTGCATTCTACTTCTGTCAACTCGCTAACTACCATCCCAAACAGAATGCCGTGGCCATCAATCACGCGTGGCCGCTCCTGCGGGAAGCCCAGGCGATGGCGCTCACCCTCCCCAATACGGGCATGGCCTGCCTGATCGACGTCGGAAAGCTCGGTACTTATGAGCGCGACATACACCCGGCCAACAACCACGATCAAGGCAAGCGCCTGGCTCTCGTTGCCCGCGACAAGGTCTATGGTGAAGACATCGTCAGCTCCGGGCCCATGTATGAATCCATGAGCATCAAGGGCGATCGCATCACCGTGAAGTTCAAACTCACCGGTTCCGGTTTGCTGAGGGCGGGCATCACGGGATGGTACGACCATACGATAATCCCACTGCCCACCCACCCCCGGGGTCTTGGAATCCATGGGTTCACCATCGCCGGCGCCGATGGCGATTTCCGGATGGCCTACGCCCGCATCACCGGCAAGGACACCGTCGAGGTCCGGCACGACAAGGTACCTGAGCCGGTTCACGTCCGCTTCGCCTGGCACCGCAATCCACTCCACAATCTCTACAACATGGAGAAGCTGCCGGCCGTGCCGTTCAGGACGGACAAGATCGATCTGGCCCGTCAGAAGAACCGGAAGTGAACCACGTGACGGAGCAAGCGCAGTGAAGAACGAACCGTCGGGCGAATACTACGACTACACCATCACCATGAAGCCCGAGCGGCCCTGGATGCTGCCGTATCACCAGACGCTGATCTACAGGGTCATGCACGCTCTGCGCGACGGGACGGGGAAGATGTGCGAGCAGTTCCTGACCTTCGAGCAGACGCTGGCGATCATCAAGGGACTCCACCACCTGACCTGCGGCATCCCGCAGGTGGTCTACCTGACCGGCTGGCAGTTCGAGGGGCACGATTCGAAGTACCCGTCGTGGGCCGAGGTCAACGGGCATCTGAAACGCCCCGAGGATGAAGCCGCCGTCGACTCCCTGCGCTGGCTGATGCGCGAGGGCCGGAAGTACAACTGCCGGGTGAGCCTGCACCTGAACATGTTCGACGCCTACCAGGACAGCCCGCTGTGGGACGAGTATGTCGAGAAGGACATCATCGCCAAGGACACCGACGGCAAGCCCATCTGCGGGAACGTCTGGTCCGGCATGGACTGCTACCATGTCAGCTACACCCAGGAGTGGAAGCACGGCCTGGGGCAGAAGCGGATCGACGGTTTGATTGAGATGCTGCCGGAGCTGAAAGACAGCGCCACCGTCCAGATCGACGCCTTTCTCGGTGCGCGCAAGGCGGATCAGCAGGGCCCCATCAGTCCGTATGTCGGCCATACCAAGCAGGAGGAGGCCGCGACCCAGCGAAAGATCTATCGCTACTGGCGGGATCGGGGCATCGACGTCACATCGGAATGGGTGCTCGGCATCCGTGTCGATCGCTTCGTGGGACTGCAGCCGTGGGCCTTCGCCTCCAGCCAGAGGAACCTGATCGCGGACCTGCCCAACGAGCTGTACAGCATTAGTCCGATGGGGATCGAGTTCAGGTCGGTTCCGGAGGATTCCGTCAAGTTGCTCGATCAGTTTTGCCTGGAGTTCATGCCCTGGTACTACGAGAACAACAAGTCGCCCAAGGGCGATCAGCAGATGGTCGACGGCACGGATACCTGCATGCCGGCGCTGTGGTGTAACGAGAGAACCCTCGTCGCCTACAGCAGGCAAGGCTACGACCGCAAGAGCTGGGAACTGCCGCCGGACTGGAAAGACGTCAACAAGGTCCGCCTCTCAAGGATTACTCTTGACGGCCATGAGCCGACCGGCGAGGCCGACGTAGTGGGTGGCGGAATCACCCTCGGCCTTGCAGCAGGCGAAGCGCTGAAGATCATGCCGCTGCCGTAAGGGGAGCGTCGGTGACGACAGTGTGATGATGGACCAGTTCCGCCACTTCCTGACCGAGGAGGCGATCCAGCGGCTGGAGCGGGTGCCGATCTCGGAGGCCGGCTTCGAGCCGGCGAACGGAGGTCCTCCGCGCTAAATGGTAACCGTCCCATTGCGTCTCATCACCTTTCACATGATGTGCGTCTCGTATGGGAACCGTGTTGTCCTTCATGTCAGCCACGGGCGCCAGCCCTTGTCTTTACCCACATTTTCGCCCGCCAGATCGAGTTGGGTGCCACGCACAACGGCGTTGTGCGTGCCCTCCCGCCTTCCAGTATCCGATGTACGGGAGTATCGCCAACGCTCGACGGTCGTCTCAGGCCCGTTCACGGGCCTTTGCACCGGCTTTGCCGGTGTATAGACCAGGGCTTTTAGC
>SDBU01010786.1_pt1 | contig 10093 bp, 13 predicted proteins | sample 2277071 | NCBI WGS metagenome assembly SDBU01 (sample SAMN10397929, study PRJNA504765) | marine sediment metagenome | isolation source: marine sediment core GS08_GC12, 126 cmbsf | place: Arctic Ocean: Gakkel Ridge, Loki's castle | collected 2008 | reverse complement strand
CGCAACCGGGGGCCCGCCGCGGCGGGCGCCACACCCAGTACGGGCGCACGGCCGTGCGCCCCTACGATCGGCGGGAACTTCGGATTTCCGCCCACTGTGCGCTTCTTCACTCGACGACTGTTGCTGAATTGCACTCAACGCCATATCCTGATATGAGTTACGGCCTTCGCGGGCACTATTCCAACCGACGGGGGCCCAACGTGGTCCTTGACTTGCGCCGCAGAGAAGGTAGACTTATTGTGGAAAGGGCGGCCTGCTGACAACAGTAGGTGAAGGAAGCACCTCAAGGGCTAGATGGGTATTACGCTAACAGAAACTCAGAAACAACGCTTGCGAGAATTGGGCGCTGACCCCAGCCTGGAGGAAAAAGTATTCAGCAGCATCCGGGAAAGGGATGCCGGTTTCAGGATGATGGAAAAGGAGTTGATCGCGGAGGAAAAACGCCGCTTACAAGACCTCGCGAACCATCATCGCCGTCCCGCACTTTGCCAAATAGAGGAGATTCTAACCGACAGACTTGTAGAAGAAGGTTTTGTCCAAGTCGTTACTCCAATCATGATCACGAAAGCCTTCTTGGAGAAGATGTCCATTGGCGCCAAGAATCCTCTGGGAGATCAGGTTTTCTGGGTCAATACGAATACCTGCTTGCGTCCCATGCTCGCGCCCAATCTCTATTGCCTCTTGAGACGCCTAGTTCGCCTATGGAAAAAGCCGATTCGCATTTTTGAAGCAGGGCCATGCTTTCGCAAAGACAGCAAGGGGAGGCAACATCTTAATGAATTCACCATGTTGAACCTTGTTGAACTGGGCTTGCCCACGGAAACCAGACTTGAGCGGATAAAACACTTGGTCTCCCGGCTGATGGGGGCTGTAGGTATAAATGAGTACCAATTGGTTTCAACATCATCTGAAGTTTATGGTGAAACTATGGACGTGGTCACTGATACTGATACAGAGCTTTGTTCCGCAGCCATGGGCCCCCATCAACTAGATAACGCTTGGGGAATAGTTGACTCGTGGGTGGGATTAGGCTTTGGTTTAGAGAGGCTGGTGATGGCGAAAGAGGGGTACCAGAATATTCAAAGAGCGGGACGGAGCCTGATATATCTTGATGGGGTTAGGCTGAACATCTGACTGATCACATACAGGGGGAAAGTCGCATGTTATGGGTGACATTGTGAAGACTCTTTTGTATGGTCAGAGTGTGCGTATGGGATCCAGAGGATGCTAAGAGAAACACGGCAAAGGAGCTTCATACCATGCAAGAGGAGCGAGCAGCCTTATTGGAAGACGCTAAACAGGCAATCGTTAACTATGACTTAAAGAAAACAGAGGAAGCCGCCAGGAACGCTTTGGAGGCCGGCATTGAACCGTATGCTGTGATAACTGAGGGATTTGTTCCCGGGATAGCTGAAGTCGGCGATCTTTTTGATCGGGGAACATTATTCCTGCCGGAATTGATGTTGACCGCTAATGCCATGAAAGCCGGCACAGCAGTATGTCTGGCTAAAGTCTCTCTATTAGAGCGTAAGGCGCCCAAGAAGGTGGTCATAGGAACTGTGGAAGGGGATATTCACGACATCGGAAAGTCGATTGTTGTGTGCATGTTGTTGGCCAACGGCTTCGAAGTCCACGATCTTGGCACGTCTGTGCCCTGTGAGAAATTCGCCGAAAAGGCCATCGAGGTAAAGGCAGATGTAGTTGGAATGAGCGCTTTGTTGACGACGACTATGGTGCGGCAGAAGAGCGTAATCGAGGCGCTGAAGAAATCAGGGCTGGGAGAGAAGGTTAAGACAATTGTGGGTGGAGCGCCCACCAGCCAAGCGTGGGCTGATCGGATAGGAGCCAATGCCTACGGTGGAAATGCTGTCGAGGCAGTCGTTAAGGTAAAGCAATTGACCGGCTCAAGTTGAGAGCCGTTGTTACGGTGATGAGCAGAAGCGATGTCGACTTCTTCGCAGAGGAAATACTGGGCAAAGCGCTCCACGAGGAGCCCTTGTCAAGAAGGGAAGTCCTTCACTTGCTCGGCCTGAGGCAAGTTGACGAAACTAACAAACTTTTTGCTGCAGCCCGAAGTCTAAGACGGCGATATTTTGGCGACAGCGTCTTTCTTTACGGCTTCTTATACTTGTCCACGTGGTGCCGCAATCATTGCGCCTTCTGCCGCTATCGCGCCTCCAACAAATTCTGCCGGCGGTATCGGAAGACTGAGCGGCAGGTCATCGAGGCTGCTGTTGACCTGGCGGCCTCCGGAGTTCACTTGCTCGATTTGACGATGGGAGAGGACCCGCTTTATAACGAGGGTGGTTTTGAACCGCTGCTGCACCTGGTAGAAGAAGTTAAACGGCAGACCTCCCTGCCGATCATGATCTCCTTTGGCGTCCTTCCCGATGAGGTTTTGGATGGCCTATTTGACGCAGGGGCAGAGTGGTATGCTTGCTATCAAGAAACCCATAATGAGACGCTTTTCCAGCAGCTTCGGTTGAAGCAGAATTACGATGAGAGGCTCAGCAAGAAATACAGAGCCGCCGGGTCGGGGCTGCTCATAGAGGAGGGAATATTGAGCGGCGTGGGGGAATCCTTGGACGACGTGGCTCACTCCACGGAAGAGATGCGGAAGATGGGGGCTCATCAGGTGCGGGTTATGAATTTTGTTCCTCAGCAGGGGACGCCCATGCAAGATGTCGCGCCGCCCCCTGAACTGCGTGAGCTGGTGATTATCGCTGTCTTGCGTCTGCTCTTTCCCGATAGGTTGATACCCGCCTCTCTTGACGTGTATGGCATTGATGGGCTCAAGGGCAAGCTGGAAGCCGGGGCGAATGTGGTGACTTCATTGATCCTGCCTCGATCGGAAATGGTGGGGGTAGCCCAAAGCACTCTGGATATCAGCGAAGGTCATCGTACGGTGCAAGGGATCGTCCCGATGCTCAGTGAACTGGGACTAACGCGGGCAAAGCTTGAGGATTATGTCTCGTGGATTGAGAGCGAAAAGGAAAGGCTCTTCTTGTGAGAGTGGCCATTATTGGGGGGAAACTGCAAGGGATAGAAGTCGCCTTCCTGGCTCGCGAGGCACGGTGGGAAACGATCCTTATCGATAAGAAACCGAGCCCTCCGGCAGCTGGATTATGCTCATCTTTTGTTCGCTGTGATATCGTCAAAGATGCCTTATCTCTGACTCGGATCATAGGGCAAGTTGATTTGATTATCCCGGCAGTCGAGAATGTCGCCGCCCTTGGAGCTTTGAAGAGAGGCGCTGCCGAGGCCAACATCCCTCTCGCGTATGATGCCGAAGCATATTTTCTCAGCCATTCCAAGAAGCGCTCCAACCGCCTTTTTGAGACACTGGGCATTCCCATGCCGCAAGGTTGGCCCAAGTGCGGACTGCCGATTGTCGTGAAACCGTCCGCCTCGAGCGGCAGTCAGGGGGTATCCAGGCTGGGCACTCAACAGGAATTGGATGCCTTTCTGAGGCGGGCCGGGTCAGGGCTGAAACACTGGGTCTTCCAGGAGTATGCGGAGGGCCCCACCTATTCTATCGAGGTTTTGGGTTTGGCCGGCCATTACGCAGCCCTCCAGGTCACCGAGCTCGGGATGGACAGCCACTATGACTGCAATCGGGTTCTCGCCCCCGCTGAGATTCCAGAGCCCCTAGACCGTGAGATTAAAGAAATCGCCCTCACGATTGCCCGGCGCCTCGATTTGAAGGGAATCATGGATGTTGAGGTTATCGTTAGCCGGGGGGTTCCCAAGGTCCTGGAAATCGATGCGCGGCTCCCAAGTCAGACCCCCACTGCGGTTTATGAATCCATTGGAGTGAATATGCTGGAATTGCTTCGGGATATATTTGTCACCGGTATGATGCCCGCAATCCCTGAAACAAAAGCGCCACGGGGGGTCGTTTACGAACATATTAGCGTTTCGCGAAACGGACTGGAATTCCCGGGAGAGCGCATTATGGGAGAAAGCGATTCCCTGGAAATGATCCCCGGTTTCTTTGGCGCTGACGTCAGTGTGACAAACTTCAATTCATCGCCATTTTCGTGGGTGGCAACTTTGATCACTACGGCGGAAAGCCGGCGCCAAGCCTGGCTCAAGCGCCAGCAAGTTGTTGAAAATATCCGGCGTTATCTTGGAAAGCTCACTGGCGGCCGGAACCGGTCTGAAGCTGCGGAGCCTGCCGGCGCGCCTTCATCGTGCAGAGCGTGAACATGGCAGGACGTCTCACGAAAGAGCATGTGCGGGAGGTGTCACGGAGACTTCCCGAATATGATGATGAGCTGGTTCGAAAGACAGGCTTGTCCCTCAAAGAGATCGCCGGACGCGCTGTGGGAATCAGCGAGGAAGAGGCGAGCGCTGCTATCGCTTCCCAGAAGGCGGCGGTGGTTCACATAACTTCGGGGCAGGGCATTATCCAAAACTTTGCTGAAGCGGTTCAAGCAATTCTGATTCATATGGGAGCTGAAGCGTTCATCGCCGGAGACAGTGATGTCGCGGGATTAGCCGAGGCAATTGAGAAAAAGGCGGATATTGTTTTCTTGGCCGATGATGTCCGGTTCATAGCCCTGAGTTTTCCCCTGAGGAAGATCACCGATAACGCAGAGGCAACGGCCAAAGGATACGTTGCAGCATTGGAAGCCATGGCGGGAGGTTTCGCGCAGCGCCGAGTCCTGGTGATCGGGGGAGCCGGTCGCGTGGGCTGGAATGCGGCTTTGTCTCTGGAGAAGAGAGGGGCAAAGGTGGCAGTCTTTGACCCTGATCAGGATAGGGCGAAATCGCTGGTTGAGGGGCATGACATTGCGGTGGAAAGAGATCTGGAGGAGGCGCTCAGACGATCCACGCTGTTTTTTGACGCTTCACCGGCGGCCGATATCATACAGTTAAGGCATGTCACATCAGAAACGCTCGTTGTCGCCCCTGGAATACCTCTGGGCCTGACGGAAGAGGCCTACTCTGTGGTCAAAGGCCGTTTGATTCACGATGTGCTGGAGATTGGCGTGGCCACCATGCTGGTACGGGCCGGCTCTGTTCCGTGACGGATGGTGAAAACGGGGGGTTGATCGGAGTATGGATCGCACAGACTCTAACTCTGTGTAGCCGGGTGAAACTCTCGGACCCCCCGCCAAAATTGGACAAGATGATGAGGGCAGGGAAGTGGCGGAGAAGGCGCGAAGAAGCATCTATTGGAAACGAGTCCCGCTTTTTGACTTGATAGAGAAGATCAGACTGCGGCCTTCTCGACAGGGAGTCCTCCACGGCATAAAGAGCTTTGAGCGTAGAGGGCCTTCTTATGCTCATGTTGTCACCCATTGCAACGAACAAACGATCATACGCAACTCCAAGAACAGTCGCGCCGCAAGATGGCTTCGTAATAAGTGGTATGTCAGGACTTGCGACAAATGTGCAATTCCTGAATGGAAGGTCAAAAAATATTCCGCAACGGTTTTTAAGTCCGGCCGTGTTCCTGTCTTCTTCGAAAGGCTCGGGGAGAAGATCGAGGAAGCAGGGAGCTGAAGATCCAGAGAATGCAATGACAGAGAGACGCGCATCAGAATACGCCAAGTTCCGAGCAGGGTCCGGAGAATCGCTTTGAGGAGGCAAACAGTGCAGAAAGAGATTCTAACCCGAATGGGTGACGGGCAATCGGTTCGAATGTCTCCCGCCCAGGTCAAAGAAGACATTGTTGCAGGGACCAAGGATGCCGCTGACAGAGGCAAGATCCCCGAGCTGACTTCAGCGGAACAGGAACACCTTTTTGAGATTATTGCTGACGAGAACCGGGTGGTTGGTGTCAAACGCGGTGAAGAGGTTGTTCTCACGGACGATGTTTCTTACATCCGGATGAATCAAGACGAAGGTGCCAGTGGAGGTCTCGGCATACCTATGAGCCCGCCCATCGCTATGTTGGTGCATGAACGGGCATTTGCCCAAGATAGCGCAGTCATGGGGGCCACCGGGTCGGCACGGAAACATGGGCTTAATTGGAAACTGCAGGAAATTGAGACAACCCAACTGCTGCTCACCGTGCCGATGCTCTATGTCTCCGGTCCAGCCCTCCTGACTTATTATAAGCCTCTTGGTCCTTACGGCAACCCGTCGGACCTTCTCCCTCAGGGGAAAATCCAGGAGGCCCGTGAAGCCCAGGAAGAAGCAGCCGCTGCTTCTACGGAGGAGTTAGTCTGGCTTGGCAAACAAGTGGCTTCGGCCGGTGTTGACTGTCTGAATCTTGATACCATCGGAGGCGGCGGAGATACCGATTTTTACGCCACCTTGCAAGCGGTTCAGAAATTAAAAGAGGCAGCGCCTGAGATGCCGATTGAAATGGGCATGGCCGGCGAGTTTGTCTTAGGAATGCATGGACAGCTCACTTTTGAGGGGAAGAGACTAGCGGGCATGTACCCCCATGACCAACTGAAGATCGCGGAGGCGGCAGGAGTGGACATCTTCGGACCGGTGGTAAACACGAACTGCTCCAAATCCTTCCCCTGGAACATGTCCAGAGTTGTCACCTTTGTTAAGCACACCTCGACAGTATCCAACATTCCCATCCACCCGAATGTCGGAATGGGCGTGTGTGGGGTGCCCATGTGCCCCGTACCGCCTGTTGATTCTGTCTCACGAGTGGCTAAGACGCTGGTGGAACTCGGCAAAGCGGATGGCTTATAGGTGGGGATCGGCGACGCCTTCGGCATGCCAATTGCCCACGGTGTTGCTGCAGGCATGGGTGGCATCCGAGCCGCTGGAGATCTGGTGATGAGGATGCAACTGAGCCGCAGAATGAGGTTGCCCGAAGCAAAGAGGTATGTCGCCGAAAAGCTGAAAGTCACACCATCAGACCTGTCCGACGAGTATGCCATGCGCATGCTCAGGTCGGACTTGGGCATTGGCACCGTCACGTCGCTGGTGGGCGGCGCCAATGGCATGGCTGCCAAGTTCAAGATTGCTGAACTATTGGGGATTGAAATCAGCTGTGTGAATAAATTCAAACAGAAGGCAGGGCTTTCTGCCCCCGCCGTTTGACTCCAGAGGAAAGGGAAATGCACAAGGCTGAGTTCTCCAACGTTGAGGTGCCCCTGCCGGAGGTGTGGCGTTATTTGGGGTATCCTGACCGAGCTCGCGCCCGCAAGGATATTCAAGACATCTTTCGGCAGGTCATGGAGGTCGGGCTGACCCTTCTGGAGCCGGCAGGCTGCTACGATATCTTCCCGATAAAGAACGTAACCTCCTCTGCTGTGGAGCTCGAAGGGGATGTTCGCTTCGACAGCAAGGATTTAGCCCATCGCCAGCAGCGGGCAAAAGAGCTGGCCGCCTTTGTAGTCACCGCCGGACCGCGTCTGGAAGATGAGGCCGCGAGGCTTATCCGAAGCGGGGATTCTGTTCGAGGATATATGCTGCACATGTTCGCCTCGGCGGCTGTGAATTGCCTGGCCTACAAGGTGAAGAAGATCATCGAGGACCATGCCCAATCCAAAGGCTATCAGGCAATCACTCATGGCGTCTGCATCGGCAAGAAGTGTCCGGTGTATAGGGATTGCGGCGGAGCAATCATCCACTGGTGGAGTCCCGGTTACGGGGACTGGAGGGTACTGGAGAATAAGAAGATATTTGCCATTCTCGCCGGAAACCAGATTGGAGTCTGCGTAAGAGAAAGCGGCATTATGAGCCCGCAGAAGTCCTATGCCTGTGCGATGCCCCTTGGCTCTGAGGGGGAGAAGTCGCGCCAAGAGTGTGTCGAGTGGCAAAAGGACTGGGTTCAGCGAGGTCTTAAGGCTAGATAAGCCGCCCGATAAATAATATTGGGCATTTTGGGGATAGCCACCGTTACGTGAGGAGTTTTTCCCAAGATTTTGGGGCTGTCACGAGATAGGGCCTGTGGTTGTTGGTCTTTCTGAAGGTGAGACGTGGAAGGCGTGGCCCTGCGCAAGAAAGATCAAAATCTGCCAGAATCTTGGGGAATCTCCCGGAGGCCTCCTGACCAGCCCCCAAAGAACGTACCAATCATAATGTTCGAGGCATGAACCATTTTCCCCGACAAAAAACGCTTGACAGCCTGTTCGAACGGGGCTATATTACTGCCGAAGCATGAGTTCGGATACGTAGTGCGGTCTGAAGGTGCCTTTTCGCGGCGCAATAGTCCCCGCATCGGCACTCACTGACAAGGCATCAGAATGCCATGTCCGCCTAGGCTGCACGGATCAAAGTTCCCATCAATTAACTTGTCGTGCCGTTGATCATCAGTGAAGCGGGCAAAGGACGATCCCGGAAGTACTCGTCTGAGGACCTAGTCAGGCGGTTCCTTGTCGTAGAATTGCGCCAAAGCGGTGTGAGTCATCAGCGTATCCGCAAAGCTGCGGAAATCTATGATGAGAGAGAAGGCGAAAAGGTGCGTGGAGCCAAGAGAAGTTCGTCAGAGATGGCAACGAAATCTATGTCATGACAAGTGATGGCAAGGTCATGAAAAGCATTCTTTCCGAAGGGCAACTCTTCTTGAACATTGTGCTGGTCGCTGATGTCACCAAGCAGGCCCATCACAAGCTGCAAGCCCATATTGACAAGTGGGCCACACAGGACCAAGCGGCAGGTTAGCTGCCTAGAATGCCCAGTATGGTAGGAGAGTCTTCGTGCAGAACGGAGGTCGGCGCGAGCGACTACTGATTCGCCCTGCCCAGAAACAGGATTTCGAGGCTATCCGAGATTTCCTGATCGAGAGCAGTCATATCTATCCAGGCATTGATCTTTGGTGGGATCGCCGAGTCGCCCCGCAAGCTCATAACGGACGGCGAGTTATCTTTGTTCTTGACGATGGACAGAGCCTTCAGGGGCTCTTTATCGGGAAGTCCGGCCCTTCAGCGAAAATCTGCACCTTACGCCTGCGCGAACCGGTTCGCCGCCAAGGAATCGGCCGGGCGCTGGTCACTGAAGGATTCCACGGGCTCTTGGCTGCCGATACCAACGCTGTCCATGTTACGATCAGCGAGGGAGCGGAACAAGGATGCAAGGCCTTCTTTGAGTCCATCGGATTTCGTCGCAGGGCTATTGAACGTAATCGTTATCGCAAGGGGTTGGATGAATTTGTTTACTCATGCGAAGCCAGAGAATTGGCCCAGGTTCTTCATGCGGATCTTGCCGGCGGTCTTGAAAGAACTCTCTTCGGCGCCATGCCACGACAACTGCCCGCTCAACAGACCCTTCTCATATCGCTCCGACCAAAGTTTGCGGAGCTTGTTCTCAAAGGTCGGAAGACGATCGAGTTCCGACGCAAGTTCTCGACTCGATACCGAGGTGCGACGGCTGTGTTCTACGTCACGCATCCTGTGCGCCAGTTCCTTTTCAGCGCGACGATAGCCGCCGTGGAGCATGCGCATACGAAGACACTCTGGTCAAACTATCGTACGGAGGGCGCTGTCGCCAAGGATGCCTTTGAGGACTATTTCTCGGGAACCGAACAGGGGTTTGCGATTCGACTAGAGAACGTTACGGAATTGCCTACTGCTCTTGAGCTGAATGACGCGAAGCGTCTGTGCCCGCAATTCCGCCCGCCACAGTCATTCCAAACTCTACCGCCGGAATCGCCCTTGTTGCGGGCATTAGATCTGCCTGTTTTTGTCTAGGGGTATCCGACAATGAGCGCAGGGATATTGTCACCACGTCAGGTTGGAAAGCTTGCCAATTCGCCCGGTCAGTCAACGAGACTATATAGACGATCTCCCGGGGCCTTCGATGAGTCCCTCATCCGAAGCTCTGCTATCGACCTACCTCTTGGGGAGAACTACTGGGAAATGAGGGGCAGTTGCAGAACAGGACAGAAGTACAAGGTCGCCGATATTATTCGTCGGCATTCTTTGCACCCAGACCAGCCGCAGAAACTTACCCTCGAAAAACCCACGATTTTGAAGAAGACACAGGTATATCTCTTCGAAGTGGACTGTTGTCTTGATTTCACATCAACAAGATACCAGGGAAAGGCTAGCGGAAGAAGTTCGATTGGACGACTTGACGTTTTGGTTCGCCTATTGGTGGACGAATCCGATACGTTCGATTTCCTGGACAAAGGCCAGAAGCATCAGTTGTACGCAGAAGTTACTCCCATCAGCTT
>SDBU01010785.1_pt1 | contig 10094 bp, 7 predicted proteins | sample 2277071 | NCBI WGS metagenome assembly SDBU01 (sample SAMN10397929, study PRJNA504765) | marine sediment metagenome | isolation source: marine sediment core GS08_GC12, 126 cmbsf | place: Arctic Ocean: Gakkel Ridge, Loki's castle | collected 2008 | reverse complement strand
GTAGATCCAGAGGAGATGGCTACCCACTGCATGGAGGGCATTGACCCAGACTTTATAGAGAAAATTGCCCCCGGGGACGTCATAGTCGCTGACAAAAACTTCGGCTGTGGATCATCCCGGGAACACGCTCCCATCTCCATAAAGGCGGCTGAAATATCGTGCGTGATAGCGAAGAGCTTCGCCAGGATTTTTTATCGCAACTCCATAAATATTGGCCTTCCTATCTTTGAGTGCGAGGAAGCCGCTCTGAAGATAGCTGAAGGCGATCAGCTCGAAGTAGATCTGGCGTCGGGCACAATCACCAACCTGACCAAAAACGAGACCTACAAAGCCCAACCATTTCCCGAATTCATGCAGCGGATCATAGAGGCTGGCGGGTTAATGAACTATGTAATGGCCAGGCAGAGCTAGATTGGCTGAGGGAATAATGCCCAGGAAATGCACAGCAGTCGTCGTTTCTCACACGCACTGGGACCGCGCCTGGTCTTCGCCATTTCAGCAGTTTCGCATGAGACTTGTGAAGCTCGTTGACAGGCTGATCCAGATTCTAAACGATGATCCCAATTACGAGAGCTTCACCTTCGACGGTCAGACGATAGTTCTGGAGGACTATCTGGAGATCCGCCCGGAGATGGAACGTGAGTTGAGGCGGCTGATCCAGAATGGCAGGATTCTTGTTGGCCCCTGGTACGTCCTCCCGGATGAGTTTCTGATCAGCCCTGAAGCGATGGTGCGAAACCTCATGATAGGCCACATGGTCGCTGAGAGATTTGGGAAAGTAATGAAAGTCGGCTATGTGCCGGATCCCTTCGGGCATATCTCCCAACTGCCTCAGATCTTCCAGGGTTTTGACATTGACTCTGCCATATTCATGCGGGGTATGGGCGATGAAGGCGAAAAACTCGGCTCAGAGTTCCTGTGGTACGCGCCTGATGGCGAGAGCAGCGTACTTGCCGTCCATCAGATAGGCGGATACTGCAACGCCGTCAACCTGGGATATTCACGCGGAGAACTGGATTTCGATAACGCCGCCGAGAGGTGCTCGTATCTCGTTGATATGATGAAGCCCTATGCCAGAACCTCTAACCTCCTTTTCAACAACGGCTGTGATCTCGTGGAACCGCAGCCGGAACTGCCGGACATTATTGAGTACGTGAACGATGAGCTATATGGCGTAGAACTGGTTCATGGGACCTTCGCTGATTACCTGGAACGCGTGCGGGCGGAGAAGCCAAAGCTCAAAAAGCATCAGGGCGAACTGAGAGGCGGCAGATACCATATACTTCTACCGGGAGTGTTCTCCAGCAGGATGTATATGAAGCAGGCCAACGAAGCGGCGCAGACGCTCATGGAGCGTTGGGCGGAGCCGTTCAGCGCGCTGAATTGGCTGGAGACTGGCAGCGCATATCCCCGGGCGTTTTTATGGTATGCGTGGAAGAAACTCATCAAAAATCATCCCCACGACGACATCTGCGGATGCAGTTCCGATGCGGTTCATCGCGACGATATGATCAGATATAGCTGGGTGCAGCAAGTGGGCGAGGAACTGGCTCATGAGGCATTGGAGTCCCTGGCGGGGAATATCAATACTTCTGAAGCTATATTGAATTCGCCTCAGCGGGCTTGTTTTGTCGTTTTTAACCCTTTGCCCTGGGAGCGTCTTGATTCTATCAGCTTTGAGGCCCCGGCCTCCAGCATCCTGCCGGGTAGCGTTCTCGTAAGCGTTGACGGCGAAGCTGCCCCAACTCAGATCGTTCGAAGAGATGAAAATCTGGACGAAGTAACATTTCTGGCGCGAATACCTGCTTTGGGCTATGCAACGTACTTTGTAAGCTCCTGTGAGGATGAGAAGCGCCTTGCCCCTTCCGCGGAGATCAGGCCCAGGACAATGGAGAACAGGCTCTTTTGTATTAAGATCAACCCAAATGGCAGCCTCAACATTCTGGACAAATCCACCGGGTTTGAGTATAAGGGCTGTAACGTCTACGAGGATAGGGAAGACGCCGGCGATGAGTATGATTATTCGCCAATTATAGGCGGCAGAACTATCACAAGCAGAAGCGCGAAGGCAAACGTCAAGATCGTCGAAAACGGCCCTGTGAAAACCACCGCCGAGATCAGGTTGTCCATGAACCTGCCCAAAGGGTTGACAAAAGATAGGGCGAGCAGAGCATCCGCGACTTTTTCATGCCCGGTAGTCACGCGAGTGACCATATACGCGGATGTTCCCAGGATAGACTTTGTTACTACCTTCGAGAACAAGGTGGAAGACCATCGCCTGCGGGTTCTCTTCCCAACAGGCATCGTGGCTGATGTGGTGAACGTGGAGGGGCATTTTGACGTCCTCATCAGGCCGGTGGATCTACCAAAGCCAAAAGCAAAATGGGCGCAGGATCCGCTTCCTACAAATCATCAGAACGCGTTCGTGGACGTTAGCGATGGCGAGAAAGGTTTTGCCCTCATCAATAAGGGTCTGCCGGAGTACGAAATCCGTAAAACTAAGAGTGGAAACGCTATATACCTGACCTTGCTGCGGTGTGTAGGCTGGCTATCCAGAGGAGATCTGCTCACCAGACGCGGCAACGCCGGGAAGAGCATACCTACGCCAGAGGCCCAGTGTCCAGGGACTCATACATTCATGTATTCAGTGATGCCATACGCCGGGGATTGGGTATCCGCCCAGGTTCAGCGTCGAGCGCATGAGCATAACGTTCCCATGATACCTGTGAGCACTAGCTTTCACGAAGGGCAGCTTCCAGCCGCGCAAAGTTTCATCTCAGTGGAGCCACACAATCTGATGGTTACAGCTCTGAAAAAATGTGAACTCGGCGATGGACTTATTCTGAGGCTGTATAACTCCACAGCGGAGATGGTAAACGGTGTTATCAAGACTCACCGACCTGTGAAAATGGCGTGTCTAACGAATTTGAATGAGCAGCCACTGGCCAATGGTGAACTTGATATAGACGAGGATGGACACGTCTCGCTAGAGGTCGGCGGGCGTGAGATCAGGACGATTAAACTGGGTTTCTAGTGGCTGTCAGAGGTAGGTTTTTTCGCGAACGCGTTTTGTAGGGGCAGGTTTTCTCATGTAAATGAACTGTTCATCAACAAAATACGTTCACTATGGCCAATTAGCTTACATCGGGCCAATACTTCTAAACCTGCCCTCCTGGGGCAAAGAAGGGCAGGTTTAGGTGCGTGTGCGAATAAAGGTTTCTTGCACTGACAACCGTTCACCAGTCACTGATCGCTGCTTAACGTGAGAAAACCTGCCCCTACAATGCGTCCACACCATACCTCATCTTTCATGTTTGAAGATAAGGGTATCCATTTCTTCCTCACTGACTCCGAGCCTGGCCAGAAGCGTCCGATGATATGAAAAATCCCCAATCTCAGCGAGATTGTGCGTGTCAGTACCTATAGCCAACTTCGCCCCCTCCTCTATGCATGTCCGCACGAAGTATTCATCGGGATCTCGCTGGCTATGGCTGTTTATTTCTATTGCGGTTCCTCTCTCCTTTGCCCGCTTAACGATGGGATGGACAACCTCCTGCGGAATTTCCATCTTTCTTCTTCTGAAGATGCGGGTTGGGTGAGTCAGAATGTCGATGTCATTTTCCAGAAGCATCATGGTGAAATCCATAAACTGAACAAGGAAGGTACTGTCGTCATATCCATCATCAATACACGGAAGCCAGTGAACTCCGCCGAGCACGACATCCAGACGGTCCCGGTATTGTGAGTCAAAGATCAACTCGCCATTTTCCGCTACGTCCACCTCTACACCAGTCAACACGTTCGCATCTTTATATCTGTCTATCATATCCAGATATTCACTGAACTTCCAGTCCTCCGATTCAAGTGTCTCCAGGAAAATGTCGTAGTTGCGGAGGTACTGGTGTTTTGACACTGTTGACCTGTCAAAATACAGGTGCGAGGAATGGTCCGTTATGGCAAAACCTTCCAGATCCCGCCCCCGCGCCGCCTTGATCAGGTTATCAATTGTCAGTTCGCCCTCGTGGCAATAAGACAATGTCGTATGCACGTGGTAATCGTAATCAAAGGCCATTTTGATACTCTGCGTAGATTCTTAATGCGTCCTGGGCGATCATCAGTTCCTCATCTGTGCGAATAACCAGGAAACATCCTTTGTCGGCCGCTCCAGGGCTGGATGGTACGCTCTCCACGATCCTGCTGGTATGCTCGAAACCTGCTCTTAAGTGTGAGGGCAGCCTTTGTATTATCCGCCTTTCACGAACGTCCTCGGCATTTTCGCCGATCCCGGCTGTGAAAACGATTGAATCCACATCCCCGTCAAGTTCCTCATACACGTACTGGACTATATACTTCCGAACGCTTTTGGCATATAGATCAAGGGCGAGATCCACTTTTCCATCCGGGTCATTGCCGGATGCTATTGACTCCTCTAATTCCTGAACGTCATTGCTAACGGTGGAAATCCCCAGAAGCCCGCTCTCTTTATTCAGAATGTGCTTCACCTGTTCAGGGGTATGCCCCAGTACCTCAATAAGATACAAGACTATACCCGGGTCAATGTCCCCACATCGCGACCCCATAATTGTCCCGGCAGTGGGGGTAAACGACATACTGGTGTCAACCGCTTTCCCATCGCGCCAGGCTGTAATGCTGGTTCCGTTTCCCATGTGACACGTAACCATTCCAAGCTCCTCAAGCGGGCGACCAAGATAGTGGGCTGCTTGACCAGCCACATACCTGTGACTCGTGCCGTGAAATCCGCATCTTCTGATACCATGCTCCTCAAAGTACGAGTAAGGAATAGCGCATATCGTGTTTTCCAGTGGCATATTGACGTAGGGTGAGGTATCAAAAATCGCCACCTGAACCACGTCGGGCATTATGGATCTAATCGCCTTGATCACTTTCAGAGCATACGGATTATGCAATGGGGCCATCGCCCCGGCGTCCTCGATAACATCCTCAATTGACGATGTTATCACACATGAGCTTGAGATATTGCGGCCGTGCACAACCCTGTTGCCTACTACGTGTATTGGCGCATCTTTAATGCTGTTTTCAAGGATATATTCGATACTCTCCTCATGAGTCAGACCCTTATCAATTACCTCTGGCTCCTCAGCCCCGTCGAGAAAAGCAAGAGATTCCCCGGTGCCTTCAGGCATTCTCACGCGAGTGATCTTCCCTTCATGGGTTACTTCATAATCATCAGGGCTTCTCATGAGGAAACGCTCATATTTCACGGAGGAGGAGCCAGTATTTGCAACGAAGATGGCCAAACCTTGTGATGTATCTCTAATTTTCATTTTTATTCTGTGCCCCTCAGAACGTTGTTATTGCGTCAATTGGAAGTTGTTTGAGTTCTTTATATGCGCCTGAGCGAAGCAACTGCTGGCATTTCAGGGCGTTAACGGTAATAGAGCCATACACCTGTTGCCATGCGTCACCGCGCGACAGGTCGTCAACTGGCAGTTTTGATCCCTGAGTGCAGAGGTTGTTTCTCAAGCCGGCTGAATCGCTGATCAGTTTCAGGGTCTTGTAATTCGTATTGCCGGAATCCAGATTCGTGAAAACCACGAGGTTTGGCATACCCCAGCCAGCCTCATAGAAGAGCGAACCCTTGCTATTTCCGATCTTCTCATCGAACGCGGCGTCCAGTTGACAGGGACCATCGATCGTTTTTACTGCGTTATCGGATTCGGAGTAGATTTCCATTGCTTCTCTCGCCCGATCCATGTAGTTTCCCTCTCCAGTATGGGTTTCGTGTGAAGCCACGCACACGACAGGTTCTTCCCCCAGAAGAGCCTGATAAGTCAAAACGCTGGTCGAGATGATCTTTGCCAGTTCTTCAGCGGTGGGATCGATGTTGATGGCAATGTCCGTATAGGCCACAAAGGTAGGCAGACCGATCCCAGCAGGTAGATCAAAAAACGATATAGTTGATATGATCTGGCCGGGAGCCTCCCCGATGCACAGTTTAGCGGCTTCTATAACGCGGCGAGTTGGGTGGTATTTGCCCATCACGACGCCATGCGCATATCCTGACGCCACCAATTGCGCCCCCAGGTTGCAGACGTTTCGTGTCATCATCCGTTTTCCGATGGCGCGCGCCTTTCTGCCTGGTTCTGCGTCTTCAGCCCTTTTCTGATCATAGGCCGCCCCTAATTCAGCGATAAGCGCACTTTCCTCAAGTAGATCAGGTGTTGGCAGAATGATCTCCGCCACTCCATCATTGTTAGCCTGCTCTCCTGCTTTCAGGAATACTGCGTCCTTCGCATCCAGTTCCCCTGCCTCGATCATCCCAAGTTCGGTAATGTATTCCGGCAGGACTATGGTTACTTTCGGTCCTTTCTGTGCTTTTTCTATCAGACGCTCCATGAAGCTCATTTTGTCTCTCCTGAGAGTTTAGATTCAGAAAATACTCGCGCTCTAAATCATATCGTCGTTCTGAACGGGCATTATGGGTTAATATGATCTCCCAAGACCATCAAGACTTTGAACGGCTCCCCGTAGAACATGCCGCTGGCTTGTTTATAAGCAGATGTCATGAGCGTATGCTCACACACGATGATGAAAATAAGACGCGGAGTAGCAGGCTTCAGCCTGCGTCATAAGAACGCAAGCTAAAGCTTGCTACTCCACAATTGTTGTCTATTTTCGTACTAGAAACTAACTTGTCAGTGCACCAGGTTACATCTTCCAGGCGACTACTTTATTAACTGGGTGTCTATGTTTTATGCCATTTGGGTGCTCATCCTCAAAGATATATGACTCGGAAGACTCCATCCGCCAGTCTGAGTACCATTCCGCTAGTTCTCCTTCGCGAAAGAGGCCTTTCGTAAAAGGCTCCATATCTTCTGAGGGCGGTATCTCATCTGTGAAGACAGCTACGACGTTGACTCCTCCTGGACGTGTAAATTGTTTAATGCGTGGTATGAGTTGTTGCCAGTCACCTCGTTCAACGAGATGCAATACTCCATGAGAAACTATGAGGTCGTAATCCTGCCCGAACTGAAAAGTGGTCATATCACTAACCCGGGCATTGATCTCAAGATCTCTATCTCTGGCGCTCCGCAGAAGCTTGGTGATTCCTGCCGCAGAAATGTCAATAGCATTTACCTGAAAGCCATGTTCAGCAAGAAATATCGCGTTTCTCCCCTCTCCGCAGCCCATATCCAGTACGGAACTACCTTTGGTGAGAACATGGGCCAATCGGATAATCTCCGCGCTGGGATTACCGAACGTACTCACACTCTGATCCTGATAAGTCTCTTCCCAGAAGGGTTTAGTCATCTTTCTAACCTTAGCTTCTGATCACCATATTCGAATGTCAGTGCTCCCAGCACCAAATTATACGAAGAATTGAGAATAAGATCAAGCCTTTTTGGAATTCCAGTGGACAAAATGGCGTTAAGAATGTAAAATAGTGGCCGGTGTCGAATGATAGGCGATGAACAGAGAGCTAATCCGGAGGGTAAAGGCATGGATAAACTTAACACAGCAGTAATAGGCACCGGCGATCATGCGCAAGGTCATTTGCGGATGATAAAGGACGTTGACGAAATGCGCCTGGCCGCTATCTGTGACATAAATAAAGAAAGATTGGAAAAGGCGAAGGCAGAATTCGGCGCAGAGAAGGCTTTTACAGATTATCGTGAAATGATCGACAAATGCGATCTGGATGTGGTCTACGTTGTGACTCATCCACAGCCTACCGCGGATGTATCTATATATTGCCTTGAAAAAGGGCTTCATACATCCGTTGAGAAGCCGCCTGGCCTGGGTTCCGCCGACACGCGTCGGATACTGGCGGCAGAAAAGAAGAGCGACGGCATGGCCATCGTATCCCTCAACAGGCGCTATATGCCTGCGGTCCTGACGGTGCGAAAGATGGTACAGGATCGCGGTGGAGCGGTTCATTGTGCAGCCACCTATAATAAGCCTGTAGTCAATATGCGCGACGATTGGGGCAGGTCCATGCTTATAAACGACGCCATACATCACGTTGACCTGCTGCGGTGGTTTGCCGGCGACGCTGTGGAGATCTACAGTGAGTATTATCTGGGTGATACCGATGATAATCAGCGACATAACGCCCTTATCAAGTTCGCCAACGGGTGCAGAGGAATCATGATGAGCCATTACGGAGTGGGCTATAGAATCCAGCGAGTGGAGGTGCACGCGGAGGATTTCTCCGCATATCTGGATCTCACCGGCGCGCTGAAGTATGACCTTTACGCGGATGGAAAACCCTATGATAGACCGTTGGATCTGGACGCTGTGGGTGGTAAGAATTTCAACGAGACTCGCCACTTTATCGAATGTATAAAGGAGAACAAGAAGCCCTGGAGCAACCTTGAGGACGTGGTTAAAACGATGGAGTTATGTGAAGCCATACTGGAAGGGGCAAAAGGGAATAAACTGAGGGAGTAAATTATGGAACGCCAAACAAAGATTGTATGCACAATTGGTCCTGCTACTGATTCACCAGACATGCTGCGGCAGCTCATAGAGGCGGGAATGAACGTTGCCCGCTTGAATTTTTCCCACGGGACGCACAAACAACACTCTCACGTTATAGGGCTGATCCGTGAGATCTCTGCTGAGATGGATGTACCTGTAGCCATACTCCAGGACCTATCGGGACCAAAGATCCGCACTGGCGCTATGGCCTCTGATTCACCTGTTGTGTTGAATGAAGGCTCGGAGTTTACGCTGACGTGTGAGGGTATCCCCGGCGATGAGCATTGCGTCTCCATATCATATTTCACTACACTTGCCAGGAAACTGAAGTTGGCAAGCCAGATATTTCTTGCCGACGGTAGTATGCAGCTCAAAGTTATAGATATTGACGCCGCTGGGATCAAGTGTGAGGTCATAACTGGCGGCGAATTGCGCTCACAGCAGGGAATTAACGTTCCTGACGTATCGCTGGGCATCCCGGCCGTAACGGACAAGGACCTGGTGGATCTATCCTTCGGCATAGTTAATGGAGTGGATCTTGTGGCCATGTCGTATGTTCAGCAGGAATCGGATATAGTTCCGCTCAGGCGTACAATGCAGATCAGAAATGTGGATATACCTATCATAGCAAAGATAGAAAAGCGCGAAGCTCTGGACAATATAGACGGAATAATGGATCTGGTGGATGGCATTATGATCGCCCGCGGAGACCTGGGCGTTGAGATACCATTGGAGAAAGTGCCAGTAGTACAGAAGATGCTCATCAATAAGGCAGGCGTAAGAGGCAAATCCGTTATCACCGCCACTCAGATGCTGGAATCAATGACGAAGAACGCCAGCCCTACGCGCGCTGAGGTCACGGACGTAGCAAACGCCATATTTGACGGCACAGATGCGATTATGCTCTCTGGCGAGACGGCTATTGGTAAATATCCTGTCCAGGCGGTTGAAATGATGGACAGAATTGCTCGCGAAACTGAGGCAGTATTGCCGTATGAGGACATTCTGCGACAGCGGCACGCGGCTGTTAGCCAGACCATCCCCGACGCCATCAGCTATGCCGCATGTAACACTGCGCGTGATCTGGACGCGAAGGCCATTATCTGCTGCACACAATCAGGATACACCGCTCGCATGGTGGCGAAGTATAGGCCAGAGCCTCTAATAATCGCGGTGACGCCATTGGAGACGACGTTCAGAAGACTGGCTCTTTCATGGAGCGTTCTGCCTCTGAAGATAGATCAAACGGAGAGCACAGATGAGATGATAGAAAAGGCCAAAACTGTGGCGAAAGCGGCTGGCATAGTTGAGGCCGGAGATATTGTAGTTATAACCGCTGGAATACCTATAGGCGTGCCTGGAAAAACCAATATCATAAAGGCGGATTTGGTGGAGTAGAAGGCGATAAGGGCGGAATATTTGCACCGTTTTTGCACCAAAAACGCACCTTTTCTACACCATTTTTACACCATTTCTACACCATGAAAAACGAACATTTTGACAGTCTGCTGTAACGAGTTAACATCTGAATGTATAGTGTTCATGCGGTTTTAGCAAGAATAAATGGATATTGAGAATTCGCAAAACAGGCACAAAATGCAGCTTTTTTGCGAATTCGGTGTAGAAACAGT
>SDBU01010784.1_pt1 | contig 10095 bp, 12 predicted proteins | sample 2277071 | NCBI WGS metagenome assembly SDBU01 (sample SAMN10397929, study PRJNA504765) | marine sediment metagenome | isolation source: marine sediment core GS08_GC12, 126 cmbsf | place: Arctic Ocean: Gakkel Ridge, Loki's castle | collected 2008 | reverse complement strand
CTACCAGGGTATATAGAGTTTTCATGTAAATATCATAGGGTCGGGCGAGTTCTCCTGCCCAGGATTGCTGTATCTCCTGCGTCAGTATCTCATCGAAGTCCTGGGCTTCATCCCACAATTCCTCAAACCAGCGAGTTAGTTCTGCATGGTTTTCCTTGCCGTGGACCACTACATTGAGTTCCGTATTGTGGCTTACACCTGAGAGGGTGAAATTTGACGAGCCAACTATAGCGATCCCTTTTTCGTATCGTCCATCCTGTTTGTAGTCGAATATGTAAGCCTTCGCATGAAGCCGCCCTTTGGTATACACTCTCACCTTCAAACGCTTCTCCTGAATAAGCCGGACAAGCAGACACAGGACTTCCTGATGGTCATCGGTTTGATCCATAAGCTCCATAGTGTCTCGGAGGTTGGATGCTGTATCGTCTCTTATTTGCCTTATCTCTGTGCGCTTGGGATAGTGCATGGCTTCTGCTGCCTGCTCTACAAGCTCCAGTCTTCTATATCCTTCTGAAATCTGCTCAAGTGTCTCCCGGTTTGTGGTGTTACCAATGAGAAGCTTGAGCTCCTTCATATCCTCTAAATGCTCGCGGACTGCTGTAAGACCTGAGACAAAGAAGTATCCCACCGCGAACTTCGCCTGTTCGGTGGAGTCCAGGATGGGTTCTATATGGTCTATAAGCTTTTCCTGTCGGTTATCAATTATATCATGCATATACGTTTTCTCAGCTTTCGTCCCTCAGTATTTTGATAATATGCTTGGCCAGATACTCATTGATTTCTGCATGGCGGGGAACAGGTTGAGATGCTCTGGTACTGGGGTTCATATACCAGTCATGTCTGGCGCCATGTCGAATCAGTGTGCAACCAGTTTTCTCTAGTTTCCTTATCAGCTCTCTTCTTTTCATACAACTTCCAGTTCCGCAACCTTTCGTACGCAAGGAATATTCCCACCAGTTAGTTCTTTGTAAATATCCCTCAGGTTTTCCTCCAGTTCCTCCAAAGTCCCCCCCTGTGTCATGTAATCAGGATATTCTTCTAAATATCCAAGCCACATGTCATTGTCCTGCCAGTAGATATATTTTTTTCTTTCCATTGCTGCATTCTCCTTAATGCCGGCGCATTACAGCAAGATCTAAGACGAAGAAGTATCCCACCGCGAACTTCGGCCGTTCGGTGGAGTCCAGTATAGGTTCTATATGATCCAATAGCTTCTCTTGTCGACTGTCGATTATGTCATGCATTAGAGAACTCCAGTATAGCCTGAATATGTGCTAACTCCTCAAACTGATCGTGCTTTCTTCAGCCTATTTCCTACTAATTCGCATACAGCTTCATAAACCTCGCTACGTTCGTATTCATCAAGTTCCAGACCATCAAACACAATGCGATCCAAGGCATGACGTGCCCCGGATACCTGCAGTGTATCCCAGTGTTCGTCGCTCAGCAGTGCATTGAGATCACTTGCATAACTGATACACGCTGGGTCTAGACAAAGAAGTCCAGCAACTTCGTAAGTCTGGACCTTCAGAAGTCCACCCCCAAAGTTTGATCTACCCATTGTATTCACAAAAAGTTGGAATAGAGATGAGTTAAGGGACACATTGAGAGCGGCAGCATTACCTGTGAAATGAATCTCCTGAAAATTGTCGCTAGCGTAGCAGCCCTGAATTGAGTAGAGGGTCTTTGCAGTTGAACTGATCAAATAGTTGAAGATCAATCTGGGCTCCAAACGCTCACCCAAATCCCACCACCGAGCACGTGTGCGGCAACTCGGTCTTTCATGAAAGCCCTTTTCTTCACCCCATTCGATGTAATCCAGCACATTGGTACCCCAGAGGTCTTCCTTCTCTTCGTGGCACATAAGTATGCTATACTTCAGGTCATCTGGATTTATCAGTATGCTTTTGCACTCTCTAGGCGACTTTATAACTGGCTTCAGGAATTCTTCCTCTACGCCCCATACATCTATCTTCTCTTGGTCCAGATAGAAGAACTCATTTGCTCCTGTTGTGACACCACGCCTAACATCCGCAATATCGCCAAGTTTGACAAGCTTTCCTTCGCCTTTCTCAAGAATCTTAAAGAAGATATCTGGCGCCCTGAGATATTTGCCGCCCCATTTGTTTCCAGCGTATTCCCGCGTCTGTAATGAAAGAGTGTGATCCGCATCATTAGGTATCGCCACACCTTCAACCAGCAGATCTCTTTGAGAAATGGGGTGAACGCGATGTTCTTGCCAGCTCGTTCGCTCCTTAGCCTCCTCTATTTCTTCAAAGAATACGGGCGACAGAGCATTCTCGAAGGGCAATTTGAACATTGAGAACCGAGCAATGTTGTCCAGGTTCCCTGCTCCTCTATTGGGAGCGGACACCAGAGCGATGATAGTGTTAACATCCGACTGGGCGAACGATCGCTTGGCCTGATTATCTATGATCATTCTGACGCGGCAGTTCTTGAGCAAAAACTCCTGCAAATCCTTACCATATCCTACATCAAGCCAGGAATTGGATGTGATAAAGCAGAATGCTCCCTTTGGATTTAAGAGCGATAAACCATGCAGATAGAAGTAGACGTATAGATCGCTCTTGCTGTCAATCTTGCGGAAACTGCCAGTAGAAGGATTATACTGGAAGAAATCAGGATACGTAGTCGCAACTGAAAACTGCAGCTTCCCCTTATATTCCTTCTTTATCCTGCGCCATTCGTCAGCGCTGAAATTTTCCTCTTTTAAGCCGGGTTCGGCGATCTTTTCCTGACGTACATAAGGTGGGTTCCCGAGTACAATATCAAATCCATTTTTGTCGCCCTCAAATATCTCCACAAAGGCGAGGTCCCAAATAAAGGGCGGCTCCTTGGCATCCCTCAAAGCATCACATGCTTTCTCAACGTGATTCAATCCTTTTTGAAGATCATCACGTTCGCTTTTCCATCCCTCGACCTGTAGATCAAGCTGTACTGCCTCATCTTGTCGAATCCCACTCAGGGTTAGTTGTTCCAGAGGCGACTCGATCTGGCTTGTAAGCGTTTTGATTTGCTTTTCCACATTAGCTCTTTTCTCATGGAGAATATCCCGGAATAGCGCCCTCTCCTCTGTCTTAAGAACTGCTTCAGAGCCAAGCTTAGTCTCAGCATTACCTCTATAGAACTTGAGCTTGTCACCCTTTAGTAGGGTAAGCCGACGCTTCAACTGGCTCGGAATATCTGGATGTGATCGGTGCAGAGCCAGATTTATTCCACCTACCTCCTGCACAAGACTATCGCCCGGACGGATCTTGAAAGAGAGATTGGGCAACACAGGCTTGAACTGGAGTTCCTCCATCTTGAGTTCTGTTTCCACCACCAACTGGAGCCACAGCCTCAGTTCCGCTACGTGAACCGCCCAGGGCATCACATCAACACCATATAGGCTCTGCCCTATAATACGCTTTCTGCGTTGATATGGCGTCTCTTCAATTCCAAGACGTTCATCGGCGCGATTCTGCAGATCATCAAGTACTGTTAGCATCCCAACAAGAAAGGAACCCGAACCACATGCAGGATCGAGGACAGTGATCTCTCTCAGGAGCATGCTCAGATCATCCCACAGATTTTCCTTTGAGAACGCTTCATCCGCCTGGCGCTGTTCATCTGGATCATAGGCGAATACAATTTCATAGATGCGCGGCTTATGTTCCTCACCCAGGTGATTTGTGAGCCAGTCTACGAGGCTCAAACGACACATCAAATCGATCTCTACACGAGGTGTATAGAAAATCCCCGCCGTTCCACGCAAATCCTCTTCTCGGTCCTCGAAAGTTGCATTCACAAGACTTTCATATACTTTTCCGATCATTTCAGGATCCACTGCCACTTCCTGGTCGAATGGACTATCCTCGCGAATGGTGAAATTGTAAGCCTCAAGGAAACCTCTCGATCGGTTCCCAAATTGGTCAAATAGCATTCTGAAGATAGCATCCGGAGCTTCAAAGCTATACTTGTCATCCAGATCGTTACGAGAGAATAGTCCTCCGTTCAGATAGGGTGCACCGCTAAGCACACTCCGAATATTGCCAGGAATATGAACTTTGTCGGAACGGCCAGCCTGAAATCTGTTGTTAAAGGCTTCGAAAAACAATGTTTCAAGCCACCCTGGAAAGAAAGTATCTTTGGGTTGCTCGGAGTCTTTATAAGCCTTCCAGAAATTCAGAATGAAATTGGGGTCATCACCAATCCAGCGTTTGCGCTGAATGAAGTAGAGAAACATCATCCGGTTGAGAAGCTGAAGCGCGTAATCATGAGACCATTCTTGATCCCTAGTCTGTGTGAAGAGCTGATTTTGAATTTTCTTAAATAGAGATGTATAGTCAGCGAAGAATGCCTTTGTAACCTTCTCAACATCAAATGCTTCATCATGCTGCTGTTGTATATTTAAAGCTGAAAGTCCCAAGAGATCACGAGGCATTTCATTCATATCAAGCGTAGCTATACGCTCTGCTGCTGTTCGTAATCTCTCATCCGGGCCTATTGTGATCCGCCGCAAGATACGCCTTTTTGCCCGACCCTCGACGCTGGCAGCATATTTAGCGTTAACAAAGTGCCAGTTTTTTTGTTCATTGTCTGAGAACACAAAAAGTGCACGGTCGTGCTCCCTAATGAGATGGTTGACAACTGGGCGTTCTAGTCCCAAGAGAAGTCTGTCAGAACTCAATCTGCTATAGATAATATGAAAATCTCCATAGCCTGCAAACAATACTGGATCCTCTGTCAGTGCCTTGTTAGCACGTTCTGGCCAATCGTGTCGCGACAATGGGGTGTTAATCCGTTCATAATTTAGCTCGGTCCAAAAGAGCTGTTTAAGGGGATCTAGACCATTCATGTTACTTAGAAGCTCCCACACACTTTTCCGAACTTCCATATCTTCCATCTTCCTGACCTCCTGGATAAAGCTTCTGGTAAGAATCCTTAAATAAAAATATACTTATTCTTGAACTCTTGTCAATTCTTGCTTCTTTGCCGAGCGACTTACTGTTGCTTCAGTGGCATCGTAACACTGGGAAATGAATTTCTGCGTTGCACCATTCAATATCCTTTTTCTGACAATTCACCACTTATCCCTAAACTCCCTGATCGCATCTTCTGGCGATAGATTAAGATAAAGTTCTGTGGTACTCAGCCGATCATGTCCCAGGAGCTGCATAAGCGCCCTGGTTGAGATTCCTTTCTTGATGCAAGTTACACTGAACGTATGCCTCAGAACGTGTGGGGTAGCGAGCTTTGAGATCCCCGCCCGGTTGGCCACGCGCTTCACGATCCGCTGGATCGTCCGAGCCGACATCCCCAAAGTGTTGTCAAATCCAAATTGGTGCTCTAAAACTCCCCTGACCCGATCGGTCATAGGAATTACGCGGCGCTTTGTTTGTTTGCCGTATGGGCCACCTTTACCGTAGATTACCAGCCGCCGCTCCTGCCACTGGATATTATCTTTGACAAGATTTGAGAGTTCTGACACCCGGAGTCCTGTATCAAGCAACGTAAAAATAACAAGCTTCTCCTGGAAGCTTTCAGCGGCATTGGCAAGCTTATCTGATTCTTCGCCGGATAGTGGCTCACGTTTATATTGATATGGCATAAGTGCTTTACCCCTTTCGTCGCACATTATACCAAATCACGCCAGAGTGTCGCAATAGGAAAAATTCAAAGGTAGGAAAATCAGGGGTTTAGAGAGCTGGCTACAGGATGTTTGTCGCATTCTTACACAGAAGTTGCCACAAAAAGACAAGGGGTATTCCAGCCGTTGTTTACGTCGGTGGAAAAGCCAGACATTCATATTTTCTCTGGGAATATATGAAATCACTCCTCTTCTAGTTCAGTTAAATCTTCAACACCAGCCATATCAGAAAGTGCCTTAGTATAAACCTTCAACTTTTCCTGCAGCTCTGCCAGTTCCTTTCTAAATTCTTGAGATTTATCCACTTTGTCAATTTCCCCTGCCAAACTCAGCCTATGCCATTTTGCTGTGAATGGTCTGATGATTTGGTTCAGAACTACAATAGCAATCCTTGTAAACTCAATACAACGTCTGCCCTTTTGTTTAATAATATCCCTCGTTAAGGGGAATAACGTATAAACGCTCTCTAACGCAGTTTTATTATCACCAGAACCTTCTGGTAAAGGCTGTGTAGTGATTCTCGTCAACAGCTCAATATACATTTCCCAAGCTGCTTCCTTATCCCTGTTTCGCAACTTGAATTCCGCTTCGAGAAATTTGGCGTTAATTTTCAATTCTGTCATACCTTGAGATTCGAGCCATTCGTGCAGTTTCATAGTGCATCTCCTACCATATCTATATCGTACATTAGTGAGTTACACCACACACCTTACACTTAGCATTATACTTCATCATATCCTGAGAGTTATGAATGAGGTCGGCACGTGTTGTTCTTGCATTGTAAGCGTCCTCAATCAGATTTCCTAGCCCCTCAGGGGTAGATGGGTAAACCCAGTAACGAGCATAACAGTCGACATGTCCTTCGCTCCAATTTGCCTTCAGACGAGGTGGAAGATGAGCGCTATTTCCTTGGCTTGCCAGAATAATTCCCATGAGACCATTTGGAGTATATTCACCTCGTCTCAATGAGGTCTTTAGCTCCCAATCTACATAACGCCTACTATGCGTGCAACTTCCTACGAGGACTATTGTTACTGTGGTCTCCTGCAGATACTTTTTTCTAATCTGCGTCATCACATAATCCGTATCTGTGCTGTCGACAAAATCATCATTGTCGTTAGCTCCAAGAACGTACGGGATGAAAACTTCCTCTCGATTCGCAAAGTAATCTATAAAATTATCAACATCCTGCTTGTCTCCTTTATAGTGAGAAATAAAGACCTTCCGACGGACTCCGCTATATGACATCTTATCCTCCTTTCATCTCGTAATCTGCCATAAGGCTTTAATTTCCCTTAATGACAAACAGTATATAGTTAGGGGTTATTTGCCTGCTAGTTTTGCTGCTGCTTCTATCCAGCGTGCCAATGCCTCTTTATTAGTGTATTTATATTCTTTGAAACCATTAGCCTTTATTTGTGGTGGGATTGCTCCCGCAGAACCTGTCTGCTTTTTCTGGTCTTTCAAGTGATGAATCTGGACTGCGACAAGCCCGTTACCCCTTTCAAGAGATTTTTCTATTTCGTAGTTTATGTATTTTCTATTAGTAGTGCCGTAAGTCACACAAACTACGGTAACAGAAGTATTCTGCAACCCTTTATCAATAATTCGTTTGATTTCTTTGTCACCTTTTGTCTTTGCTGCTTCCCATAGTGAAGCATCCTGAAATCCCGCAGCAGCTGTACCGATGACGTTTGGCATACTTCTAATTTGGTTTACCTTCCACACATATCTGTAATGGAAGCTAAAAAACACTCTACGAGCCATTGGTTGTCCCACCTTCCTCTCTTTTCAGATTAAGCAGTGCCTAGTTCTTATGCGATGATTATAATAGATAATATTTTCATCGTCAACAAAAAAGGCACCAGACGCTTGGTGCCTTTTTCTTGTCTATAGAATATGGAAGTTACCAAATCTTTAATGGCAAAGTTCTATACAGAAGTGGACAAACAGGAAGATAAAAAAAATGTCGTCAATTGACGACACATTTGTTTGGACTATTTCCAAACACTTGACAATATGTCAAGTGTTTTTGTATACTGAAGTCAGCACACGTTGTTATAAAGAGGCAAGGGGCGTTACGAGTACCGTCTGGCCAAGTTAGAACGGAACTCTAGATTCTGGGAGAAATAGAAGGATAGCTATTTGTTCTTCTTCTCCCCTTTTCCACTATGGAGTAGCTGACCTATGACCGAATCATCAGGTTTATAGGCATCCGTTGTTCCATCCTTGTGGTGGTCTGCGACTTCGATATGTTTACCTTTACCACCATGGATCAATTGACCTACGACGGAATCATCAAACTCATGGAGGTCTGATCGGCTTCCACCCTGGGAAGTTTCACGGATAGCCGTGACGTTACCTTTGCTATCACGGACATAGCTTCGCTTCGGCATACTCTATCACCTCCTGTCCTGGCCGGAGTGTCAGATTTCCCCTTGCCTCTTGTTTATGAAGGGGCACCAAACCTTTGAAGTGAACCGCCAATTCACTTCTGTGGGTTTTACCGGTGCCCCTTTTTCGTGGGAATTGCATAAATCCTGCAATTTAGGTGCCGCCATCCACGTGACGACAATGATTACAGGACTTGTCCGAATCGCCACCGCTGCCTCGGTGGGATACTTCAAATATGTCATACATAAGTTCACCCCCTTTTTCAGAGCGGGTTCTGTTCTCCACTTCCCTTTAGGGTATGTTGGCGGTTAGAACAAACCACGCAGAATAAAAAAAGAACCGCCACAGAAGTGTTCTATGGCGGTTCACTTATATCAATATTATACACAAAGTTGATGCTCTTGTCAAGAATTTTCCCAGGGCATTGTCGCTCCAATATGATAATATCATGGTTGAGCAATATAGAATTGTGAAAGCATCCCTGCCTACAAAGCTCTTTGAAAACAAGGAAAGGAGTTGGTATATTTGTATAGTCCGAAGATCAAAGAGGACCTAATCCCAAAGCTCTACGAGATAGCCAAGAAAAGAGTCGTTCCGATGACAGAGCTGGTAGACAATATTATCAGAGAAGCTCTGGAGAACGGATACCAAGTTAGAAAGGAGGCGAATTCCAGTGAAAGCGAAGAGGACAAAGACCAAGTGGGTCAACTTTCAGGAGATAAAAGCCAGAGTCGGAATGATGGATATTCTCAAGCACTATGGACTTCTCAATGACTTACAGCCCAAAAAGAACGGAGAGTTGGTGGGCTACTGCCCTATCCACGATGAGGCACAGTATAACAAAAACTCGTTCTGCTGCAACACAAAGAAAAACAACTGGCATTGTTTTGCTTGTGGGGCTGGTGGCAACATCCTAGACTTCGTGGCTCAAATGGAGGATGTGGACATCAGAGAAGCAGGGCTTCTGATCCAGAAGTGGTTTAATGTGGCTCCTAAAGGAAAGAAACTGGCTAAGAAAGGGAAGCAGAAGTCGGATTCGACGGAGGCAAAGCCGGAAAAGACGGCTTCAGAAAAATGGCCGCCGGATTCCGACAAAGCTCAGGTAAATCCGCCGCTCACTTTTGAGTTGAAAAATCTGGACCCGGAGCACTCTTATCTCAAAGAACGGGGTCTCAAGAAAGAGACCATCAAGGAGTTCGGACTTGGATTTTGCAGTAGAGGCCTAATGAAAGACCGCATTGCCATCGCGATTCACAATGAAAACGGAGAACTCGTCGCTTATGCTGGGCGGTATCCTGGGGATCCGCCAGAAGGGGAACCCAAATACAAATTGCCGCCGAATTTCAAGAAGCACTATATCCTCTACAACTTCCACAGAGCAAAGGAACTGGCTAAAGAGCAAGGTCTGATCGCCGTTGAGGGATTCTTCGATGCCATGAAGGTCTGGCAGGCTGGCTTCAAAAATGTGGTTGCTCTGATGGGAACTTCGCTCTCTGATGAACAAGAAGAACTACTCATTGAGGCTCTGGCTCCTGACGGAAAACTGTCTTTGATGCTTGACCCTGATGAACCAGGTATAAAAGCAACCAGAGAGATAACGGAGCGGATGATTGTGCATCTCTATGTCAAGGTTGTTGACCTTCGGTCAGAGGGTCTGGAGCCTGATAGGTTGTCAGAGAAGAAGATAAGGGAAGTTCTTGGTGGGTAAAAGAGAAAAGCCGTCCTATTGGTGGACGGCTTTTGAAGTATGGCAAGTATTATTTCAACGTGGGGGTTTTTGTCCATTTACTACTACCAACCCAAATTGATGGACGTGTCCAGACCCACTCTGTTGAATTTTGTTAAGACCAGGGAGTTATCTTGAAAAGGTCGTTGTTTTTTTCTCCGTTACTCCCTAATACCCTATTCAACCAACTTCTTCAATTCATTAATGGTCCATACCATCCCCTTAGTCAGCAGTGGCTCAAGAGAGTCCGGTTCGTACTGCTTCCCATTCAGCACAACACAACTCACAGGCGCGCCACTGTCTGCCAACTGGGAAACACCGATCT
>SDBU01010783.1_pt1 | contig 10095 bp, 3 predicted proteins | sample 2277071 | NCBI WGS metagenome assembly SDBU01 (sample SAMN10397929, study PRJNA504765) | marine sediment metagenome | isolation source: marine sediment core GS08_GC12, 126 cmbsf | place: Arctic Ocean: Gakkel Ridge, Loki's castle | collected 2008 | reverse complement strand
GCGTAACAAAGGAAGCCGAACGTGAGCCCGTCGCGTTCCACGACTTCCATGCGGCGCGCTTCCACCTGTGAGTAGCCCACCCCGGCGGCGCAGATGCCGGCCTCGCGCAGGCAGGACTGCGTGTAGTCCAGCCCCATCGAGCCCGCGTCGAGGATGTGATTGGCCGCGAGGTTGAGGACGTCGAAGCCCGCCCGGCGCAGTGCCTGGGCTCCCTCCGGGCCGGGCACGACGGAGAGGTTAGCCCCGGGGTCCCGCTCCTCCGGCGGGAAGTCGGGCGGCAGGAAGGGGAACTCGAAGTTGCCGAACAGGACGCCTGCTCGATCCAGCGCCGGCTGGACTTTGCCGAAGGGCCAGTCCAGACCGTCCGTCGTCAAGCGGTCCTCGATGCCCCGATGGAACGCGATGTCACCCACTGCGCCAAAGGTCACCGTAGCCATCATCATCCTTTCTCAAGTGTGGTCCGAGCCCTGAAGGGCCCCGCTCTGTAAGTCCTCATGCGATCCCCCTGCGTCCCTGGCATGGGCAAACTGCACCAGCCAGCCGCGCGGTCAGCCCAGGCCGTCGAGGGCCGCCGCCAGGTCCGCCATCAGGTCCTCGCAGCTCTCGATGCCGACCGAATAGCGGATCAGCCCCGTCGGGATGCCCAGCGACGCCATCTCCTCCGCCGTGCACTCCACGTGGCTGGTCGTGGCCGGGATGCCGACCAGCGTCTCGACCGCGCCGAGATTCGCCGCCATGTGAGCGTATTTCAGCCGGGGCAGCACTTGCCGCGCCGCCTCGAACCCTCCCTTCAGCCAGAAGCTCAGGACACCCCCGAAGCCCCTCATCTGCCGCCGGGCGATTTCGTGGTTCTCGTGGGACGGCAGGCCGGGGTAGAAGACTTCGCCAACCTCGGGGCGCCCCGCCAGGAACTGCGCAATGCGCAGGGCGCTCTCGTTCTGGCGCGCCACGCGCAGGTGCAGCGTCTTGATCCCACGCAGCAGCAGATAGGCGGGCCCCGCGTGCAGGCTCGCACCGTTGATCTCGCGGAAGTGGAAGATGTCGTGGACCAGGCCGGCCGGACCGCACACCACGCCGCCCAGGGCGTCTGCGTGCCCGCCCAGGAACTTCGTCGCGCTGTGGAGCACCAGGTCGGCGCCAAGCTCAAGCGGGTTCTGGTTGATGGGCGTGGCGAACGTGTTGTCCACGACGACGGCCGCGCCGGCCCCGTGCGCCGCCCGGGCCAGGCGGGCCAGGTCAACCACCTTCAGCGTCGGATTGGTCGGGCTCTCCAGGTAGAGCACCTTGCAGCCCTTCGCGACCTCGGCCTCGATCGCCTCGTGGTCGGTGGTCTCGCACAGGACGGCCTCGATGCGAAAGCGCGGGCAGAACTCGATGAAGATCTTGCTGGTGCCCCCGTAGGTATCCCTGAGGGACACGACGCGGTCGCCCGGCGAGAGCAACGTGAAGAGCGTGTTGCTGACGGCCGCCATGCCCGTGGCGAAGCTGGTTGCGGCTTCGGCCCCCTCGAGCCGGCGGACCTTCTCCTCGAAGGCCCGCACAGTGGGGTTCTTGTTGCGGCTGTAGATGTAGCCGGGCTTGCGGCTCCGGGCTACGTCCAGCCAGTCGTCCACGCTGCGGTAGCCGAAGGCCACGCTGTGGACCACAGGCACCTGCGTTGAGCCCTCCCAGGTCGGGTCGCCCTCGCCGGCCCAGACAGCCAGCGTGTCGCGACTCGGGACCTCGCGCTCAGCCATCAATCCTCCCCTCCCGCATCAGTGCGTGCCGCCGGGCATTCTGACATGCCGCGGGGCTGCTGGAAAGCGAACGCCGATCGACAACCAACTCAACTCGTGGCCTCCGCCGTTATCGGCCTCGCGCGTCCTGCCAAATCCAGAACTCAAGCTGAGCGATGTACACAGAATGGTCGCGCCCCACGTGGATGGTAAGCCGGTCGGTGATCGAGGTGGCCTGCTTCACTTCTGCTTGTGCCCCGTTGAAGTAGAACGCAACCTCGTCCAGAGGGCCCTCTCTGTTGATAATCACATCGCACCATACCCGGGGAGGGATGTCCAGGAACATCGCCGAGGTGCCTCTGTTCTGAATGCCGACCTTCGCACCGCCCGGCGCGAGCAAGCGGAGCTTCGCCACGAATGGCGTCAGATCGGAGAGCAAGGCTTCGTGGCACCATTCCATGTAACTGTCCTGGTCGTTGGTCAGTACAACGCCCTGCGCTGTGACCCTGGCCCCGCTGTGCTCGGTGTCGGTCCTCCAGTATGGCAAGGCCCCAGGACGTCTCCTGCCGTAACTGGTGATCCAGCGCCTCAGGTCCACCGGCATCTGTATCAGGCGCCCCGCGAGCCCCTGCTGGGGTCTGTCCAGCATGCCCTCATAGAGAGCCCGGAGGGTCACCAGGCGAATGGACTCCTGGGTGCTAAGCACAGCCGCATGTTCGGTTTCCAGTCGTGCAATGGCTGCCGTGTGATCTGCGATGAGCTGAGTTGCCTCCTTCTCAAAGGCCACCCGTGCTTCCTCGGGCTGAGGCGGGGCCTCACCCACCAGCAGACATAGAAGTGCTGCTATTGCTATGATACGTGCCATCGTGGATCCCCCCCTGACTATCTAGGCCAGTAGCCAGCGTCCCCGGACCGGCAGTTGCCCACCTGGTGCTCGGGTGACTATGACGGGCTTCCGCAGCCCCCACCCCACCTCGCTCCCCTTGATAGTGATCGGGCGCCCCGCCGCGGTGCCGCCCCAACGGCCTTCAGTCAAAGGCGACGCCTACCAGCGGTAGAAGCGGTAGGGATCATCCTCCTGCAGCACCGGCTCCTCCAGGTAGAGTCCGTCCAACCAGCGCGTCTCCTCAGGTCCGGCCGGCCGGGACAGATGATCCAGCAGCGGCGTCTTGAGCACCACACCCATGTTGCCCAGCAGGCGGCTGACCGCGAAGCTCAAGTGCCGGAAGGCGGGCTTCGTGTTGTAGAGCGCTTCGTAATCGAAGTGCCAGGGCGCAAGCTGGCACAGCACAACGCTGGTGCCTTCGGCCTGGGCCAGCACGCCGTTGCCCATGACGTCCGCTCCGCCGACAAGCAGGGGCGCGTCGCGCGGATCGCGGATCATGAACTCACCGCAGCCCACGCCCGTGACCAGCGTCCCCGGTTCGGCCGGGGCGTAGTAACACGAGATGTGCTCCCGCACCGCCATCTGCACGGAGAGGCCCATGGCCGCCTGCGCCTCGTCCTCAGAAAGAGCCAGGGCCAGCGCACGCCCGCCCCGCTCGATCCAACGTTCGATCTCTTCCGCGTGCGGCGCGAGCGTCTCCGCGGCCCCGGGACCGAGGATCAGCACTTGATCTCGGGCCGGGATTTGTCCCTCGAAGGCCTCCACAGTGGCCCCGGACGCCTTCAGATGCTCCAGACCCGCGGCCTCGCCCGCGTAGACGGCGCTGCGCTGGGCGGGGGCGGACCAGCCGTCCGCAAACTCCACGATGTTGGCGGCAAGTCGCCGAGCCGCCGGATCGTCCTCGGTGCGGCCGGTTACGTCCACCTGGCAGAACAGCACCATGCCTCTGCCCTCGCGGTAGAGCATGAGGGGGCTGTACTGGAGCGCGAAGCCGCCGTCCACGATGGGCAGGAAGTCACCCGCGGCCGGCTTCTCGATCATCACGGAGGAGACGTTGCCGTAGTTGCCGGCCCGTCCGGGGCGGAACGTGTCGAAGCCGCACCACTTGACTATCGGATAGGAGTAGTAGGTGGCCAGGGGCAGCGCGGGCGGCACCAGCGTGGCTTCGCCGTGCCAGTCGCGCAGGTGCCCATCGGCCAGGCCCTCGAGGATCGGATGCCCCGGCACGCGCGCGAAGACGCGCCGCAGGCCGAACGTCTGCACGCGGAAGCCCAGCCGCTGTTCGAGCACGGCCGAGGTCTGTTCGAACATCACCACCTTCAGGCCGTCCGGCACGCGAGAGAGATCCGGCGCGGCCCCGTCTACGGTGAGCGCCTTCTTGCCGACCACCAGCAGGTCGTAGCCGCTCAGGTCCGCATCCACCTGGACGGTGTCGAACCGAACCCCCAGCTCGGAGAGCAACTTCGCTGTCTGGCCGTATGGGTCGTAGAGCGCCATCCTGCCCCTACCCCGCAGCGCTTTCCGCGCGGGCAGCACATGGAGCACGAAGGCGTCCTCCTGCACCTCGCCCGTGCTGAAGGTGGCCTTGAGCTGGAACTCAAACTCTCCTGGACGCAGCCTTTCGGGAAGCTGGAAGCGAACCAGGATACGCTCGTTATCGCCCGGCTTGACGCGCACGGTGCTCACGCCGCCGGGGCGGCCGGGCAGATTGACCGACCACTCGCAGGTGCTCTCGACGGTCTCGCGCGAGTCGTTGATCACGATGACCTGCTTCTCGACGACCTGGCCGGGGAGATAGTTGTGCCCGCGGGCGGTGAAGCGCTCGGGCTTGCCGGCGATGTAAGCGAGCAGGGGCTGGTTACAGCGGCGGAACGCGGCGCCCCGAATGTTGGTCCCCCAGTCCTCCAGCTTCGTGCCCAGGGCATAGGGCATCGAGTTGTTGGGAGATGGCTCGTAGAAGTCCACACTGTAGCCGGGCCGTTGCAGATTCTCCCAGTCGACATCAAGCTCGAGTCGGCCCGCTTCGCCACCCTCGCGGAAGCGGAACAGGTTGGCCTCGTGCCAGATGTTGAATCCGCTCACGCCGAGGGTGCGGATGTAGGGCCAGGTACCCTTGATGAACTCCGCCTGGACCCCGCGCAGGTTGGGCACGTCCAGCCGGTTACCTCCCGGGACGGAGTAGGTGCGCCCGGCAATGCGATCCCCCCCGCTGAAGCCCAGCGCCTCCGAGCGAAGGCGGGCCTCCTCGTATTCGCTCAAGTCGAATGCCGCGTCGCCTCGCATTGCCGCGCCCCACTCGGTGAATTGATACTGCCGGCGCAGCCTGGGCTCGCCCCGCCGGCGTCGCCCGCGGCTGGTGCCGTACGAGAAGATCAGCGGCTCGCCGTATTCGACCACGTAGAGCGGCCGCGCGCCGTACTCGCTCCAGCGCTGGAACCACTCCGAGCGCTCCTGCATCGGCACCCAGTTCAGGTAGCAGTTCATCGTGTACATCGAGCGGCTCGGCCCCGAGTGGTTGTACTGGATTCGCGTCTTGTCGAACTGCCTCAGGATCGGCTCGCGCGCGTAGACCTCCCGCAGCCTCTCGCTCAGATAGCCAGGGAAGATGGAGTCGAGCACCAGCGGGATGCGCTGCGGGTTCTCGTCGTCGGCGTAAGCCGTCGAGTTGTGGTTCTGGCTGTAAAGGACCACGCTGGGGTGGTTCTGCGCCGTGCGGACATGCCATTCCAGGTCCCGCTCGTAGCCGTTCCTTTTCTCGGGCTCCTCGCCCTCCCAGTCGTAGTTCCTTCGGTGCGGCAGCGAGAAGCTGAGCAGCACGCCCACGTCGTCGGCAGCGCGCAGGATCTCCTCGAACGCGATGTGGGAGCCTGCCTCGCAGTTGTAGTTGTGCGTGTAGGCCGCGTTCCATCCCGCCCACTTCAGGCGCCGCATGGTCTCGCACGCGCCTTCGTAGCTGGCAGTAGACGTGCTGTTCTGAGCGGAGTTCAGCGGCGGGGCCCGCAGATGGACACGGCTCCCGTTCAGATAGAAGTCCCGGCCCTCGATCCAGAATTCGCGGAAGCCGAATCGCACCGGGTAGTATTCGTCGAGCGTCGCGCCGCCCTCAACCAGCTCGACTGCCACGTCGTACTGGTTCTCGGGCGTGTGGGTGTCCCAGAGCTTGGGGGCTTCCCAGTCCGTCCTGAAGGAGAAGCGCCGGGCCTCCAGATCCTCGGAGGTGAACGGCCCGCTCTCGGCGATCAGCACCTCGTGGCCCTGGTCCGCGACACGTGCCCGGAGCGTATATGACCGGCCTTCTTCCAGGTCTTCGACGGCGGCGGTGACGGTCAGGGTCCACCGGCGCACCGACGTGTCCACGCTCACGTGCGTAATGCGCGCGCCCTGGGACGTCCCGGTGAGGAACACGTCGCCGCACAGGCCGCGCCGCCCTATCAGCCGGCGCCTTTCAGCGTCTTCCGGGGGCGTCACGAAGTAAGTCTTGTCCTCATTCAGTGGGCGCCCGAAGACCTGGATGGCCAGTTGCTGCGTCTGCCCGGGCTTGCATGCGGCGGTGATCTCCACCTCGCCGCCCGGGAAGACGATGTCGCCCGCTTTCACACCGTCCACGAACACCCGGGCGTAGGAGCTTACCCAGGCCGCGTGGATCGCGATCCGGCGCCCGTGCCACTGCGCCGGCACCTCGATCTCGCGCGCGTACCACGCCACCTCGACATCGGCCAGCCGCTCCGGCCAGCCCTCGGGCGCGTAGATGCGCTGGCTCGGGCCCGTCTCCCTGCGTCCCGCACCCAGAGGCCAGGTGCCCGGCACTTTGAAGTAGCCCCAGCCCGTGCCCGGCGCCGGGACGGCCTCATCGTCGTCCGCGCCTGCGGGCTGGAAGCGCCACAACCCGTTGATGCATATCCGCTCGCGCGTGGACGTAGTGTCCCGATACGCCTTCCCCACGTCCCATACCGCCGTCACTCCTTCGGGCAGCATCACGTCCGCGTCCTCCTGAGCAGCCGCCTCCCGCAGCAGGCCGCAAGCAAGGGCCACCAACACGCACACCGCAACCTTGGACGCATGAGATATCGGGCGCATCACACCCCTCCTTTGAGCGAACCCCACGGCCGTCGGCCGATGGACATATCGTCCCGGCAAGAGCCACGCCCAACAGCAGGCCCCCGCCCCTCACGACGACTAGCACTACAACATCAATCCACCACGGAGGCACCGAGAGCGCGGAGAACGGCAACGTCGGGGCGAACTCAGAGGCAACAAGTAGTCCGCCTATCCGTCTGGCGGAAACCGCCCTGAACTCCAATTCATAATTCATAATTATGAATTCATAATTGCCGTCTCTCTGTGTCCTCTGCGCCTCGGTGGTGCAAAGTCTGACGTTGTAGGACTGGCGGCCAGAGTGTACGCCAGCAGTCGGTCCCGGTCAATGGTCCAGCTCTGGCTGTCCGCCTGGCCATAGCTCAGCGAGTGTTGGTGTGGGCGCGTTGACAGGCGCCCGTGCAGGCATTACAGTTCAATCCCAAAGGCAAGCGCTCAGGAAACAAATCACGAGGAGGAGTAGAGATGACGAGCAGACAGCGGTTCTGGGTGGTCGGTGCGGTGTGCTTGAGCTTCTTGACGCTGGCGGGGCCTTCTTTTGGGCAGAGCGCACCGCTGCCCAGAGGCGTCAGAGCCGTATGGGACATGGACAAAGCCTACCGTGAGACGACGGCCACGCAAGAACGCGTCAGCATCAACGGCCTGTGGCGCTGGCAGCCGGCCAGTGAGGTGATGGAGACGGTCCCGACCGATGGCTGGGGCTACTTCAAAGTCCCGGGGCCCTGGCCGGGGATCACCTCGTACATCCAGAAGGACTGCCAGACGCTCTACCGTCATCCGAGCTGGGAGAGCGTGAACCTGGCGCAAGTGAACGCAGCCTGGTACCAGCGTGAGATCGAAATCCCCGGCAGTTGGGCCGGAAGACGCATCGCCCTGTACGCCGAATACGTGAACTCCCATGCGGTGGTCTTCGTTGACGGGGAAAAGGTCGGTGAGATTATGTTCCCGGGCGGTGAAGTGGATATCACTTCGGCCTGCCGTTCGGGTCGCAAGCAGGTGCTGTCCGTGTGCGTCATGGCCATGCCGCTGTCCGACGTGGTGGCGGTCTTCAGCGACACCGGCGGCCCCCGGCAAGCGCGCGGCAGCGTGGCGCGTCGGGGTTTCTGTGGCGATGTGTTCCTGGTGAGCGCGCCGGCCGGAGCCAGGCTAAGCGACGTCAAAGTGGACACATCCGTGCGAAAGTGGGAGATCACCTTCGACGTGGGCCTGGACGGTCTTGACCCCGCTGCCACCTATGCCCTGCGTGCCCGCGTCAACGATGGCGGCCGCAACGTGAAGGAGGTCACAAGTGCGCCGTTCAGGCCGGCCGACGTCAAGGAGGGCCGCTTCGCGTTCACGGGCGGCTGGAAGCCCGAGAAGCTCTGGGACATTCACACGCCGCAGAACATGTACTCGGTTGACCTGTCACTGCTCGACCGCGGGGGCCGGGCGGTGGACGTCTATCGTCCGGTGCGGTTCGGCTTCCGCGAGTTCTGGATCGAGGGTCGGGACTTCTATCTGAACGGAACGCGCTTCTACAGCTTCATTGTGGGATATGAAAACGGTCTACTGGGCGCTGCCTGGTCCACCTATGACGCCGTCCGCCAGGGTCTGGAGCGGCAGCAGACCTGGGGCGTGAATACGGTTTACACGCACAACTACGGCTGCAAGCCCGGTTCGCACGTCGGTTACGCCGACTTCCTGAGGGCCGCCGACGACGTAGGCATGTTGGTGTCGTTTTCGCAGCCGCACATGGGGGACTACAAGTGGGACGCCGAGGATGCAGAGAAGACCAACGGCTATGCCCGCCATGCCGAATTCTACGTGCGCATGGCCCAGAATCACCCCTCGGTTGTGATGTACTCAATGAATCACAACCGCCTCAGCTATCGCGGCAGCAGCAATCCCCACGTGCTGGACGGACGTCACAACGAGAATGGCGAGATCGGTCCGCGCGGGGACAGAGGTGCCAAACAGGGAATGGTCGTCCAGAAAATCGTAGAGCACTTCGACCCCTCGCGCGTGGTCTATCACCACTCTTCCGGCACCATGGGCAACATGCATACGAACAACCTGTACACGAACTTCACGCCCATTCAGGAGGTCTCGGACCGGTTCGAGCATTGGGCGACCAAAGGCGTGATGCCCCTGCTCTTGTCCGAATTCGATGCGCCCTACGATCTGGACTGGACCATGTACCGGGGTTGGTACAAGGGCAATAGGACCTTCGGAAGCAGTCCCGTACCCTGGGAGGTCTGCGTGGCTGAGTGGAACGCGCAGTTCCTGGGCGACAGGGCCTTCCAGCTCAGGGAGATGGACAAGGCGAACCTCCGCTGGGAGACTGAAAAGTGGAAAACGGTCGAGACCTGGTATCGCTGGAATTATCCTTACGCGATTGTAGGGCGATCTTCGCGCGGCCACCCCGAGAAGGAAGACGTGCGGCTCATGATGATGACCGACAACTGGCGCGCGTTCCGCACCTGGGGTGTTTCGGCGATGAACACCTTCGGCCAATCCGGCTTCTGGTCGCCGCGCGACGGTGTCGACAGGAGCAGGAAGGACCTTGAAGTCGACTGGGACGACCTCCAGAGGCCCGGCTTCAGCCCCGACTACATCGAGAACGCATACGAACGGATGGACCTGACTTTCGAGCCCTCCGACTGGATCCCGGGCGTCGCCAAAGCCATGTACCGCAACAACATGCCTCTGCTGGCCTATGTTGCCGGCAAGCCGGAACGCTTCACCACCAAGGACCACAACTTCCTGCCCGGTGAAGCCTTCCGAAAGCAGATCATCATTATCAACAACTCGCGCGAGACGGTCGAATGCGACTACTCGTGGTCGCTCGGACTCCCACAGCCGCAAGGCGACACCAGGGACCTCACGATTGAGACAGGTCAGCAGGAACGTATCCCGCTGGAGTTCGCTCTGCCTGCCGACCTGAAGCCGGGCACCTACGACCTGACCGCAACGGTCAAGTTCAGCTCGGGCGAGCCCCAGAGTGACGCGTTCCAGATACACGTGATGGCCCCGACAGGCTCCGTGGAACCGAGGACAAGGATTGCGCTCTTCGACCCCTACGACCTGACCGCAACGGTCAAGTTCAGCTCGGGCGAGCCCCAGAGTGACACGTTCCAGATACACGTGCTGGCCCCGACAGGCTCCGTGGAACCGAGGACAAGGATTGCGCTCTTCGACCCCAAGGGAGAGACGGCGAAGCTCTTGAAGGACATGGGGGTCCAGTGCGCCTCGATCGGTGCCGATGCGAATCTGAAGGACTATGAGATGCTCATCGTCGGCAAAGGGGCCTTGACCCTCGACGGGCCGGCGCCCGATATCGGGCATGTGCGCGACGGCCTAAAGGTCATCATGTTCGAGCAGACGGCTGACGTGCTGGAGAAGCGCTTCGGTTTCCGCGTC
>SDBU01010782.1_pt1 | contig 10097 bp, 9 predicted proteins | sample 2277071 | NCBI WGS metagenome assembly SDBU01 (sample SAMN10397929, study PRJNA504765) | marine sediment metagenome | isolation source: marine sediment core GS08_GC12, 126 cmbsf | place: Arctic Ocean: Gakkel Ridge, Loki's castle | collected 2008 | reverse complement strand
CCCGATAGGCGGCAGCTCGTAGGTGATGAACAGAATTCTCATTGCCGGCGGGGCTGCCCATTCCCGGACGAGGCTTCGCCAGAGGCTGCCGGGGAACTGGCGCCTGTCGACCCGCCGTGGAACGTGTCGCGCAGGACGTAGGTGGGTTTCTGTTGAAGCTCGTAGTACGTTCGAATCATGATCTCGCCCAGCAGGCCAATGCAGATGAACTGAACCGCCACAAGCACGAGCAGAACCGAGAGCAGCAGGAATGGGTTTCCGGTCATGTCATCGCCCCAGGCGAATTTCATGTAGACGGTTGCAGCCAGGGCGAGCATGCCGACGGCGAACGAGGCGAACGCGACCTTGCCGAAGACCTGAATCGGCCGGGTGGCATAGGCCACGAGGAACTTCACATTGATAAGGTCCAAAAGCACACACCCCACGCGGGAGAGACCGTACTTGCTCCTTCCCGCGGCGCGCGGCCGATGGTGCACCGGCACTTCGGCCACGCGTATGCCCATCCAGCTCGCCAGCGACGGGATGAACCGGTGCATCTCACCGTACAGATGAATGCCTTCGAGTACTTCGCGGCGGTATGCCTTAAGGGAGCAGCCGTAGTCATGGAGGTGGACGCCGGTTATCTTGCTGATGAGCCGATTAGCGAACCAGGAGGGCATGCGCCGGGTCAGCCACGGATCCTTGCGCTCCCTGCGCCACCCGCTGACAACGTCATAACCGTCGCGAATCTTCTCGAGGAGCTTTGGAATGTCGGCGGGATCGTTCTGAAGGTCGCCGTCCATGGGGCAGACGACGTCTCCCGTGGCCACATCGAACCCTGCCGATAGGGCCGACGTCTGGCCGAAGTTTCTGCGCAGTTTCAGGATCGTTACGCGCGCGTCGTCCCGGCAGGCCGTCACCAGCTTGTCATACGTCCCGTCCGTGGAGCCGTCGTCCACGAAGATGATCTCAGCCACGCGACTGTCCGCGTCAGCAAACTCCCGCAATTCCCGGCAGAGACGCTCCACGTTGGGCGCTTCGTTATAAAGAGGGGCGACGATGCTCACTCTCATGAAGCAATCTCCTATCAAACCGCTCGCTCACATCGCGAGCCTAGACTAGCATATTCCTCGGAGGCTTCAAATGGTTCAACAGCAGCTTCTTATCCGACAAGCTCTAACACGTTCCCGTACGCACTCATATCAAGGATCAACGTAAGAAGGAGCCCGCTGATTGCTCCCCACAGATGGGCTTCATGGTTGATATGACTCCGTCGTTCCCTGGCGGCATAAAAGCTGAAAGCGATGTATCCGACGGCAAATATCGGCGCCGGAATTCCAATCGGGATAAACATCACGTATATACTGGCCGTGGGATTGTAAACCATATAGCTGAAGACTGCAGCAGTGACAGCGCCTGACGCCCCCAGAGAAAAGTACGAAGGATCATCCCTTTTCCTTATTACTGTCGGAATATCACTCAGGACCAGGCTGACCCCGTAAAGCAGGAGAAACTGCCAATGCCCCATGAGCCGTTCAAGGGGAAACGCGAAGAAGTAAAACGCGATCATATTGAAGGCAAGATGACCAATGTCGCCATGAATCAGGCCGCTTGTTACAAGCGTGTAATATCTCCTCTCCCGGACCACACTCCACGGATGCAGCATGAACATCTTATGAAGATTCTCGTCATGGAACAGGGTGAACAGACTCGTAAAGACAGTGACCCCAAGGATGATCAAAGCGACTGGAGAACTTGCGAAATATGCGATGTTCAACATATGCTTGGTATCAGGTGAACCTCAGCCAGTCACGTAGATACAGTTCCGGCCGCCAACACTCACAGCTCGCTGCAGAGCAGGTCAACATTCGCGACCTCCTTGTACGGCGGAATGACGATGCTGACGCGCATTGGATTGATGATTGTTGATTCTTGATTGATGAATGCTGAATTCAGGCCGGCGAAACACGCCGAGGGCTCTTTGTGCCGTCTGTGATTATCGTGCAGGAAATCACAGATCTCAAATCAACAACCATCAATCAGTAATCGTCACTCTACTCCTCGTCCCAATAATGTTGTCTGTATTCGCGGTAGAACTCAATGGTGCGCTTGATTCCGTCGCGCAGAGACGTGACGGGCTGCCAGCCGATGATGCGATTTATCTTGGAATAGTCGGCGCAGTAGTTGCCGATCTCTATCTTCTTCTTGTCGGGCGGGAACGGCACGGTGGCGATCGAGCCGCTGCCCGCGACCCCAACCACGAGTTCGGCGGCTTCCCTGAGGGACACCGGCACACCGCTTCCTACGTTAAAGATCTCGCCATTGGCGTCGTCGCCGGTCGCCGCCAGGAGAAGCGCGTCCACCACGTCGTCCACGTAATTGAAATCGCGTTGCTGTTCGCCGCCGCCGAAAAGCCGTATTTCCTTGCCCTCTACGGCCAGGCGTATGAACCAGCTCAGCACGCCCTGGCGGCTCGTGCGCATGTGATGGCGCGGACCGTAGGTGTTGGTGAGCCTGAGCGAGCACGCCCGGATCCCGTACACATTGTTGTAGAGAATATGATAGCACTCGCCCGCTATCTTGTTGATGGCGTTCACGTCCGTGGGCCGCATGGGGTGGTCTTCGGTCACCGGCAGCTTGTCCACTTTCCCGTACTGGCCGCGCGTGCCGGCGAACACCAGCTTCACGTCTCGGTTGTTCTTCTTGCACGCCTCCAGGATGGAAAGCTGGCTGCGGCAGTTGATCTCCAGGTCCGTGAACGGGTTGAGCATGGAGTCAATGTGGCTGACCTGGCCGGCGAGGTTGAAGATGTAATGCTGTCCGCGCACGAGATACTGCATGGAGTTCTCATCGCGGACGTCTGCGATGTTCACGCGGATCCTGTCTTCGATGCCGGAGATATTGAAGAGATTGCCGCCGTACTGCGGGATGAGTGAATCAACGAGGGTCAGCTCCGCGCAACGGCCGGCGAGCGCGTGGGCGAGGTTGCTTCCGATGAAGCCCAGGCCGCCGGTGATGAGCACCCGCTTGCCTTCGAAGGGCGTCAAGTCTGCCAATCGTCGCGGTTTAGTTTTCATCGCGTGACGCACAAAACGCCTTTGGATTTGTCAGGGGCGCACGGCCGTGCCTGCGCTGAAGCGGCCGACTCCGCCACAGCAGTTCGGCTGCGACGGCCGGGCGCAAGCGTGCGCCCTTACTTCGGATGTCGTTCCTCTCCCTGTCCCTTTACTTTATTCTCCAGCCACTCGATCCAGGAATCCATTCCACGGCCGGTTCGAGCTGAGAGAGTGAATGTCGTCAGGCTCGGGTTCGCGATGCGCATATGTCGGAGGGCAGCGTCCAGGCAAAAGTCCACGTGCTCGATGAGATCCATCTTAGTGATGAGAGCGGCTTCCGCGCGCTGAAAGATCACAGGATACTTGGCCGGCTTGTCGTCACCCTCCGGCAGACTGAGGAGCGCCACCTTGAGCCGTTCGCCCAGGTCATAATCGGCCGGGCAGACCAGGTTGCCCACATTCTCGATGAACAGAATATTCAAGTCGGCGAGAGGCAGATCCCCCAGGACCGTCTGGATCATGGCCGCGTCGAGGTGGCATCCGCCCTGCGTGTTGATCTGCACGGTCGGCACGTTGCATCGGGCGATGCGCTCAGCGTCCAGCGTGGTCGCCAGATCGCCCTCGATAACGCCGGCCTTGAGATTCGAGCGTTCGCCGAGCCGGGCGAGGGTCGCCTCAAGGAGGGTGGTCTTGCCGCAGCCGGGCGCGCCGATGAGGTTCAGCGCCACCACTCCGTAGCCGGCCAGAGTGCGCCGATTCATCTCGGCCAACCGCTCATTCGCCTCGAGAATGTCCTGATAGACCTTTACGCGCACGCTGTTTCCATTTCAAACGACTCCACGCACAGGTCGTTGCCGCCGTGGAGCATTATCTCCTCCGAGCCGCAGGTCGGACAGCGCATTACCTCCATGTCATACGGCCAGTCGCTCGAGCACTGCCGACACTTCACGCAGGCCGGCACGCACACGATCTCAACGGCCATGCCCTCGGCGCGCGTGCCGCGCGAGCATATCCCCAAGGCGAACTTCAGGGTCTCCGCCTCCACGCCGGATAATTCGCCGATTCTCAACCGCGCGGACTCCACGCGGCCCTGGCCGTGCTCGCGCGCTGCGCTCTCGATGACCCGCAGGATCTGTTGGGCGATGCCGACTTCATGCATTCAAGGAACCAGAGCCTATACAGCTTTTCACCAAAATGAAAGTCGGGTGGCACGCTTGCGCGCCGTGGCTCAGGAGGTGGGAACGGCACGGCGGGGCAAGACCCGCCGTGGCACCCGCGCTGATTTGGGTTTCGACATGTAGGTTGGGCGCCTCGCCCGACAATTTCTCAGCGGCCTCCCAGAGAACGGAAACAGAACGGCATTCCTATGCACTCTTAAGGAACGAGGCCTTTGTCCGCGCGCACCGTGAGGATCTTGCCGAAGTAGATAGTGTGGAAGTCGCCGGACGGATAGGCCGAATTGTGAATCTCCTGATCGAGCCGGTCCGGCAGGACCTGCGTCCTCAACATGGTCCGGCACTCGTAGGCCACGACGCTCTCTCCGATAATGGGCGCATTGCTCTGAAGCCCGGGCACAGGGGTCAGGCTCTTATCGGCGAACTTGTCATGATCGCGGCCGGAGACCGTGCCGCAGTAGTCGAGAACGTCGGCCATTCCCTCGGGCATAACGTTGACCGTGAAATCGCCGTTCTCCTCCAGCAACTTGTGCGTATAGCGCGAGGGACGCACGAGCACTACAAAGTTGGGCTGACTCCACACCGTTCCCACGGTCCCCCACCCGATGGTCATGGCGTTCGGCTTGCCGTCCTTTCCCTGCGAGACCAGGAGCAGGCCGCTGCTGCGCAACGCGGGGAGCGTCTCTTTCAGGCAGGCGTCATATGGGACCTCGATCTTATCCGCCATAGACTCCTCCATCGGGTTATCCTAAGAAAAGCGAGCGGATGTCGTTCCAGAAGGCCAGAAGGATGACCGCCCCAAGCAGAGTGATTCCGACGTAACTGGCGGCGGCGCGGATCCTCTCGCTCACGGGGCGACCTTGCAGCTTCTCCAGTAGTGCGAATAGTAAGTGGCCGCCGTCCAGCACGGGAATCGGGAGCAGGTTGAGCACGGCGAAGTTCACGCTGAGCACGCCCATGATGTAAAGGAGCGTTCCCAGCCCGCGCCTGGCTGCGGCGTACGTGAGGTATCCGATGGCCAGCGGGCCGCTGAGATGTCGAGCGGACAAACGGCCCGTCACGAGCCCCTTCAGCGTACCGTAGACGCGCACGGTCCACTGGTAGGCCTTTCGAGCGCCGAGCAGGCACGACCCGAAGAGGCCGGCCCGCACGACGTCCTGCCTCGTCTCAAACGGAATCTGCACCATCCATCGCTTCTGCGGCAGGACCGTGGCACGCATCCGGCTTTCGCCACGCCTCCATACAAGCTCAATCTGCCGTCCTTCCGCCTTGTCGAGCACCTTCGCCAGTTCGGCCGTGTCCGTCACTGCATTGCCGTCAGCGGAGATTATCTCGTCGCCGCTTTCCATTCCGGCCTTCTTGGCCGGATAGCCTGGCCAGCAGAAGTCTACAACGAATCCTGGCTCGAAGGCCAGCCCCTCCTCGACCGACTCGTTTTCCAGACGAGGAGGCACGTTCAGCTCGACAACACGTTCTCCGCGCCGGACCTCGACCTCGAGTGCCTGTTCGCGGCCGGCTTGAAGCATCTCGATGACCTGACTCCACGATCGACACGGCCGGCCGTCCACGGCAGAGATCACGTCTCCCTCAGCAAACCCGGCCTTGTGGGCCCAGGAGCCTGGACGCACGGCCGCAATGCGATTCGATCCGAACGTCACACCCAGCCAGCGCGACGGCCCGACCAACTGGGGTCGAATTGCCACGGGCGCCATTTCCCTGCCATCGCGCGTGAAGTGTATGCGAATCGGCAGGCCGGCCGACTCGTCCACGGCAACCTGAAATTCCTGGGGCGCGGTGACCGGGATCGGAAGGTCGCGTCCCTCCACCGCCACGGCCGTAATCTCGTCGCCGGGCTTTAGCCCGGCCTCGACAATCGCCTGGAAGTCGGGAGCTTCGTCCGTGCGGCCAGGCCGTAAAGAAGGCGTCTCGGCTATCCGCATGGTCGTGGGTGGGTATATACCGGCCATCTGGAGGCCGGCTGCCGGTTTGTATTCGGGATGGAGCAAGCGTTCGAAGGTTTCGCCGTTGCGATCGACGAGCAGGCGAATGCCCTTGCCGGGCCGAGTAAGCGTGATGGTCGTCCTCAGATCCTCAAAATCAATGGGAGGACTGATGTCGTCAATCTCAAGGATACGGTCTCCCCGTTGAAGACCGATCTTCCAGGCCGGCGAGCCGGGCCCCACGTAACCCACCTCGGCCGGCACTACGGGCACGCCCACGCGATAGGCCAGGATGAAAATCACGAACCCGGACAACAGGCTCATGGCCACTCCGCCCCCAAAGACGAGCGCCCTATGGCCCACGGGCTTGGAGTAGAAGTCACCCGGCTGGGGCGGCTTGTCCGGCTGCGGCTCCTCGCCGCCCATTTTGACGTATCCGCCTATCGGGATCAGACTTATGCGATACTCCGTCTCGCCCCATCGTTTCTTCAGCAGCGTCGGCCCGAACCCAAGGGAGAATATATCGACCCGCACGCCGCTGAACCTTGCGGCAAGGAAATGGCCCAGCTCATGTACAAAGATCAGCAGGCCGAACCCGATGGCGGCCTCAATAATAAACAGCGTGTTCGAAAACACGCCTGTCCTCCGACAAAAGAACTCGTTATGACGCGCAACTTTACATTATATGAGCCACCAGCGGTTCAAGTCAATTCGCCGCGATCCCCTTGGCAAACGGGAAGCGAGAGAGGAAAAAGGGAAAGGGAGAATGAAAGCTTCTCTCTCCCTTCTCCTCTCTGTCTCATCCTCGGCGTGGTCTATTCGCCCCGACCACGGCTTGTCTTGCGCAGGCGGGCGTACTTTAACACGAGGCGCTTGATGCCCACCGTGTGGAACCGAACCAAGGCGACGGCGAGGTCGCCATAGCCGGAAACCTCCAGGACCGCGCCGCGGCCGTACGTGGGATGCTCCACTTGGTCTCCGGCCGCGACGGCGTTCAAGGACGCACCAGCGCGCCGTCCCCGGCGCACTCGCCCGTCTCCCTTCCCCTTTCCCCATTCCGCCGTTTCATCCGCAGGCATATCGCCATCGTAGACGATCTCCTCCGTGTCGCTGCGTCTCACGCGGCGTAGAGGCACTGCGCCGGCGGCCCGGAGGCGTCTACGTCTCATGAATGACTTGAAGCTTGCCGTTGCCACGACCCCGGCCCCCTGACCCCCGCCGGCCATGACTTCCTCCGGCAATTCCTCGAGGAATCGGGAGGCCTCAGTGTAGTCGCGGCTCCCGTAGCGCGCCCTCGACTCCGCAAAGGTCAGCACGGCGCGATGTTTGGCCCTCGTGAGCCCCACGAAGAAAAGCCGGCGCTCCTCCTCGATATCGTGCGCCGACTCGTTCCGCATGAGCGGCAGCAGTCTTTCCTCCAGACCCACGATATAGACCGTGGAGAACTCCAGGCCCTTGGCCGAGTGAAGCGTCATGAGCGTTACCCCGCCGCGTTCCTCGTCCCAACGGTCCACGTCGGAAATGAGCGCAGCCTGCTCCAGGAAGCCTTGCAGGTCGCCCTCCTCCTCGGAACCATCGTATTCGGCGGCCGCATTCACCAGCTCGCGCACATTCTCCATGCGCTCCTCCGGGGAAGACGTGGCCCGTCGCAGATAGCGCTCGTACTCGGTAAGCTCGATGAGCTTTTCCACCAACGCGGCCGCGGGCCTTCGGGGCATGGCCCGCAACGCCGTCAGCGTCTCCAAGAAATCTTCTATTCCCTTTATGGCCGGTCCCTTCACGCCGGCCTCTTTCGCGCGAGACATGGCCTCCAGCAGGCAAAGCCCTCTCGGCGCCGCCCACTTCTTCAGCCTGGTCACTGACGTAGAGCCGATCCGTCGCGGCGGGGTGTTCGCCGCGCGCCCGGCGCTCACGTCATCGGGCGGGTTCACGACGAGCCGGAGGTAAGCCAGGAGGTCCTTGATCTCCTTGCGCTGATAGAACTCCGTGCCGGCCACGATGACGTACGGCACGCCCTGCGAACGAAGCGCGGCCTCAAGCACGCGGGACTGCGCGTTGATGCGATAGAAGACGGCAATCTCACGCGGGGCGACGTGCCCGGAGCGCACCTGCTCGTCGATATCGGCGGCCACGGCCTGGGCCTCGGAGGTCTCGTCCTCGCAGCGGAAAAGGGCCAGGGTCGTTCCCTCCGGGTTTGCGGTCCACAGCGTTTTGGGCTTTCTGGCCAGGTTGAAAGAGATGAGCCGATCTGCAGCGCGCAGGATAGTTTTGGTGCTCCGGTAGTTCCGCTCGAGACGGACCACTTTCGCGTCCGGATAGTCCGTCTCGAACTCGAGGATGTTGTTCAGGTCCGCCCCGCGCCAGCCGTAGATGCACTGGTCCGGGTCGCCGGTGGCGCAGATATTTCGGTGCGTTGCGGCCAAGTGTTTGGCGATGACGTACTGGGCGCGGTTGGTGTCCTGGTACTCGTCAATCAGGACATGGCGGAACCGGTTGCTCAGGCTCTGCGCGACATCGGGCAGCTCACGCAAGAGCCGGACCATGAGAAGGAGCAAGTCGTCGAAATCCGCTGCGTTCGCCGCGCGAAGCAATTGGTCATACTTCTCATAGACTTTTGCGATGGTGGCCGCGTCTTTGGCCTGAGACTGCCGCGCCTGGGCCGGGCTCCACAGCCGGTTTTTTGCGGCGCTGATGGCCTTCGCCGCATAGGAGGCCTGAAACATGGACTGGTCAATGTCCAGTTGCTCCATGGCCCGCTTGGTTGCCGCGACGGAATCGGAAGTGTCATAAATCGTGAAGGAGGGCTTCAGGCCAACGTGCCTGCCATGGATGCGCAGCACCCGCGCGCAGAAGGAATGGAAAGTGGATATCCAGGCGCCGCCTGCAGCGCGGAGGGTCTGTCCTGAGCCGTGTTGAAGTGTCTCGATCCGGTCGCGCATCTCGCCGGCGGCCTTGTTCGTGAAGGTTATGGCCAGGATCTCGTCCGGCCGAGAGCCGGTCGCGACCAGGTAGGCCACACGTCGAGCGATCACGCGCGTCTTGCCGCTGCCCGGTCCGGCGAGGACAAGGAGCGGGCCGGTGGTGTGCTGGATCGCCTCGCGCTGCGCGTCCGTACAGCCGTCAAGGCAATCCTTGGCCAGTTGCGAGTAAACTTTCAACGCTGCCTCATGGGGTTTGGCGGTGTTCGGTGTTCGGTGGTCGAGGGGCAGCCCTGCCAAGGACGTGCGCCCCTGATTTTCCGCCGTTCCAGTCCTCGCTCGGTATTCAGCACTCAGCATTCTGCACTCATACGTCAAACGAATTCTACCCGGTCACCCTGACGATTGCCAAGGAGCGGAGTTGCGACTCCTCGAATCTTTGCTCGGATGGACGAAGATTGACAGGTAGGTCGCGACCTCATATCATCCCGAGACTTGAGGAGGCGCGATGCGTGCTGTTGTTCAGCGGGTCAGGCTGGCCGAGGTCACGGTGGACAGTGCGAAAGTCGCCGCCATCGGCCGCGGCCTGCTCGTGCTGGTGGCCGTCGGCCGCGACGACGGAGAGGTCGACGCCGAATACCTTGCCGAGAAGATCTCCGGCCTGCGCGTCTTTCCCGATGAGCAGGACAGGATGAACCGCTCGGTCATAGACGTGGACGGAGAGGTCCTGGTCATCTCGCAGTTCACGCTGTACGGCGACGTGCGCCGTGGCAGGCGGCCGTCCTTTGTGGAGGCGGCCCCGCCGGAGCGCGCCAACGAGCTGTATCAGAGCTTCGTCCAGGCCCTCAGATCGCGCGGAATACGAAACGTGCCCACTGGCGAGTTCCGGGCGATGATGGACGTGTCCCTGGTCAACGCCGGTCCTGTGACGATTCTTTTGGACAGCAAGAAGACGTTCTAAACTCAGAAAGCGGGTGCCGTCATCTTTTTCCAGGGAGGCTTTAGCAGGCCGTTGAAGAAGTGTGGCTC
>SDBU01010781.1_pt1 | contig 10098 bp, 13 predicted proteins | sample 2277071 | NCBI WGS metagenome assembly SDBU01 (sample SAMN10397929, study PRJNA504765) | marine sediment metagenome | isolation source: marine sediment core GS08_GC12, 126 cmbsf | place: Arctic Ocean: Gakkel Ridge, Loki's castle | collected 2008 | reverse complement strand
TCATTAGTATCAAAAAAAACAGCGGGATGCCTTTGGTAATTAGTAGCCCCAGTTTCTGTAGTTATAGTATCAATAGCCCAACTATTGTTACTTAAAGCCCTGATAATGTTATAACTATCACCAATAGTTTCCTGGTATTCCCATGCCAAACAAACTGTATCAGTATCATCAATACCCATACTTGGGTACCAACTTTGTCTAACAGACCCAGTTAGTGTACTAATTGTATCAATTCCCCAACTTCCACCAGAATCAGTAGAATATCCATGAAATATATTACGAGAACTGCCTCCACCACTTTTACCAGATATACCCACATGTATTCTATCGGTACTATCAATAGCTATACACGCACCTCCCGCACTATTCAATGTAAGAATAGTATTCACAGTATCAAATCCATCAGAAGATACAACACAGCAATAATCCCCACCAGTATAATAAACAAGGTATATATCCCCATTACTATCCACATCTCCAGAATAAATACCAGTATTACTGGTAATTCCCATATCCCATACTTCCCATGTTGTATGATCAGTTGAATCTGTATTTTCTGCAATATAAATATCAGAATTAACTTGGTAAAAAGCAACCATAGAATCTTTAGGAGTTTGGAATGATATCTTTGCATCACTATTTACAGAAGGAAGATTAATATTACCAGCAGATGAAATAGTAGTGGTAGTGGGATCTATTATTATAGGGTATGTAGCATACCGTAAACTATCTATATCAACTGGAGATAAAGTAAATATATAAAATTTACCCTCTTTTATAAACTCAAAATTATAGTAGTAAAGTTTCCCTCTTTTGTCAATAGCTGTGGGTCTTTGGATCTCAAATACTTTGCTATTTTTTTTATAAACATCTATACCACCCTCTAAGTTCTTTTTAAGCTGTAAACCTTTGGATATTTTTACACTAAATTTAAACTCGAATGGGGATTTTACATTTTTAAGTATAATATTCTCTTTCAATTTACCGTCAAAAACTTGGTATTTTATGTCAACCCCACGTATGCATTCAACCCAAGTATAAGTATTTTCTTTTACAGTTAACTTTACTTTCTTATTTCTAACATAAGCTTTACTATAATTTAATGGGTTTTTGAAGTATGCGGGCTGGCTATCTAAAAGTTTAAAGTTTACCCAAGCTTCTTTTTTAACATTTTCGATACTAGAGAGGAAGGGATTTTCTTTATCTGTTATGTCACCAAAATAAGCTATGGAATTTTTCCCTTTTGCGATGTGGGTTAGTTCCCAATTTCGTTCCTTAACGATAGGTAAGGCTTTTTTGCCCTTAAGTTCACCAATTACAGTGGTTATATTTTTAAGTGTATTAAGCTCAAGCATCTTCCAACATTGCTCTCTTAAGTTTGTCCATTAGTACAATCGACTTGCCACCGTTCACTCTTTCAAAACGAATAGAAAGTTTTGTTAAAGCAGCCTCCGCATCCATTGGGATTGCGTAAGTTATTCCGTCTATTAGAATTAGAGGAAATTTCCCTGATAAAATTCGTAACCCTCGAATGAGGTCACTGTTGGATCCAAATCTAATTGTATTCATTTTAGTACTCCGCAAGTAGTAAAGGATGATCATAAAATAACTGCACATTTGCTCCACCTGTGTCGCAGGGTGTACTGCTCCTCACCCAGAAGTAGTCCTCCGCCCTTAAATCCCCTGTATTCTCAAAGAACTTACTCCCAGCCGTAATTGTAACAGATATACCCGAACCTAACCCATTTGCGGCATTCCTTATCTCAATACTTCCCGTCTTCACTGCGTTTGCAGGAAAACTTACAACACACTTCCGTAAAACATTCCTAACTACATCAGGTGCCTCAATTTTCAAAATATCTTGATTTGTATCGACCAAATCCAGCACTATAACATAAGTAACAACCAAGTAACCTTTTTCTACATCCGTTATCCCTGCAATCATATCACTTTTATACGCCACAAGAAAATACTTAAAAGGTTCGGAAATGTCCGCCCCCGTAGCTATGGAAAATCTCCCATCAGAATCAGAAGTCGTTGAATCAATCAACACCCCCGTATCTTTTCGATACAACCTAACAGTCGAACTTCTAATCTGTAACTTGCCTCTATAATTTAATGTACTTCCTGCCACAGATTCACCGATATTTACCAACCCTCCTATATAATATTCTACTTTTACCTTTATGTAATTTTATATTGCAATTTTTAAAGCCATTTGAAAAGGTTTAATTAATTTATTATGTTTCTTAAGATTTTCTGTTGCTGGTAATAACCGTAAATTCTCTAATGCCCAACATCTTTTAAAGTCTATATGCTCAGGAATATCAAAGTTAAAAGCAGAAATTGGGGTTATGTGATCGATGTGAAGACCACCAGATAAAAAATCAGACCAAGAATAACCATCAGGGATAGTACCTCGTAAATGAACCTCTAACTCCTCAATGGTATAGGGGACTAACTTTTTCCAAGAAACTCCGTTTTTACTACCCTTTAAACTACACCTAATGCTGGTGTTCATTCTTTGGTTCAACTTATATTTTAAAGTACCCTTTCTCTTACGTTCAGTTACTTCCTTACCACCTTTCCAGTTACCGTTACTTTCCCCTTGCCCTTTTTCACTTATCTTCTTCTTTGTTTCAGAAGTACGTTTTTTACCCAACCAATAAGGTTTTATTTTTCCCTCTACATACAACAATTTCATAATTTCACTTATTTTCTTTTTAGCTGTCTCTGTCATAATTCTACCTTTTCCTGCTTCACTTAGGTTTCTTTTATGCTCCTCCGTAATCACCCTCCCTTTCTGTGCTTCGCTCATTTTTCTCTTATGTTCCACTGTTCTAACATACACACCACTTGGCATCAATTCACCTCTCTAATTGATTTAACTTATTTAACGTAGAAACCAAAACCTAAAACCGCTAATGAGGAACTTTTAATATGGCTTTCATTGCGATTAGTACCATTGATAAAAAAGCTTTAATTCCACCAGCTAGGGATATTCCCCAATTCACACTATTTTTTATTTTCTGTTTTGGGATGCTGGTCACCTCCGTTAATACCACCATTCTTAATAGTATCAACTTCTACATTAGATAAAGCGTCCTTCAGAACTTTCCTCCGCCTCAGCACGTCACTCAAACCATTACTGCCCCTTGAACAAGCTAGCCCTGTTAGAATAATCCCTATCGTTGATATATCAGTTTCCAGTACCTTAGACAAAATATCAAACTGTGACTGCCAGCAAAGAGTTAAACTCACAATCATAGCAAACATGGGTTTGCTGATATATTCACCAACTCCACCATTCTTAACATATTTAATATATGCCCTTGTTGAGAATACTGCCTTTAAAGCACTCTCAATTATTAGACAGAAAAATCCAAATTGAAAAAATATACGATACATTTCATTATCCATATTACTCTCCTTTTTAACAAATTATATTTTAAATAAATTAGAGGCAAAAATAAAATGTTAAATGTTATTTGATTCTTATACTTTCCCCTTTTTCCATTATATCTTTAGGATCCACAGTTAATACCCTTATAGCTTTAATTACTTCTATTGTACTTCCAGCATCATTATAAATAAAACCAGCTCCATTAAATAATACTGTTCTATCTGATTCATTATTAAAAAATTTTAATTTAATTAAATTAAAAGGTATATAATTATAATCCTGAACTAATTGATCTGGAGTAATCTCAATTCTCTCTTCCTTACTTTTTATTAAATAATAATTAGTTGGGATACAAATACAAGATTGTAACCAATCATTGTATTCTTTTGGACTTTGGATAATAAAAGGTTTATCTTGATAATCTATCCTATCAATATTACCAATCAGAACCCAACCATTCTCGCTTTTAATTTTTAAAAACATACCTACCTACCTTTCTGTATTTTTGTATTTTTGCCTCTAAAATATTATATCTTTACAACAATATAAATTAATAATCCCCATTTCAAAATATTTTTAGTTGTATTAATTCTTTTCTGTCGCTTAATTTTATTTAATCTCTGTTTTTGAAGTTCACGCATTTCCTGTAATTCTTTCTGTGCTTTTATATAATCAGTTTGAGGCATTAAAATGAAATTTATAAATTCTAAAGGGGCTGATTTAGTTCGTTCTGCTGATTCTTTTGCCTTTTGCCTGAAAAATTCTCTGCGATTTTCCAATAATATTTCCTTTAATTCTTTTTGTAATTCCTTATCAGTTTGCTCATAAACTTCATCTCCCAAAGTTTTCATTCTTCCTTGAGCATTACAATTATCAATAGCAATAAATAAAAAAACCACCCCAGTAACTATCAAACCGCCTAAAATCATTATTAATATTTCTTTTGTGATTACTTTCATGATTAATCTCCTTTATTTATATTACAATTTTCAACGCCATTTGGCATCAATTTACCTCTCTTCTTTCTCTAATCGGATTATATACTCAAACCCAACTTTTGCCTGATAGAACAAAATGCTATTATACTTTCTCAAACTAATAGTTGGTACCAAATTAACTCTATTTTTTATTTGGAATGATTTTTTCAAACTTACATCTATACTTACTCTACTAACTCCCTCCGAATACCTAATACTAAATATCTCACTTTTTGCCACTACAGTAAAAAGTATATTAGGATCACCCCAATCCTCTAAACTATAACTTAATCCTACTTTAATACCCTCCCAACTAGGGTATAAAAAAGAAAACTTTTGACTGTCTATTTTTTTTGCACTTTTTATATAATTTGTGAATTCAAAGTATTTATATTTCAGTGCTATATCACTATTAAAATATTGTCTACCATTCTCACGCTCATAAACATAAGCAATTTTGTTGTCATTTCCTCGTAGTCCCAACATTACTTCATAATCAAAAACAGACACATTCTCTAAATTAGGAGACCTTATAGATAGGCTAAATAACAGTAATAATAAATTAATATTCATATTATGTATAATTTAAATAACCAAATAACTTTCTTTTTAAAACAAAAATCTTAAAAGATAAACTATTATTCTTCTTCAATATAACAACAAACATATTATAACTTTTACTATCTGATATAGCAGCCACTACATTAGAAACCAGAATAAATGGAAAAATCACTAAATATAATAACCCACAAAAAATACTATATATCATCATCATCCTCCATATCCAAAATATCCCTTTTCAGTATCCTTTTATTTTCCCCTCTAGTGTACCCATGTTTTCCTTTATCAGTAGAATATGCTTTTTCTATCTGACGTGGGAAAGGCTGTCTCAATTTCTTTAACCATCTGGGTTTTTGTTTATTAGGTGCACGTTCTATCTTACTCATATCTTAAATAACTATTTTCATAATTGGTACTTCTTTGTGAATTTTGTCAACAGATTTTGCATGGTAAGCCTCAAGTTCTTTTTCAACATCATAACCATCAATATTATCAACATCTTGTAAATCAATACGAATACTATCCCTACTACCTTCATCATATATAATATGTATATTCTGGCTAGCCTTAGATACTAAATGTAAACCTTCATCAGAATAAGCATTTGCACCAACCATCGAACTACCTCTTGCATACGTATCCCCAATTCTACAACTGTGGAGATGACCAAATATTACAAATTTTATGCTAATGCCCCTATCAGTATATTTACCAACAATCTTTTGTATAGTTTGCTCTAATTTAGAACCAGTTAATTGATGCCCATGTGCTAACAATACATTTTGTCCACCAACATCGACTACTTTTTCTAATGGATTATCAATATCTGAAAACTCAATACCATCACAATCTAAAAATAAATATTTTAAAAACTCATAAACATCAAAATCATAATTATAAGAAGTAATTATATCTGACCAACCTATATCTTTTGTTTTTCTACTTTCATTCCCAGTTACAGCGGCTACTTTAATATTAAAATCCTGGTTTAAATCTATTAGCATTTGTTTTATAATATGAATAGAAAGCACTAAGGCTTTGCTGCGATTAGTGGATTGGTTTAACAATTCATCTAATCTTCTATCTGAATTTAACATATCACCAGTCATTGCGAATAGAATATTTGTAACATCAAATAATTTAAAGTATTTTTTAGCCTGGCTTACAAATTTCTTACAACGCTTTGCCAGTATATTAAAATCAGATTTATTAATAGACAATTCCACAAGTTCGTTAAAATGTGTATCAGTAAGATGGAATATACCCACAGCTTTACTGTAAGAAGTATCGTGTATTTTAGTATATTTAGATAAATTAAAATTTTTTAATATTTTTATTAATTCTATATTATATTCTTCTATAGCATTCTCAACACGGGAAAATTGACGAAAACTTTTACGCTCTATGCGATTTGAGTCCATAAATCGCTGTCTCTGCTTTGCTAAACGAACATTCTCAGCAATAATTTCCTTATCACTACAATCGCTATTTACTAACCCTTGCTTTTTACGTTCTCTCCTAAAAAACCCTCTAACATTCTCACTATCTACATTATTTAAATTGTATAATTCCTCTAACTTATTAGCTATTAGTTTCCATTTCTTACCTTCTTGCCTATACTCCTCAACTAACTTACTGATAATATTAAAAATATCATCGTGGTCTTGCCACTTAATCATTTCACCACCTTTTTGGTTTGTTAAACTATTATGATTTGAAAGCTTTTATTCGAAAGTTAACTACATCAGTATTCTCAACATTCCCATATTGATCTGGGGATTGAAAGTATACATGATTGACGGTTGTTGTGCTCGTAATATCACCACCAAAAGTACCCACACAGTCCCATGCGGTCACCCAATTCCCTGAACTACTTTCAAATTCTAGGTGAACATTATAATTACCATCTGGGTTAGCGAAAGAATAACCAACATCGACATCACCCTTTACCCCAGATCCTGATGCAGATAAAAGCTGGCTAATTGCTGATATTGTTACTGTTGCTGCCATTACCTAAAAACCTCCACATCGTCAAAATAATTTTCCATGAATTATTAATCTTTCATTACCAAATTACTTTATCTAAATACTCTTGCAATAATAGAAATTACAACATGAGGTAACGTCACATTTTCAGTGCCTACTTCATTCTTAACAAATATTCTAATAGAATCATTATTAGCAAGTGTACCTACCCAGTTTGTACCCCAAGCACCAGCAGCATTATTAACTAATAGACGGTCTATCTCTGTTGTTAACATAGTATCAAGGTTTTTTCCTATCATTAATGAAAATAATGAAGCACCGTCAGTTTCAAGTAATGTTGCATGGATAGTTACATTAGCAAGAACATTCTGTCCACCAATATAAACAATAGAAGTCTGTTCTGTATTAAATCTAAATCCACTTGAATCCTGCATTTGAAAGTTTGTTCCTATCAATGTAGGCGTAGATTGAGTAGCTATTACAGTTTCAGTAGTATCCATTTCATTTATATGTGCAAAAAATAATTCGGTACTATCGGATATTAAACCATTTACAACAGCCACAGTGGTTTTTGTAGCTAAAGAATCTGCTGCCCTAGTAGTATCCATTTTTGTGCCTAATGAGTCTTTTATTACACTGGTGTCCATTTTTGCACCTATAGTGTCCATTATTAAACCACTAGCCTTTACACTTGCACTTCCAAAGTCCCAAGTCCCACTAGCTGTGTTTGAGATAGTGTCATTATTTGCACCTGTTATTTCAGGAGTCCTCTTTAACCAGATTCTATCAAAATTACTAGTTGTGTAACTAGCAGCAACTAATAGTCCAAAAACAAGGAATGGAACCCAAGGATAGAATATTTTAAATAACTTGTCTTTCATTATTAATCCCCTCTTATTTCATTTTCCTAAAATTCTGTATATTATCATCATATTTAATCATATTTGAATCAGCATTATAAGCATTGAGTGAATCCCTTACATTCAGTAATTTTAACGTTAATAGCATAGAATCCGCAAGCGTTGCTGCTGTAACACCTTCACCTGCAACTCCTGATGTTCTTGAGGAATCCGCAAAAAGGACATCCAAATCTCCGTGTTTGTAAACTTGGAGTGTATCTACTGTACCAGAATCATTATTTGTAAATACTCTAATCCTTATTTTACCGTCTGGCAAAACTAAAGAATCCTCATCGAATAATGATAATGCATAATAAATACTATCAAGTGTCCATTGTTGAAGAGGATAACCTCCTGGTTTATACCACAATCCATTATCAAACAATAGAGCAATTCTATTAATATCATTTCCACTTGCTGAATTATCTATGGAATCTATTTCCACAACTCCAAAATTTAAATCACTTGTATCTCCAAAAGCAATAAATGCTGCTATGGGTGGAGGTGGAAGTATTGATAATGTATAATAAATTAGTATTGTGGGTTCATTACTCCCAAAAGCAGAAGAACGAAAATACATTAAATTATTAGATGCTCCATTCACTATAAGAGCAATAAAACCAGAATCAATAAGAGAGTTGGAATAAATTGTATCTATAATGCTCGTTACATTAAAATCCCTTGTACCTGTATCAGAGAAATCAAGTATATCTGAATATGGCGTTAAAGAATCAGGTGCATTATTATGATTTACGGTTGTTTCACTCCAAAAACCTCCTCCTTCACCTGGTATCCTTGCCAGAAAAGCACTTGGACTATTGGTTGTCTGCCAATTAACCAATCGCACCTTTGCGGAATCAATACTCAGCACCTGTCCTCCAACCAACAATGCATCCAAACTATCCTGCCAACCTGGAAATAAAATAAGAAACTTGTAGTGCCCATTGGAACCATCAACTCCTGAAATTAACTGAACATCATTATAAGTAGTAGTTGGATTAGCACTTAATATCCACGCATCTGGGATACCTACTGCCTGCCAACTCCAAGTAGGGTCAACCTTTACCTTTTTAGATTTATCAGGTCGATTGAATTTATATTTAACCTTTTTATCCTTTATCTTTATATCTGTAATTGCTAAGGGATTACCAAGATGGTCAAACACTTTTACATCATAGTTTATTAATATAACTTTACCATTTTTGCTAAAGAATGTTGTATCTCCATTCATACTAAGGTCAAAATCTGTGTCATAATCATGTATAGAACTATCAGAAAAAACTTCGTATTCACTTCTAAACACAGAACCGTCTCCTATCCTTATAGCTTTCCAGTTCTCTTTACCACTTATTGTCCATTTTATCTCACCCCAAGAACTAACATTTATAAGTGTATCACCTGCTTCGTATAGCTGAAATCGAGTTGCCAATTTTACAATCAACTGCCCTTTACCATTTCCTGTGTCCGTCTGATGAAAATTGTCATATCTATAAATCAGTGTTCGCTCCTGTCCATACACAGACGTTTGAATAAACCATAGAGCAAGAAATCCAAAAACAAACCCTACTATTAAATTTATAATAATTTTTTTCATTTATTTCCCTCTTATTGTATTATAATTGTCCCACCCACCATAAATAAAATCTTCTTTGGAGCTATTGCTCTTCCTAACCTTATTATAGCCGCAGGACTATTCGCAGGTAAACTTTGACTTATCTTTCCAGCAGTTTCCGATAAATATAATACTCTACCTGCCTGGAAATTCCATGAAGCAGAATCCATTATCCCGAACGCATACACATACCCAACATTCCCCTGTGCTATAGCAAATTTTGCTATACCTGCTATATTTATCTTTGACGTATCATCCGCATCCGCCAGATAAACAACCGAATCAGAATCAACGGGAATATAAACTATTGCGTTAGCGAATATATTCTCTCCTGCCGTTACTGTAATCCTAAAAAGATTATCCTTTAATATGTTTAAACTATCTGTAACAACTACTGCCGATGTGTCTGTATAGACATCTCCATGAGCAAGGATTGTATCTATTATTCCATCCCTCACTATATCTGCAGTATCAGAAACATTTACAAATGTAGTTTTTGTAGCTGCTGTGTCCCCCAATTCTACTATAGTTGCCTTAGTAGCTAAAGACTCCGCTAATATCGTAGTAGTGGTATAATTATTGGTTAAACTATCTCCTAATTCTACTATAGTTACCTTAGTACCAAGACTCTCAGCTATTATAGTACTTGTTGTATAATTA
>SDBU01010780.1_pt1 | contig 10099 bp, 7 predicted proteins | sample 2277071 | NCBI WGS metagenome assembly SDBU01 (sample SAMN10397929, study PRJNA504765) | marine sediment metagenome | isolation source: marine sediment core GS08_GC12, 126 cmbsf | place: Arctic Ocean: Gakkel Ridge, Loki's castle | collected 2008 | reverse complement strand
AAAACAGAGAACCTATCATTCTAAACGGCAGGCCCATAAAGAGCATCAATCAATTTTATAACAAGAAACGCGCAGAAATAACTAAGAAGCTTTCCCAAACCAATCGCGGTGTTAGCGCAAGCGCGGAAGGCGTTGCGACGAATGTCGCAATGAGGTCACACGGCGAAGCCGAAGGCATTCGCCTGTGCGCCTCAGCACCGCGCCAGCTAACCTTCCGCGCGCAAAGAAACTCAAAGGAACTGGTGAAAATTACCGATTGGCGAAACGAAAAGATTAACGACTACATGCACAAAACAAGCCGATTTGTGATTAACCATTGTTTGGAACATAATCTTGGACACATCGTCATTGGTAAAAATGACGGCTGGAAACAAGAGATTAACATCGGCAAACGAAATAACCAAACCTTTGTGGCTATACCCTTTGATAGGTTAATTGGACAAATTCAATATAAAGCACAATTAGTCGGCATTAAGATTACAATCGTCTCAGAGAGTTACACAAGTAAGTGCTCTGCTCTTGACTTGGAAACTATCGGTAAGCATGAAGACCATGCTTATGCAGGTAAAAGAGTCAAGAGAGGGCTATTTTCTACTGCTGTTGGACTTTTAATTAACGCCGATGTCAACGGAGCCTTGAACATCTTGAGAAAAGTCATTGGTGACAATTTCCTTAAACCTTTTATTCAAAAAGTAGCTCGGCTAATACCGAGTAGTGGGTATTTGTGTTATCCAGTTAAACTATGTTTGTAATATTTTTTGTGAAACACAATGAACATTATGAATATTTTTTAACAAAAAACGCACATAGACTAGTAGACTTTAGGAGTTTTGCATGAAAAATTTTGTACATCCAATGATGAAATACATTCGCCCGGGCGCGGAAAAGACCAGCAATTGTCCGGGCTGTGGCAATGGGATAATTGCCCATAGCGTCCTCAGGGCTATTGACGAACTCAGTATAGATATAGATAGTTTCGCGTTTGTATCAGGGATAGGCTGTGCCGGATGGATTCCAAGCCCGTATTTTAATGCCGATACTCTGCATACAACGCATGGACGCCCTATTGCTTTCGCCACCGGGGTAAAGTTGGCAAAGCCAGAAATTAACGTAATGGTATTCAGCGGAGATGGTGATTTGGCAGCTATCGGCGGGAATCACTTCATCCATGCGGCAAGAAGGAATATCGGCGTAACTGTCTTATGCGTCAACAATGGAATCTATGGCATGACCGGCGGACAAGTAGCCCCGACAACACCACGCGACGCGAAAACGACCACGACTCCTTATGGAAATCTCGAACGAGAATTTGACCTTTGCGAACTAGCCAAAGCCGCAGGCGCGCCGTTTATCGCTCGCTGGACTACATATCACGCCAGACAATTAACACGCTCTATCAAAAAAGCTTTCAGCCGCAAAGGTTTTTCGTTCATTGAGGTAATTTCTCAGTGCCCCGTCCAGTACGGCAGGCGTATCGGTGCTGGGAATGCCGTCCAGATGATGGAGGGATACAGAAAAAATTCTGTTACTATCCAGAAAGCCGCTCAGATGAGCGAAGATGAACTTTGTGAAAAGTGGATAGTCGGTGAATTTATTGAGAAAGATGTCGCAGAACTGAGCGAATTGATGAAAAGGGTAAAAGGGCAAAGTAGTTAGAGGGCAAAAGGGGGAAGGGGCAAAAGAACAATTGCCCTCTTGCCCCTTCCCCCTTTTGGAGAATTGAGCTATGGCAAATAGAATAGAAGTACGAATTGCTGGTTTTGGAGGGCAAGGTGTTGTTTTGTCCGGCGTGCTGCTTGGTACAGCCGCTGCCCTTTATGACAAAAAGAACGTAACTCAAACTCAATCTTATGGGGCTGAAGCTAGAGGTGGTGCAGCTCGGTCTGAGGTTATCATTTCTGATGCTCCTATCATCTATCCAAAGGTGCTGGAACCTGATATCCTCGTCGCCATGTCCCAGACAGCTTTGGATAAATATATAGATGACTTGAAGGCGAATGGAATATTGATAATCGATTCAGAACTCGTGAAAGATTTGCCTGAAAGGGGCGATATTTCGATTTACAAGGGCGAATTTTCCAAAACAGCCGAAGAGAAGCTCGGCCGGCGCATCGTCGCGAACATGATTATGTTGGGCTTTCTAACAACCCTGACCAAAATCACATCAAAAGAAGCCTTGACAGAAACCGTCCAAACCGGCGTTCCAAAGGGAACAGAGGAACTAAATTTAAACGCATTAGAAATCGGGCGAAATATGGCAAATCCAAGACATCAAACTCCAGATACGAGGTCTAATACCGGTTGAGAATTTCTGTTTTTAAGATTTACATCAGCTTCAAATCATGATAAAATAAGCTTAAACAATCCGTATAAAGGACTAGTATTTTTGTCAAATATGACGATGATTGAAGAGTAAATCCTGGTTCGGATACATTCGCTGTCTATCAATGTGCCAAAGGTGTTGCACACAATCTCACGTCGGAAACTATCGTTATATCCGACTCTGGTTTCCCGCCCACATGGAGCCAAGAAAATTATTGCTCTCCGCGGATACATTGAAGAGCATCTTGTAGAATATCTTCGTTGCTGTATCCAGAAACAATTTCTTTTAGCACAGTCGGAGAAGCTTTCTGCAACGGTTGAATCTCCTGAATCAGCAGCGGCAATGCCCTTACCACATTGTCCACAATAGTTATACTTGCCCTCTTAGCCGTTCGTGACATAGGGTTTAGGTCGATTGTAATCACATCCTTGTGCATCTTGCGTAGCGCTTCGCATCGGTCACCGTCTTCCAAAGGTACGAACACCACATCCGCTTTGAATATGCCCTCTGGATGGACGAACTTTCGGTTCGAGTCGATAAACAAAAGCTGGGCTTGTTTTGTAGGCATTAACACCTGAACTGCACCGTGTTTTAACAGATGGCGTTGTATAGCCTGTTCCCTTTCTCCCGATGCGTGGAAAATGTTCACTTCCAATGGTGCATTCAGCGTTTTTCCCAACTTCACCAATTCATCAGGCACCAGGGCTGCTGCATTCCCATTTACAGAGATTACGGGATGTTCAGCCAATAGAAGCATCGCCGCTGCTGTTCGGACAGCTTTTATAGCAAACGATTGTGTTTTTTCTCCGATGAGATAATCAAACGCCTCGCCGCGACCATGTGCAATCAAACCGTGGATAGAGGTAATCCCTTGCTCCACACCTGCTACAATGGCATCTCGTATATTCAACGACATGTACCGAGGATGACTCTTAGGTATATCGTTCATTTATAACACCTTACCTTTTTGTTTGGAGAGCATCGTCTCTTTAGCGCCTTCAAAAAATTGAGTGCTAAACACGGCGTTCCCCAACATTATCATAGACGCAAACCCCTTCTCATCTTCAATCTGCTGAATGACCCGCTGGACCCTTCTATCTTTTAACAACTCGCTGTTGAGAGCAAACGATTTAGAAACCTCAATATATGCGTTGAAGTTGATAGAATCCAATTTCATAAGTTCTTTTATCTCTCTCAATGCCTTATCAGCGGCACTATTGATGAGGTATCTTTGCTCTGCATTTCTGAGAACGTCTTTAGTATGGATAGGGCCGAAATACCTATAATAGATTGGCTGTTCTTGAACAGGCAAGCGTTCTGCAGATAGAGGATGTCCTACCTGTAATTTGACCAGACACCCTCCGTGATATTGCGCGCAGACGTCCCCTAACCCGGTCAGATTCTCCACTTCAGCTACATGAGCGGTCATTGCCAGTTCTTCCTCAGATTTGCCCAGTCCCAGCAGGGCATTCACAGCATACGCCGTGGCCAATGCAGAAGCACCGCTCAACCCAAATCCACATCCTAAGGGCAGCGGAGATACGATTTCTATGAAAAGCCGCTTCGCCTTGGTTTCGATGGTTTCGATACGCTTCGCACTCAACCCAAGCCGCAAGCTACTCAACCCGGCGCCACTTCGTTCCGAGCATATCGGTTGGGAAGTCAACTTTTGGACAACTGACATAACTGTCGGGAAACAAATCTCATTGCCATTGAACAGGACAGTAGTTTGGCTATCCCCGATTTTCTGCCCCGATTCTCGGGAATCCCGACGTAGACGGGGCGCAATGGCGGAGTTTATCCCGATGAGATTAGTTTGCTTCGTACCTCGCAACTCCTCGCAACGGCGCGCTTGGGAAACCGTCACAACAGCACCTTCTTTGACCGTAAATCCCATGCCAAGCGAATGCATCTTAGTAGGATGCTCATGAGGGATAATCTTGAACACACAAGAGATGTTGCCAGGCGCAAATGCCATAGCCTGTTCCATATTCATCCTCCATTTTTTGGGAATACATCGCTGCTTCAAAAGTGGTCATCAATGGTCTTGTAACCTCTTGAACTTTGGGGTGGTGGATACCCAATAGCCATCAGGTTTTTCTAATTCGTAATTCGTAATTCACTTATCATAGCTCTTACATTATAAAGTTTTTAGAAGGAAAAAGCAAGAGATAAAATTTTAATTGACAAACGCGCCACTTTATGCTAACCTTTATATCAAATTGGACTGAATCATTAATCATTAAATCCCCCCTATTTTCCCCCCTATATGGTTCTCAATCACACGAGAATTCCCATTCATTATAAGTGTTTTCCGCACGTGATAGGAACGGCAGGACAGGTTCATTACTCACACAATGGCTCGGAATATTTAACCTAAGAATGTCTTTATAAACTAAAATCCTTCGCGGAGTAGTGTTCGTGGATTATTTGACTTTGGTAAATTAGATTTTCAAAATAAACTTTAATCACGAAAGAAAGCTTTACATTTGAAACGACTAGCTGATGACGCTACTGGTGATTGGTGATTAGTGATTGGTGATTGTACCAGTAACCAGTCTACCAGTCACCAGTCACTATCTCAAGACAAGTACACTGTTGTAAACATAATTTACGTTAATCTACCAAAGTCAAGGTATATACAAGACGGAAATCTGACGCCAATAGGTGACCAGACGTTACAATTTCAAAAATTCATATACTGATATTTAAAAGTTTTCGATGACCGAATACTTGACTATTCGAAAATCGAAGAGTTTCCCATTTTTTACCAAAGTAAAGATCGAGTTTTCAGACAATGTATTCGAAACACAACGTTTTCTCATCCGGCACATTTTTTGCGTACTATAAAAAACGACAATGTTAAATTAGAAAAAAATCCAGTTATAGCCCAACTTTCTAATTCGGCTACGATAGAATCCGTTGGGTTGAGTAGGCGAAGCCGTATCGAAACCTTGGGTTACTCGGAAATCTAACATTGTTGAGTTAAGTAAGTTCCAGAAAATAATGTTTGGTGACCTATTATGTATTTACCTATCCTGATTGCAAAAGTCATATCATTAAAGGACATTAAAGGAATTTCTAATGCCCAAAAAGACTATTTTCATTTGTTTGGACGGATGCGGACCGGAATATCTTGAGCATAGCGAAACGCCGAATATCGACCAAATGTCCACATCTGGTTTTTACTGGCGCGGACATGCGGTAATTCCTTCTGTCACCAATGTTAATAACATTTCCATCATTACCGGAGTGCCGCCGTCAGTTCATGGTATTACATCGAATTACTACTATGACCGGCACAAAAAACAGGGTATATTTATGGAATCACCGGAGTTTCTGCTGACAGAAACGGTTTTGCAACAAGCCAAGAAAGCAGGTTTATCCACAGCCGTGTTGACGACGAAGGATAAGCTGACTCGCTTACTGGGTCAGGATGTCGATACCGTAATATCAGCAGAATCACCGCCGAATTGGCTGCTCCAACTCCTCGGACCATCAGGGCATATTTACAGCGCGGACATTAATGTATGGTTATTTCGCGCTCTACAAGCTATCTTAGTGGAAAAAAAACCTGATGTTGCATATATAGCAACGACAGATTACATGATGCATAAATATGCTCCAGATGCGGAGGAATCGCGAGCGCATATTCACGCGTTAGATACAGTGCTCGGTGAAGTGCTAAATGAATACGATGCGCAGGTACTACTCACCGCCGACCACGGTATGTCAGGAAAAACTCTGGCTATAGACTTATCCCAAATTTTGCGACAACAGGGTATCGTGGCAGAAGTGATTCCCATTATCAAAGACCGATATGTTATTCATCATAGTAATCTGGGCGGAGCTGCATACATCTACCTGCATGAAAGCAATATCGAGACAGCACTGCAGATATTGCGCGATTGCCGCGGGGTCGAAGGTGTATATACGCAAGCTGATGCTGCCTCTGAGTTCCAATTGTACCCCGAACGTATCGGCGATTTATTCGTGTTAGCAGAATGTCATTGTGTTTTTGGCGCATTGGATACACCTGTAATGACAGTTGACATTCGCTCCCACGGTTCACGACACGAGAGCATAGTGCCCATCATTGGCTATAATTTTGTGCCATCCAAAAAGTGGGAACATAATTTTGACATCACTCATATCCCCCTTGCCGAAAGGGGAAAGTAGAAAGTCGAAAGTGAAAAACCACTCCCGTAGCGAAGTTGCGAGGAACGAAGCAAACAGGCGAAGCGGCTTTTCACCTTCAGAATGCTTTTTCGGCACTTTCGCCCCTCGCCTTCCCCTATTGTGAAGAAAAGCGAAAGTATACTGATTTCAATGTAGATAATTTTCATTTGGGATAACAGGAAATTTGATTTTTGCCGTTGGGAATATAACCAACGGGGGACTTCCTGAAAGATAGGATAAACGTAAACCGCCTGAATTGAAGGAAACGGGGGTAAGCATGGCTGAATTGACTGTTGCTTTCGAGAAAATGCAACTGTTGAATATCAACAACTTAGATGAAATAGATTTTGAATCCAATGTTGAGTATGACGAATATGATGAACATGATGAATATTCGCATATCGAAGAACATGATGATACAGGTTACCAGTCCCCTCACACGGATGAACATAATAAATTCAACCTATTTTTTCGAAAAACGCTGAATAAACCATTACTGACTGCTGAAGATGAAATACATCTTGCAAAGGAATTAGAAGCAGGCAAGCAGCAGATTATTCAAGCGTTAGAGAAAATATCTACGGTATACATAAAAAAGGTGCCACTTGACACTATAAAGTGGGATGAAATAGGGAATCTAATTGTTAATCTTGAATGCATCAGCGCGCAAAGACATTTACTCGAACATACGCGAACCCAACATACGAGCCATCCCAACGGTATGGAACCATCTCGGCGAAGCCATCTCGGCGAAGCCATCCCGAGCATTGGGGCAGAGAATCGGGGCCGAGAATTGGGGGTAGCATGTGTTGCTACTCAACATTCATCCTTTTCATGGGATGCGAATACTCCCGCGTGCGATGGAGAGGTGGAATTATCGGAATTAGATGTCCTATTGCAGCAAATTCGGCAGGGACATCGGCGGATGCAAATGGCAAAGAACCAGATGGTGGAATCCAATCTTCGGCTGGTCACTCAAATGGCCTTTAAGCATAAAAATATTGGACTGCCCATGATGGATTTAATTCAAGAAGGCAGCATCGGTTTGATGAAGGCTGTGGAAAAATTTGATTATCACCGAGGCTGCAGGTTTAGCACGTATGCCTGCTGGTGGATTCGACAGTCCATGTTGCGCGCTTTGGCCGACCAAGGTCGGACAGTTCGCATACCCGCCTATGTCGTTGCAATAATAAACCGCATAAACAAGCTGTATATACGCCTAATCCAGCAACATGGTCGGCCTCCCACTCGGACAGAACTTGCAGAAGCTGCTGAAATATCCGAATCGGAGATGATGGACGCGTATAAATATGCAGAGAATATAATGTCACTCGATATGCATATTGATGAGGAAGAAATGACCGGTATGATGGATTTAATCGCATCGGAGGAGTTTCCACACCCTGATGCGGAGGCGACTACCAAGGTTGCCAAAGAACAATTGGATGAAGTCCTAAAAATTCTGGGACAGCGTGCAGCACAAATCCTGCGGTTACGGTTCGGCTTTGATGACGGGAATCCCAAAACTCTCGGTCAAATAGGAGCAATGCTAGGCATCACGCGCGAGCGAGTACGACAAATTGAATTCGATGCGTTGAATCGCTTGCGGCATCCAGCGCGCAGACGGATAGTGAGGGAATTGCTAGAGAATTAAATCGAATTACGAATTACGAATTACGAGTTACGAATTAAAAAAAGTGTCGCCAAATGTAGTTCAAAATGCGATTGACAGCTTTCAAACAATATGCTAAACTATAAAGCGTGAAACGTGAATACATTTCGGCAGGGAGTGTTCGCTTCGCTCAACGGAGATTGCTTCGCAAGTGGAGCGCAACGACATCTCGTGCAACGGGGGCTCGTGATTGCTTTGCTCGCTAGCAACGGCGTGATTAGTTTGCTTCACTGCGCTCGCAACGCCTCGCAACCTTCGGCTTCGGCTTTGTTTGTGAACTGCCAACAATCAGCCCCGCTATGCGGGATAAACTCCGTGTATTGTTGCAGCGGAGAAATACAAGGAGAATTTTCATGACACGCAAAGAACTAAATTTGGCTATCTTCGAGGGGACTACGGATAAAGTCTTGTGGCAGCCTCGTCTGGAAACATGGATTCACCACCACCGAGCCCAGGGAACACTGCCGGAACGCTACCGGGATTTGGATAATTTTGGTATATATGATGCTCTAAAATGCTCTGTGCGGTATGCCGCGTCGGCAGGCATAGAACGTTATGAAGAACCAACTGATATCGAACGCACTGCAGAACAGTCCGGGTCTCTACATATCACTACTGTCCGGACACCAAGTGGAGAATTACGCACAATACACCAAGATATCTGGGAAGATGGAAAGCTGCTCAATCGTCGAATATCGGACTTTCCGGTGAAGACTATCGCGGATTTGCGAGTCGCCGTTGAGCTTGTAGAACGTCAACAATTTCGGGCTAATGTAGAAGCGTTCACAGAGGCGGCAGAACGAGTTGGACACCGCGCTGAACCCACCGTATTCTTATCTAGTTCTGGATTCACGGAACTTATCAAAAATTACGCAGGTTTACCGGGAACTATCTATCTGTTATACGACCATCGAGACGAGGTCGAAGTATATCTTGAAGCCTGTGACCGTCGCGACGACCGATTGATAGATGCCGCGCTGCAATTGCCCTGTAAGATTTTTAATCTGGGCGACCATGCCACTAACGAATTTACGCCTCCACCTATCCTTGAGCGATATCTGATGCCGCGCTGGCAACACATAAGTGAACGATTACATGCGGCAGACCGGTTTGTCCATAGCCACTGGGACGGCAATTCCGTAACAATGTTGCCCTACCTACAGGAAACAGGACTTGATGGCGTAGAAGCCCTTTCACCCACTCCTATGTGCGACATGACATTACAACAAATCAAAGACGCGGTGAAGGACAACATAGTGTCCTTAGACTTACTCCCAGCCATACATTTTTTGTCTCACTTCTCCCTTCAAGAGACTTTAGACTTTGCCCGCCAGGTAATTGATATGTTTGCGCCCCGGTTGATTTTAGGAATATCAGATGAAATCTCACAAGTTGGAGAAATAGAAAAAGTAGAAGCTATTAGTGAACTTGTGGACAGCATCTGCGGACTAGCTGAATAAAAAGGGGGCAAAGGGGCTAGAGGGCAAAAGGGCTAGAGGGTACAAGGGAAAGGTGTATATCTGTGTAAGTAAGTGAGTGGTAGACTCAACTTTCCATTCAATCACCCATTCACCCCGAAAAGCTCCCTTGCCCTCTTGCCCCCTTACCTCTATGGGCGAAGACTCACTTCTGAACATCCGAACGTCTGACCCCAAATTAAAAACGGAAAACGGAAAACGGAAAAATTGGAAGGAGATTTAAACTCCTCCCAATTGATTTCAATTTCGGATGAGGGTTTGGGAGAAGGTGTCATCCGTTTCGGATGGGGGACCCCCTTATAATTCCCCCAATTCCTTCTCTCAATTTTATTAGGCATTCACCCACCCGGCTTATCCTGAACTACCGCTTCGCCGATTCACATCCTTTTCGGATGGGGGTTTGGGGGTAAGGTGTCCTTCCCCCATTACTTCGTTCATCGAACGGAA
>SDBU01010779.1_pt1 | contig 10099 bp, 9 predicted proteins | sample 2277071 | NCBI WGS metagenome assembly SDBU01 (sample SAMN10397929, study PRJNA504765) | marine sediment metagenome | isolation source: marine sediment core GS08_GC12, 126 cmbsf | place: Arctic Ocean: Gakkel Ridge, Loki's castle | collected 2008 | reverse complement strand
ATCCGGTACCTCGTGCAGTTCTTCTGTCTGCTGTGATACGGCAGTGGTGTTATTGTCGATTTCCACTTTATTGTCCGCTTTTTTAGACGCAATTTCTTCTAAGACTTCCTGTTTGATTCTTGCCGCTTCGGCTTCGGCTTCAGCGATAATTTGAAGTTTTTGTGCTTCGGCTACAGCTTCGGCATGGATTGCTGTTTGACGTACGGCCTCGGCACGAGCGGCGGCTTCTGCCTTGACAAATTCGGCACGAGCGACTTGTTCGGCCCTGTCCGAACTAACTCGGAGCTTCTTCACTTCATTGAGTTCATCGTTGAGTTTCGCCTCAATTTCAGCAATCTGCGATTCGTAGTTGGCTTGCGAACTGTCCTGATGATGGTAAATATCCGCCCGGAGACGGTCAATTTCGGCCATGGCCTTTTCAAAGCGGGTAGGCGCATTGGCGGATTTTTCCTGTGTTTTCGCCTCCGCTTCGGCCTTGACAAACACCGCTTCGGCCAGCTTTAGTTGATACTCTTCATTGGCAAGATTCGCGTCAATAGTAGTGGCTTTACTGCGAAGCTCTTTTACGCGAGCCGCCGAATCCTTAAGGATTGCTTCGCGCACGATATTGAGTCTGTCGACTTCCGATTTTGTCTGAACAGCGGTAGATTTGATCTCCTCATCAAGTTCATCTACGCGAGCCTGCGTTTCAAGTTGAACCGCCTCGGCTTCGGCCTCGAGGTCCAGCACCATCGCTTCGGCACGTTCCCGCGTCGCTTTCGAGGCTTCGGTCATCTCAAGAATCTTGGCATTGCTTTCGATTTCAATCGCATCGTGAATCTCTTTGAGCTGTTCAATGCGAGCTGTTTCGCTCTGGAATTTTTCACGTCCTTCAGCGACAATATCGTTGCGCTTGCTGTCCCCTTCTTTGCTCAATGCCGCCACGATTGTGTCTTTCCGTTCAATGAGAGCTTCAACTTCCGCTTCTCTCGCTGCGATTTGCGCCATGGCCTTGCCGTATTCTTTGTTGTACTTTTCATGAAGAGCATCGGCTTCAGAGAGGCTCTTGTTGACGTGGGCTTTCACTTCCGTGCGGCGAGCATTGAAATCGGCAAACTGCTTGTCCAATTCCGCACGAGCCTTTAAATCAAAAGCATCGGCTTCTTCCAGATCCGCTTCGACTTTGGAAATGCCGATTTTACCCTCACTTACATACATCATCGGGAGATCTGAATCGTTGGCAAGGACGAAAAACTCCGAATGAGTTTCCTTGATCTCAACACGATCGCTTCCCGGGTCCACGACCCGACCATACCTGTCGGCACATCCTGCAACGAGCAGCATGACAATCAAATATGCGATCATAGAACGTCCGGAAATCAGTCCCTTTTTCTTTCTTTTGACCACCATTATGAACCTCCTTAGTCTTGTAAATTGATGTGCCTCCCGTTGCCATCCAACGAGCCCGGCATGAGGTTTTTCGTCATAACGAAAGACCCACTTTAAGAGCTATTGCAAACTTTAGGGTTTTTCCGCAAAATAGATAGGCCACAACCAAAAGACGTCCTTTAAGCCATGGACGACACATCCCATTCATCGACCTGCCCAGCATATTCTTGACTTACACCACCAAAACTGTTAATCTCTGCCAAACGTATTATCATATTGGCGCTTTGCTCGGATCGTAACATCTGGCAGGGTGGGGCAAGCCCCACCGGAAGATAGCGACTTATAACATTTTGCGCAACGCGGCGGTCTGACCAAGGGATTGGCCCGCCGACAAAACTTAACTCACAGGAGTCAACCTTGAGGATTCTTTCTGGTATACAGCCGTCAGGAAAACTGCACATAGGCAACTATTTCGGGGCAATGCGGCAGCACCTGCAATTGCAGGCCGAAAACGAGGGTTTCTATTTCATCGCCGACTACCACGCCCTGACATCGAACCCCGAGCCCGCCGAACTCAGACAGTGCTGCCTCGAAGTAACCATGGACTACATCGCCCTGGGGCTCGACACCGAAAAAACCGTTTTCTGGCGACAATCCGACGTCCCGGAAGTCACCGAACTGACCTGGATTCTGTCGTGCCTGACCCCCATGGGCCTCCTCCAGCGGTGCACAAGCTACAAAGACAAGGTCGCCCAGGGCCTCTCGCCCAACCACGGCCTGTTCGCATACCCCGTCCTGCAGGCAGCGGACATCCTCATCTTCGACAGCAACCTCGTCCCCGTCGGCGCAGACCAGAAGCAGCACATCGAAGTCACTCGCGACATCGCGATTCGATTCAACAACCGCTACGGCGAGATATTCGTAGTTCCCAAAGAGCACATCCTGGACTCGGTGGCGGTGGTGCCGGGTCTTGACGGACGAAAAATGAGCAAGAGCTATGACAATACGATCGAGATATTCGAGCCTGAAAAGAGCGTCAAGAAGAAGGTGATGCGTATCGTGACCGATTCGACGCCGGTGGAAGATCCCAAGGACCCCGAGACGTGTAATGTCTTTGCGATGCTCAAGCTGGTCGCACCGCCGGAAGAACTAAAGGAATGGGAGCAGAAGTATCGCGCCGGCGGCATGGGCTACGGGGCGGCCAAGAAACGGCTTGTGGAACTGCTGCATGAATATTTCGGGCCATACCGACAGAAGCGGGCCGAGTTGGAAAATGATCCGGCTTTTGTTAACAGTGTGCTCGAAAGCGGAGCGCAAAGAGCACGCCTCATCGCGCAGGCGACAATGGAGAGAGTCCGCCGGGCGACGGGTTTGAGAGGATGACTGTGGAAGACAGACTTGTAACGGTGGGGGTATTCGAGAACGGTTTTGAAGCTGAATTGGCCAAAGTGCGGCTTGAAGCCGAAGGCATTGATGCGATTGTCCTCGGCGGCGACCTGGTTGCCTACAGGGGCACTGTCGGGCCGATCAAAGTCGAACTGCAGGTGTTTGAAAAAGACGCTCAAAAGGCCGCACAGATTATTGCCGCTTTCGAGCAGGAGAACAAATTGGAAAGCGACGAACAGGCATGAGAGGATGATTATGGAAGATAAACTTGTAACGGCAGGGGAATTTGAGACCGGTTTTGAAGCTGAATTGGCCAAAGCGCGGCTTGAAGAAGAAGGCATTAATGCGATTGTCGTCGGCGGCGAATTGGCTACCCACAGGGGCGCTGTCGGGCCGATCCGGGTCGAACTGCAGGTCTTTGAAAAAGACGCTCAAAAGGCCGCACAAATTATGGCCGCTATTGAGCAGGCCAACAGCTCGGAAAGCGACGAACAGGCATGAGCGAATACCGGGTGAATCTTGATATTTTTGCCGGGCCGCTGGATCTGCTGCTCTACCTGGTGCGCAAAGACGAGGTGGATATATACGATATTCCCATCGCCCGCATCACCGAAGCGTATCTGCGGCACGTGGAGATACTCAAGATGCTGGATATCGATCTGGCAGGCGATTTTATAGTGATGGCGGCGACGCTGATGGAAATCAAGTCGGTGATGCTGCTTCCCCGTCCCGAGCAGGCGGAAGATGCCGCAGAAGACCTCAGCGATCCGCGGATCGAACTGGTGCGTCAGCTTCTGGAGTACAAGAAATTCAAGGACGCCGCCAATCTGCTCCAGGGTTCAGCCGAAGACCGCGCCCAGCGTTTCACGCGTCCCGATTTGATTATCGAAGGCCTCAAGGCCGATGCCGAGCCCGAGCTTGATCTGGAGCAGGTCAGTATCTGGACGCTTCTCGAGGCGTTCGATGAAATGATGAAGGCGACGGGCCGCCTGCACAGTTTCGACCATATCAAGGACGACACGCCGATAGACCTGTACCAGATTGAAATCCTCCATCGCCTCCAGACCGAAGGTCCGATGACGCTCGAACAGATATTCCAGGGAAGGGGCAATCGCCTTGTCATAATGGGCCTGTTCCTCGCTCTGCTGGAACTGATACGCAACCGGCTCATCTGGGCCGAACAGCCCGACCGGCTCGGTCCGATCTACCTGCGCCCGCTCACCGACGAGCCCGCCGAGCAGGCCGTCCAGAAGGCAATCTACGCCATGGCAGAGGCGGAGTCGCCGACGGATGAAGAAGGGGCTGCAGAAGCTGAAACCCACCCAGCGCAGCCGGCCATCGCAATCCAGGAAATACCGCACAAACAGACACCCTCGACGCCCGAGCCCGCCAAAGATGTCCCTGGCGATCACACCCAAACAGACGCCATTCCCAATTCGCCGGCTGCCGGATAACAAGCAACAAAACTCTCCAGAAGACGAAACATCCCAATTGGCCGCACAACAAGCCGACCACCCGCAAGACGAACCGATTGAATAGCACATCTGCCTCCCTGAGCTTGGCCACGATCTGAGGACCACTAAAACGTTTCTTCATGAATACAATCTCCTTTCTTGGCTACAAATAATACACCAAATCAATCGATTATACTCTCACTAAAGCTGGACCAGTTTTCGGGGAGCATGCCAGTTATGAACAACATTATCTTCACACTACTGCAATAGAACAAATATCTCAAGAACTCACCACCCCAAAATAAGCAAGCTGCCCCTCCTCATCCATGTAATCACGGAGCAGGTTTGCCAAAACACGCCGCAACGCTCTGGACGATTCCCCAGCAGCATTTGCTGCTCTGGATGTGAAACGGAACAAGCGATGTAGATCTCCAAAGGAAGGGCAGGTGGCACAGAGGGTGACTGCCCCAAGATAAGCACGCAAGTAGGGTCTATCACCTCTTGGCTCGGCAAGCCAGATACGAAGTATTCGCTTAATGGTCCCCGTCTTGTCCTGTGCAAAACGAGGGTAGTCGGGATCGTTGTCAAGAACAACTGTATGAGTACATCTCCTGATCCACATTCTACGTTCTTCAACATGATAGAACATAATGCCCTGCCCTCACAAAGCGAAAGATCAATGAATGCAATCCAAGCTCAGTATATGACAGAATGCCCCATAGGGCAAATAAAATACCTACTCCCTTTCTCCCGAACATCGTTTATTCATTTTTCTACCTCCCAGGAATTCATGACTTTAGCCTCCCATGAACGATTTCTCGGTTCATTACATTGAAGTTTCCCCCAAAGTCTATGCCGGAATCGCGGCTTCAGGTCTCTTTTACGGGGCTTAGCCGGCCTTTTATGCGTGATTGAGGCTCCTGGCGCCGGGATTTATATCAATTTATGTTTGACACGATAGCAGTCTGTCTGTAAAATCGCGGTGCTGGGGGCCGAGAGGGCTCTCGGTCCTAATGAAACCTTTTGAAAGGGTATTGTCATGGCGGGCAATGTGATAGAACTGACGGACGCAGATTTCGATGCGACGATCAATAATTCCGACGTTCCCGTACTTGTTGACTTCTGGGCGCCGTGGTGCGGGCCTTGCAAGATGATCGCCCCGATAATCGAGGAAATCGCAACCGAACATCTCGGAAAGGCCAAGGTCTGCAAAGTCAACACCGACGACCATCGCGAGGCGGCAGTGGAGTACGGCATCAATGCGATTCCGACGCTGATTATTTTCAACAAGGGGCAGGTCGCAAAAAAATGGACGGGCATGACGACAAAGAAGGATATTGTTGCAGAACTCGGCAATCTTGTTGAGCAGGGATGACATAGTTGAATCACGTACCCACGAGTGTTTTTCTGACCAAAGGTGTCGGGCGGCACAAGTATCGGCTGAAGTCTTTTGAGGAGGCGTTGAGGCAGGCCGAGGTCGCCCACTTGAACCTTGTCCAGGTCTCGTCGATCCTGCCGCCCAAGTGCAGGATTATCAGCAGAAAAACCGGCATCAGCAGACTGTCGCCGGGCCAGATAGGTTTTTGCGTGATGGCGCGATCCGACACCAATGAACACGGGCGGCTCGTCGCCTCGTCGGTCGGGATCGCAATCCCCAAAAACTGTGAAAAGTGGGGCTACCTCAGCGAAGTACACGGCCACGGTATGAACCGTTGCCAGGCCGAAGAGATGTCAGAAGACCTTGCCGCCGAGATGTTGGGCACAACGCTCGGTATGGAAGTGGATCCGGATAAGGCGTGGTCGGAGAAGGAGCAGGCCTACAGATCGAGCGGTCTTTTCATCAAGACGACCAGTATCACCCAGACCGCCAAGGGGCAGCAAAATCTCTGGACGACCACCGTGGCCGTTGCAATGTTCTTGTTTGATGATTAAGCCGTCTGGTCTATGAAACCGAGAGCTAATTTTGCCGATCCGCCCGCCGAGAACTGTCGGCTCGAAAACTCGCAAATCGTGATTATCCCCGCCCCGTATGACGGCACGAGCACGTGGGGCAAGGGCGCCGACAAGGGACCCGCCGCGATCATCGACGCCTCGACCCACATGGAATTGTATGACATCGAGACCGATTCGCAGGTCTTCCTTCACGGCATCTACACGGACAAGCCCGTGCAAGGTTTTAGCAGTCCCGAGGATATGTCCGCCGCCGTCGAGAAAGCGGTTTCGGCATGGCTCGAAAAGGGCAAATTCCCGGTTCTCATCGGCGGAGAACATTCCGTCAGTATCGGTTCGATTCACGCCCATGCGGATTTCCACGAGGACCTCACCGTTTTGCAGTTAGACGCCCACACCGACCTGCGCGACGAGTACGAAGGCTCGAAATTCAACCACGCCTGTGTGATGGCGAGAGTACGCCGGCAATGCCGGATTGTCCAGGTTGGTATCCGAAGCATGGATGCCGCCGAACGCAGCACTATCGAGCCGGGCAGTATCTTCTTCGCAAAGGACATATATAACAACCGGGTATGGATTGACCCCGTTGTGGCGGCGTTGTCCGAGAAAGTCTATATCACCATAGATCTGGATGTGTTCGATCCGGCGATTATGCCGTCGACAGGCACACCGGAGCCGGGGGGATTGGGCTGGTATGATGTTTTGGCGCTGCTAAAGGCCGTCGCCGGGCAGCGAACGATCACGGGCTTTGACGTCGTCGAGTTGTGCCCGAACGAGCACAACAAAGCGCCGGATTTCCTGGCGGCCAAACTGATCTACAAGTTATTGAGCTACGTTTTTGAGGGTTGAAAATGGAAAAAGAAGATTTTCTGCGGGAGCCGGTTCAACATATCGATATCAAGTCGTTCGACTCGACGCCGATCATCGAGGGGATGCGGCACATGTCTTTTACGGCTCGCGACACGGCGGCGGCGGCCGACATTCTCAATATGATGATCAATGACCCGGAGTGTACGATTATTCTCTGCATTGCCGGCAGCACCAGCGCCGCAGGCTGTATGCAAATCTACGCCGATATGGTTAAGCACAACATGGTCGATGCCGTCGTCGCGACGGGTGCGACGATTGTCGATATGGATTTCTTCGAGGCGCTGGGGTTTGCCCACTACAAGGGCTCCTCCGTCGCCGACGACAGGCAGCTTAGGCGACTGTATATCGACCGGATTTACGACACCTATATCGACGAGGAACAGTTGCAGATATGCGACAATACGGTCAAGAAGATTGCAGACGCCCTCGATCCGCGGGCCTGGTCTTCCAGAGAGTTTATCCGCGAAATGGGACGCTACCTCGTCGATCATGCGGTCAAGCATGACTCACTCATTGAGACGGCCTACGAACAGGACGTCCCGATTTTCTGCCCGGCATTCTCGGATTCGTCGGCCGGGTTTGGGTTGGTGGCGCACCAGGTTGAGAGGCCCGACGATCACGTGGCGATCGATTCGGTCAAGGATTTCAGGGAACTCACCGAGATCAAGATGCGGTCCGACATCTCCGGGCTTTTCATTGTCGGCGGCGGCGTGCCGAAGAATTTTGCCCAGGACACAGTCATCTGCGCCGAACTGCTCGGAAAACCCGTAAAGATGCACCGCTACGCCGTTCAGATCACCGTCGCCGACCCCCGCGACGGAGGCTGTTCCGGCTCGACGCTCAAGGAAGCGGCCTCATGGGGAAAAGTTGACACAAACCACGAGCAGATGGTCTTCGCCGAAGCCGCCGGCGTCCTGCCCCTGATCGTCAGTTACGCCTATCACAAGCGCGCCTGGGAAAAGAGAACGCCCCGCAGGTGGAGCCGGATTTTTCAGTAATACCCTTTACGGTAGTAAATCTCCGCGAGTAATGTGTGATTGGTATAATTTATCGTTAGTGGAAGACTGTTTCTTGTTTGCTCTTTCGTATTTCGACTTCCATCCGGCGGATTCTGTCGTATAGTTCGGGGAGATGTTCTGTGAGGCTTATTGATTTGAGGGCTTCTCTGTGTTCTGTTGCGGGGCAGCCTAAGACTTTTTTGCCGGGTGGGATGTCTCTCATGATTCCGGCTTTTCCTGCGATCATGGATTTGTTTCCTACGGTGATGTGATCACTGACTCCTACGTGGCCGCCCATGACGACTCCGTCGCCAATTCTGCAGCTTCCGCCGATTCCTGTCATTGCTGCGATGAGGCAGCATCTGCCTATTACGGTGTTATGGCCGATCTGGACGAGGTTGTCTATCTTGGTTCCCGCACCGATTCTTGTTGCGTCAAATTTTGCCCTGTCTACGCATGAGTTTGCTCCTATTTCGACAAAATCCTCTATTACGACAGTGCCGAGATGGGGTATGAGGTTATGGCTGTCATCATAATAGTAATAGCCGAATCCAGATGAGCCGATTACTACCCCTGCCTGGAGGATTACCTGATTTCCGATATGGCAGTCATGGTAAATCGATACGTTTGAGTCGATTCTGCAGTTGGCTCCGATTATTGTGTTGCGCCCAATCTTGGAACCTGCGGCTATGATTGTGCTGTCGCCAATTTTGCAGTTTTCTTCGATTACCACATAAGGTTCGAGTGTGATATTATGGCCGAGTGAGACGTTGTTTCCTATTTTTGCAGAAGGGTCGATATATCCCTTTTTAGGAGAAATGGGCGATGCGAACAGCTTAAGGGTGCAAATGAGGGACTTGTTGACGTTTGAAACGATTATCTGTGGGATATACAGATTTTCGACAAACTGATTTACGATTACCGCGGCAGCTTCCGATTTGTAGAGTTGGGGCAAGTGCTTTTCTTCAGTTGCAAAGGTGATTTGGTGCATTGTAGCTGATTCGATGCCTGAGACACCGGAAATGATGCTTTCGGTACAACCTGCGATTCTTGCTCCGAGTTTAGCAGCGAGTCGTCCTGTTGTGATCTGCATTTTAGGTCCCCTATGAATAGCCCTGTCGATAATTCACAGCACGGTCAATATCTTTTTTTTTGGCCGGCAAAATTCTACAAGCAAAGATTCCCATTTGACAACATGTAACTGTTACGAATTACACTCTTGCAAGACTGAATCGGAACGCACCAATTACCCGCGTTACCCCCATAATGAACTTGCTTTTTGTTCTCGTCGGCAAGTATAAAACGTTTCCTTAAAACTTTCTTTCAGATATCCATGTCCGATTGAAAAGTTTATGAGTTACACATTACCGACATGAAGATTTTATCCGATGGTTGCATCTGTGTCGAGAAAATTTTTGGTTTTTTTGAAAAATAACAGCGAGTCAATTCAGGCGTGTCAATGACTGACGCCAACACACGGAGGCCGAAAAAGTACGGATATCTTATCTCGGAAATGCTGCGACACCTGAGCAAAATACTATGCTGTGTTTTCTGCTGATCTTGCGATAATGGGTGTGACGTCTTGGGGACGTAGAAGTCTGTCATGGGGATTACCTCTCACCTCATCTGCAAAGCTGTGTGTAACGCGTAAAGTGAGTGTGTAATATTATTCAAGTGGAGAATCCTGGCATGGAAAAGAAGCGTTCGGACAGATTCAACATCATACTGATTGTCGTGCTGGTCACTGTCGGTGTGGGGTGGCGGTATTGGCACAAGGATTTGCGATATAAAGTAATCCCGCGGCGCTTCGCCGCTGTTGAGCAGGGGCAGGTTTACAGGAGCGGGCTCATCCATCCGCGGATACTCCGCAAAGTCCTCGAGAAGAACGACATCCAAATGATCGTCAGCTTAAAGGGCAGATACAAGCATGAAGAAGCAATGGCCCGGGAACTCGGAATAGAGTTGAAGCAATATCGGCTGGACGGCGACGGCAGCGGCGATATCACTTACTATGCCAACACAAGCGAACATATTGTGCGGGCGAAGGAGGGGGGTAAACCGATCCTGGTGCAC
>SDBU01010778.1_pt1 | contig 10100 bp, 8 predicted proteins | sample 2277071 | NCBI WGS metagenome assembly SDBU01 (sample SAMN10397929, study PRJNA504765) | marine sediment metagenome | isolation source: marine sediment core GS08_GC12, 126 cmbsf | place: Arctic Ocean: Gakkel Ridge, Loki's castle | collected 2008 | reverse complement strand
TGCGCAGCGAGGATGTGCTGGTATGGGGGGCAGACGTGGAGGGGCACTGGCTGAGATCGAGCTATCTCAGTCAGCGCAAGACGTTGACCTTCGGGGCGCCCTATGTCAACTACACGTTCGTTCAATCCCCCTGGAACCTTAATGCGGGATTGCGTTTCGACTACAACAGCGAATACGGCAGGGAGTGGAGTCCGTCATTGGGGGCGCTGTACCGCTGCGAGGCCATCCCGGAGACCTTTGTGCGCTTCGGGGTCTCGCGCGCCTTCAACGCACCCCCTCTTTTGTGGAAGCACTACGATTTGCTCCTGAGCGGCCTGACGACCAATCCCGGCATCCATGCCGAGCGGGCCTGGGTCTATCAGGTCAGTGCCCAGAGCCGTCCTGTACCGCCCTTGTGGCTCAAGCTTTCGCTGTACCGCGCCGATGTCTCGGAGGCGATCGACCTGGCGGTCAACGGCTCCGGCGATTACTACATGAAAAACTTTGAGAAGTTCAGGAGACAGGGCGTCCAGCTCCAGGCGCGCGTGGACGTAACACAAGAATTCAGCTGTTCCCTCAGCGCGGCGTTTAACGACGTCGAAGACAGGACGACCGGAGCCACGGTAAGGGGAGGGGGCAAGCCCCGGCAGAGCTATTCCGTGACCATGGACTACAAGACCCCCGACGGCCTGCGTCTTTGCGTCCATGGTTATTACGACCGGTGGAACGAGCCGGCGAGCGCCCAACCGAACGATCACAAGATGCTCGTGGATCTCAAGATATCCCAGGTGGTCAAGAACACGACTTTCTTTTTCTCCGTCCACAACGTGACAAACAGCACGTACTGGGCGGATTACTTCTTTCCCGTCCCTCCCAGGTACTTTGAGGGGGGTCTCTCCTTCGAGTGGTAACGCCCGCCTTGTACTCCGCTCCCTAAAAGCCGAATCAACAGCTCCATAGCACACTCTATTATACTTGACATATAATAAAGTATAATATAGAGTGGAGAATGAAACCCGGCTGATCTTATAATATTCTATATGACCTAATTCTATGGCAGGGAGAAAGGTATGCTGCTCTCATTTTCTTATAACACTGACCAAGATTTGACCCAGGCAAGATGCTCATGATTGAAGCGGAAGGCCTGGGTTTTTTATGTAAAATAACCGCAATAATGGGAACAAAGGGAATCCTCTCTAAGAATACGATAAATATAACATAAAGTAGATATAGCATAGGATGTAAATATGTATGAGAAAGATTTTGTGTTTGCACTAGCCGGTTTAATTTTTTTCAGTTTTTGTGGGAATGTCTTAGCTCAGGCCGATGAGATTTCGGAATTGAAGGTCCAGATGAAGGCAATGGAAGATCGCCACCAAAAAGAGATGCTAGAGTTGAAGGCCAGGATTGAGGCGCCAGAAGTAATCGAAGAAAGAATAACCAAGGTAGAAGAAAAAGCAGATAGAGCTAAACCTGATTGGATGGATAGGATAAAAATCACAGGCAGTTTGTATGAATATTATTTATGGGAGGATAATGCCTATTTTGATCAAAATAGATCCGACAGGTTTTTAGAATCCACTGCAAGATTAGGCGTTGAAGCTCAGCTTCTGAATAACTTAGTTCTAAATTTGGGTATTTTAGGCGAGGCGGTGACCGGAGATTATGATGAATATACCCAAGCAGCTGATGATGATTGGAATATGGAAATGGAATTGGCAAATTTTGTTGCGAGCGATATATTCAATCTGCCCCTAACACTTACCATCGGTCGGCAGAATATCGGATTCGGAGACGGTTTTCTTATTTATGATTTTTATTCTGATCAAAGAGCGGTTTGGACTGGTTCCATGAGGAGCCTTTATGCGGTGAAGGTAACCTATGCGCCAAAGGATAATCTTACCATTGATGCTTTTGCCGGAGAAGCTGACAGAGATTACACCAGTTATGAAACATACATGAAGGATTTTGTGACCTATACCGGAAGAAGAAATATATTTGGGGTCAATACACATTACGAAGGAAAAAGTTCGGATATATGGGATTTCGGCATATTTTATAAAAATGACGAATCATCTCTGGATAGTGATACGTTGGCTTTGAGTTTACGAGCATCTATTGATAATTTCCTAATTCCTGATTTAAAAATTGAGAGTGAGTTTGTGCCTGAATTTGGAACCACTAAGGTTCTAAATGGTGCATTATCTACCAGCGAGACAACCAGGAGAGCATTTGGCGGGCATCTGGATTTTATCTATAATTTCAAACATGTGAAATTTTCACCTTTTATTCGTGTAGCATATAACTATTTTCCCGGAGATGATCCAGATAGCTCAGGAACAGTGGAGTCATTTGACCCGATGTTTTACGGCTTTAAAGACTGGGGTAAGTGGTATGTCGGTAGCATTAATAGTTACAATGTATTTAATACCAATGAACGAGCAGCAGTGTTTGAAGCGGGATTGTCTCCTTCAGCAACCACATCTTTAAGAATACAATATACCGATATAAATTTAGATAGAGAAAATAATGCTAATGCAGGAAAGCGATTCTCCCGAGAATGGAACTTAATATATGACTGGTTTCCCAACGATTATTTCTTCTGTGGGGTGGAGTTGGGATTTGCTCAACCACTAAAGGCAGCCAGGGTATATGCTGGCGATGATGAAGATACCCTGGAAGTTGTAACCTGGGCAGGGGTGCAATTCTGATAAAGCAGATTGGCACCGATAAGAGAACAGATTGGTGCCGATAATAAAACACGGAGGGAATAAGCCATGGTTAAGAAGTCCATTATTGTAGTTGTTATTTTAGCTGCCATAATCGCTGCTGGCATTATATTGCGGCGGGCCGGAGAAAAGAAAGAGGAAAAGCTAAAGACCACGGGTCTACCGATGAAGATCGCTAGGTATTATTGGCCGGGGATGTTTTGGATAGAGATTGCGGACAAAAAGGGATGGTTTAAAGAAGCCGGCCTTAACGTAGAATTGATAGATACCAATCCTGATTATTATGCATCCCTTGATGATGCGGTAGCCGGGAAAATAGATGTACAAGGTTTTTATTTTTACGATTTTATAAACTACAATCTAAAAGGGGCTGATTTGGTTGCTGTGTTAAACCATGATCTTTCAAATGGCATAGATGCAATTGTAGCAAAACAGGAGATAGTACGTATTCGAGGTTTGAAAGAGAAGAAGATCGGGCTTACCGAAGGTACGTATTTGGAATACTTATTGAGTGTAGCATTAGAAAGAAACGGATTGAATATGGGTGATATTATTATAGTAGATATGAAGGGAGAGAAGACAGCAAAGGAATTTATCAAAGGTAGCGTAGATGCGATTGTCACCTGGGAGCCGTATGTAACTGAGGCGATAAATAAAGGGAAGGGCCGCAAACTTTTCGACACCTCTGAAATCCCGGGTATCATGCCTGCCGTATTGGCCATTCGTAGAAGTTTCATTGATGATCGCCCAGAGGATGTGCAGGTATTAGTGAATGTCTGGTATAAAACCACACAATTTATAAAGGAGAATCCTGGTGAAGCCTTCGGCATTATTGCTGAGATTTATGGGGTAACCCCGGGTGAGGCGCAGGCGTTTGCTCAGGTTGATAAAATATTAGATTTACGGGATAACCTGACGGCGTTTTCTTATGCCGCAGGTTTTGAGTCACTCCATGGGGTAGCCCGACAGATTAATAATTTTATGATCGAGAAAAAGATGACGGATGAACAATTAGACTCAACGAAATTTCTTGATATGCAATTTATACGGGGACTTAGAAGATGAAATTTTCCATCAAGCTGATCCTTTCAGTAGCGATAGTAGCTGTAATTACTGTGCCGTTATTAAGCATGGGTGTCTTTTTTCGCACATCCGCAATTCTGCAAAATCAAATTATAGGCCAGCAAAAAGAATTAACCAAACATGAAATGGGTCAAATTGACCGTATTTTGTATGGGGCCTACCAGGATATTCAAATAATTGCTGAGGATGAAGCAACCGAAGAATGGTTCGAATTGCTGGATAAAGATGTGGCAAAAGAAGAGCACATAAACCTTGAAGAAATAAAAGAAAAGTTATTAAGGGAATTACATGAAAAAGCCTTGTTAACTGGCCCTTGGGATATTCTCTTCCTAGTTGATAAAAATGGCATTATCGTTGCGTCAACAAAAGAAGGAGAGATTGGCAGATCTATAACAGAGGAGGCGAAGAGCAAAATTGCATATCATTCTGCTATGCGGGGGAAGGTTTATTCTTCTGACCTGGTTATTTCTGAATGTACAGGCTGGCCAACAGTTATTTTCGCCGCTCCTGTAAGAAGTGAAGCACAAGCTTACCGCCAGATATTAGGAGTGGCTATTGGCAATTTTGCCTGGCCTGTGGTGACGCAATTATTAGACGGGATATCGCCGCCGACTCATGCGCATCTATTAAATAAGGAAGGCATAATAATTGGCGGCCGAACAGTACCAGGAATGGAGATTTTAAAGACAAGTTTTGCCGGCAATGAATTGGTAAAAAAGTTACTTGCCGGAGAGGAAATAGGTGGCGGCGAGGTTATACCTATGCCCGAAGAGGATATGACAGTTTTAGCGACCTATGTTTTACAGGATGGTTTCTTGAGCTATCGAGGAAGGGGTTGGGGGTTAGTTCTGGAGACTCCTGTACAGGAAGCATTTGTGCCCGTTAATAAGATGGTCGTCGATATTGGCATCATGACTATAATTTTAATGTTAATTTTAATATCCCTATTCTACTTTATTGGAAAGATTCTCACTAAGCCGATCGAGATTTTAAGTAATACGGTTAAGCTGGTAGGAGCCGGTGATCTAAGCGCAAGGGCAGAGGTGAAGACAAAAGATGAGATAGGCGAATTAGCCAATTCTTTCAACCAGATGGTTGAGAATTTAAGACAAACGGTGGTTTCCAAGAACTATGTAGATAACATTTTTGAGAGTATAACCGATTATTTGGTTGTCATGGATCCTAAAGGAATAATCACCTCTGTTAACAGGGCTACTTGTGATCATTTAGGATATAGTAAAGAAGAATTAACAGGAAAGGATGTAAGTCTTTTGTTTCCAGAAGAAGAAGAAGAAGAAGAAGAAGAAGAAGAAGAAGAAAGAATACCCCTTAGGGGAACAAGATTGGAGAAACTTATTGATGAGGGCCAGTTAACCAATTATGAGATAAATTATAAGACCAAAGATGGCAGGAAAATCCCTATGCTTTTAAGCGGCGCAGTGATGAAAGATAAGGATGCTAATATAACCAGTATAGTCTGTGTAGCCAGAGACATTACCGAGCGCAAGAAGGCGGAGGAGAAGTTGTCGGAATATTCCCGAAACCTTGAAATAAGCAATAGGGAGTTGGATGATTTTACCTATATCGTCTCACATGACTTAAAGGAACCCTTAAAGAGCATATACGCCTTCTCTAAATTTGTAGAGGATGATTACAAGGACAAACTAGATGAGGAGGGAAGGGGCTATCTTGGACGTGTAAGGGCAAACGCTATTATAATGCAGAACCTTATTGAGGACCTCCTTGCGATTTCCCATATTGAAAGGAACAAGAATCCTTTTGAGGAAGTCAAAGTAGAAGAATTTATAAATGAACTTAAGCAGAGGCTGGAATATTCAATAAAGGAAAAGAATGTCCAGATAATTACTAGAGATGAATTACCAAAGGTGCTTTGTGATCGCGTAAGACTCACAGAGGTGTTTGTCAATCTGGTTTCCAATGCCATCAAGTTTAATGATAAGCCAGACCCTCTTATAGAGATCGGCTGTAAGCAAAAGGGGGGTTTTTATGAATTCTATGTCAAAGATAATGGACAGGGTATGGAGGAGAAATATTTTGATAAGATATTTGAACTCTTCCAAAGACTGGGCAGAAAGGAAGAGCATGAAGGAACAGGCGCCGGTCTTACAATAGCGAAGAAGATAGTCCAACTGCACAGAGGCAGGATATGGGTAGAGTCCAAAATAACGGAAGGCGCTACCTTTTATTTTACTATACCGAGAGAAAAAGACTTTATTTTGGGCAAGAAAAAGATCGGCGAGATTTTTCTAGGGAAGAAACTGGTAAACGAAGAGGATATTAAAAAGGCATTGGAAAAGCAGGAGGAGGGGGGCAAAAATGGCTGAGGTGCAAAGAATGATCAAGATGTTGCTGGTTGAGGATAGCCTTGATGATATCCAAATAATCAAAAAGGCTCTAAAAGAGGCAAAGGTAATTAACAGGCTATGGATAGTAAGAGACGGACAGGAAGCCCTGGATTTTTTATATCATAAGGGCCAATTCCAGGATCCTTCAGCCGCACCAAGGCCCGGGCTGATATTGTTAGACATCAATTTGCCAAGGGTTAACGGGTTAGAGGTGTTAACGAGAATAAAAAAAGACCCTAAGCTCAGAGGTATCCCCACAGTGATGCTTACAGTATCTAAAAGGGAAGAAGATTTAATAAGAGGTTATAACAATGGCTGTAATAGCTTTATTCAGAAGCCGGTCGAGTTCGAGAAATTTGTGGAGATAATCAAGCAAATAGGTCTGTATTGGGGGGTGATAAATGCGCCATCGCCGAATGGCCCGACAGATGAGGGCGCGGAGGGCCAGAAAGACTAAATTAAGGGGGATTGGTTGTGGCCACAAAGCTATTGGTTATTGAAGACAACCCGGACCATCTCTTACTTGTGAAAAGGATTTTAAGGAATGCCTCCGGCGGCGCCTATCAGATGGATTCGGCAAGCCAGGCTGAAGAAGGCCTACGGAAGATATTGGAAGAGAGTTATGATCTAGTCCTCTGTGATTACCGCCTGCCCGGCTCAAGCGCCTTAGATATATTAAAGGGGATGAAAGAAAAAGACAAAGAACTCCCCTTTATCGTTATTACCTCATCAGGTTCTGAGAAGATAGCGGTGGAGCTGATGAAAGAAGGGGCATACGACTACGTAGTTAAAGATTCATCGTATGAAAACACCTTGCCTTTAGTCATCCAAAGGGCAAAGGATAAATACAACGCGAAGAAGGAAAAAGAGAAATTAGAGAAAGAATTGAGTGAATCGAATGAAAAGTTAAAAAAAATGTACGCCATAAAGAGCGATTTTACATCTATGGTTTCACATGAGTTAAGAACCCCGTTGACCGCCATTAAAGAAGGTATTGCGATAGTCTTGGACGGTTCGGCCGGCCAGATAAACGCCGAACAGGCAGAGTTTCTGGATATGGCTAAGAAAAATGTCGACAGATTGAAGCGCCTTATTGATGATGTGCTTGATTTTTCAAAATTAGAGTCCGGAAAAATGGTTTTTAAGATGCAGGAAGCCGATATCAACGCACTGATAAAGGAAGTGGTAAATAACCAGAAGACAGTAGCGGAAGCGGCAGGCCTTTATCTAAAGGCCGAATCGACCTCTGATATACCGGCGATAGAGTTCGATCCCGATAGGATAAACCAGGTGCTTAACAATTTAATAAGCAATGCCATTAAATTTACCGAGACCGGCGGCATAACCGTAACAAGCGTTAAAGACGAGGAAAAAAATATCATAACGGTAATCGTTAAAGACACAGGATTAGGTATAAAAAAAGAGGCTTTGTCTATGCTATTCCAAAAATTTCAGCAGCTGGGAGGAGCCAATCAGCGAAAAACAGGAGGGACAGGATTGGGGCTTGCTATATGCAGAGAGATCATAGAACAGCATGACGGAGAAATTTGGGTTGAGTCCGAGCACGGGAAAGGGAGTGAATTTAAGTTTACACTGCCGATTAAAAGTGAATATAAGATTTTAGTTATCGATGATGAGACAATGGTCCTGGACCTCTGCGATGAAATCTTAAGGAGGAATGGATATATTGTCCTGCGCTCAGATAAGGGGATGGAGGGTGTTAAGATAGCGCAGGAAGCTAACCCTCACTTGATAGTCCTGGACATGAAATTAAGTGATACAAGCGGTTACGAGGTTATCGGCCGATTAAGGAGCAGCAATGCCACCGCCGCTGTGCCTATTTTAGTCATGTCCGGCTATGAAGAGGAGATAAAAAAAATACGGGCCGAAAAATGTGAGCTCGATCTGCCATGGATTTCAAAGCCGTTTAGTAATGAGGAATTCCTTTCGAGGGTAAGAGGGCTTGTTAAAAAATAAAGGCATGGGCGCGCGCAAGATATTAATAGTCGACGATGAGCTGGATATCCTAAGAGTTGTTGTGTTCAGGCTAAAGAAAGCAGGCTACGAGGTGATAACAGCCGGGGACGGTAAAAGCGGTTTGGACCTGGCAAGAGAAGAGAAGCCGGACCTTATCTTGCTTGATTGGAGGCTCCCCGTGATGGATGGGGTGGAAGTCTGCCGGAGGATTAAAGAAGACGATAATCTAAAGAAAATTCCAGTGATATTTTTGACCGCAAGCATGGCAGGCGAAATCGAAAACAAGAAAAAAGAGTTTGGCGCAGAGGGCTATATAATAAAACCGTTTGAGCCGAGCGAATTACTGGAGCGAGTGAAAAATCAATTGGCAGAATAGAGAAGAAGAGGGGGGGTATGGCAAAAAAGAAAATATTAATAATTGAGGATGAACGCGATACAGCAAAAGTTATCGCAAAAAGACTGACGCAGTCGGGTTTTGATGTGGTACTAGCCGGTGATGCCTATCAGGGAGTTGCCATGACCCACAAAGAAGACCCTGACTTAATCATTCTGGACTTAATGCTGCCGGCAGGGGGTGGTCATGCGGTCTTACAGAATATAGGGGCATCGATCACGACAAGTTCCATTCCAGTTATTGTCTTTACAGGGATGCAGGACGAAGAGTATAAAAAGAAGATCTTAAGCGAGGGTGTCGAGGTCTATCTTGAAAAACCCCAGGATCCCGACGAGCTAATAAAAATTATAAATAATATCTTAGAAAAGAAAAAAGAGAATTAAGTATGTCAGCCCTCATTGACGCCCTTATTAATGAAAATCTCACAACTGGCCAACAACTTCAAGATGCTAAGGATAAACAGCTTGGAGCGAAAAAGCCTCTTCAGGAGCTATTGGTTGAGATGGGATTCATAAAAGAAAATGATTTACTAAGAGTCTCATCGAGAATTTTCAATATGCCGGTTTTCGATCTAACCAAGGAGACTATAGATACTTCTGTCGCAAAGCTACTCTCCTATGAAACAGCAAAAAAATACGGTGTCTTTGCGGTACGTAAGGAGCAAGATACTCTTATTTTAGCGATGAGTGATCCTCAGGATATTTTTGCTTTAGCTGATATCGGCCTTATGAGCAATATGTCGATAAAACCGCTCTTGGCTGCAAAAAGCCAAATCTCTGACCTTATTGAGAAGCATTATCAGTCCGATGATGCCCTTTATGATCTCTTCAAAAACTTTGCTGAAGATATTAAAGTTGAAATAGTTAAAGAAGACGCACAAGATAAAGACTTATCCTTCAACGATGGCCTCGCGGATAAAAAATCGCCGGTTGTAAGATTAGTCAATCTTATATTAAATGATGCCGCAATCTCCCGGGCAAGCGATATACATATTGAACCGCAGGAGAATTTTATTGACGTAAGATACAGGATTGACGGCGAACTTAAAAATATCATGAAGATACCTCGCCAGCTTCATTCCCGCCTTTGTGCCCGGATAAAGATTATGGGACAACTCGACCTTGCGGAAACCAGAAAACCCCAGGACGGCAGAACAAAAATACTTGTCAACGGAAGGAAAGTGGATATACGGATATCTATAATACCTACGCACTACGGCGAGAAAGTGGCCTTAAGATTACTCGATCCAAATGAGGCCAAGGTTGAACTGGCCGAACTTGGTTTCCAAGAAAAAGAATTGGATACCTTTGTCGATGCCATTAAAAAACCTCAAGGTATGGTTTTAGTGACCGGGCCGACTGGCTCAGGCAAGACCTCGACCCTTTATGCGACATTGAATTTTATAAAGGGTGAGAGCAAGAATATTATCTCCATTGAGGACCCAATCGAATACTTAATCGAAGGCATTAATCAAATCCAGATCAATCCCATAAAGGATGTTACTTTTGCTACTGGACTGCGAAGTATTTTACGACAGGATCCGAATGTAATCCTGGTCGGTGAAATCCGCGA
>SDBU01010777.1_pt1 | contig 10100 bp, 6 predicted proteins | sample 2277071 | NCBI WGS metagenome assembly SDBU01 (sample SAMN10397929, study PRJNA504765) | marine sediment metagenome | isolation source: marine sediment core GS08_GC12, 126 cmbsf | place: Arctic Ocean: Gakkel Ridge, Loki's castle | collected 2008 | reverse complement strand
CGGCAATATCTACTTCAAAATAACCATCATCGATATTTTTGAGGATGTTCCGATATTTCTCCTCACTCTCCCGCAGCGCCTGCTCTGTCAGCTTGCGCTCGGTGATGTCCAGAGCCGTAAAGGTGACGCCTTTCGACAGGTCGTCAAGGTCCAGCGGAGTGGAACTCAACAGTACATCGATCACTTGTCCGTCTTTGCGCTGCCAGCGCGTCTCCACCGTTCCCGTGCCGTGATCGCGGATTTGGGCGTACTTCTCTCGCCCTACGTACTCAAAGTCCTCGTCACTGGGGTAAAGCATCCTGGCGCTCTGGCCCACCAGTTCTTCTTGGGAGTACCTGGTCATCTCACACACTTGTTCGTTGACTTGTGTCAACACGCGATCGGCGACCACCCCGATGCCGGTTGGGGCCGCACGAACTACGCTCCGAAGATACGCCTCGCTCTGTCGCAATGCCTCCTCGGCACGCCCGCGCTCTACCTGAGCTTCAGTTTCTCGACGTTGAAGCACATGCTGGCGGATGAGCAAGAAAACCATGGCGATTGTTATCACCAGTGTTAACATGAATAGCATGTTGACACTGAACAAAAATTGGTCAAGTCGACTGCGTTGCTCATGCATGATTTTCAGGGCTGTTATTTGGGAATCGTAATTCATGGCCCTGGCCTTGTGAAATGCCTGGGAAATACGGGATAGGGCGATATTAATCGTCGTATCTGTTTCCGGACCATAGTCCGAGACACCTTCAGAAAGCCATATTTGTAAGTCGGTTATGGCCGGCGCGACAACGGCATGGAAGGTAGACGCTTGGATCAGATTGTCAAAAACATAAGTATGACGAAACTTTACTATACCATCGTAGACAGTTTTTACCTTACTGCGAAGCCGAGTAAAGTTTTCCGGGGTTGGCCTAACCTGCGTTATTTCAGCGGTGGAGACGATCTCTGCAAGATCGTTGAGGATCAGGGCAAGGTCCCGAAGCTCTGTAAGCAAAGTGTTTGGAAGTTTTTTTTCTATAGAGCGAAGCGTGATGTTGGTCAGTATCCCGGCCGCAATCACGGCAACAATGACCACGACCATAGCGCTCCACAGCAAAGTCTGAGAAAAGGATCGAACAGGCTTCATGGCGATGGAGTCCCCTTCTGAAGCATGCCATGCTCACGATAAAATCGTTCCGCGCCTGGATGAAGTGGTATCGAGATTCCTACTAATGCAGTTTGTGGGGTGATCGACTTTCCTTGGGGGTGCCCTCGCTTCAATAGAGAAAGCGTTCGCTCACTCCACAAGGAGGCAGTCACCTGGTAAACAAGATCCTCGTGCATTGCTGAGCTAACCACCAATAGGGCATTAACCTGCACGGTTGGCGTATCGGGAATGCCCGGATAAACACCAGCAGGTATTTTACCTGGGACAAGGTAAGGAAACCGTGCACTGATCCGTAACGCCATCTCTGGAGCAATGGGGACGAGTGATATCCCAATGTCGGATAACTGGGTGACCGCCTCCATAGGAACTCCTGCCATCATTACAAAACCCTGAAGATCCCCTTTTACCATTTTGTCCTGGGTAAACACTGGTTTTAAATAGACAGGCAATAAGTCTTTTTCAGATAAACCATGCGCCTCAAGAACAATTCGCATAACCGATAGCGTACCTGAACCGATCTCGTCGACGGAAATGCGTTTTTCTCTAAGATCCAGCACATTGCGGATATTGGCATCTCGGCGTGTCACTATCTGAAACTTCTCAGGATAGAGGCTTGCAATCGCACGAACGACGCCGACGCTTTTATCCCCTGCAAAAACGTACTCTGACCGAAATGCCCATGCAGCGACATCGGCCTGGACTATGCCTAATTCGATCTCGCCGGATGCCACCGTACGTACGTTTTCTATCGAGCCAGCAGAGTTTTGGGCTACACCAATGTATCCGGGCACACCTTGTACCCCTGTTTCGAGAGCTTCCTTTCTTTCGGCATCTTCGGTCAGGCCCTGTGCTATCAGTTTGCCAACCGGGTAATAGACACCAGTAAGCCCACCAGTCCCGATGCGTAACAGGTGTTTTGCTTCTCCGACACAGGGGGTGGGAATGGTCAACAATAAAAAGAGAAAGAGGATCGTTAATATCCAAAGGGCCTTCTTCAAGTAAGGATAGTGCTGCATATAAGCCCCTTTCGCAACTGGAATTTACTTTTTCATATTATAGCTTCTGGCAATGGGGATGCGATGCTTTCTATTCATTTCTTTTTTTCTTCTATTATAAATTGCAGTGCAGATTGAGAGTGATATTCCAAATTATGTTCGAGATATATAAGATACCATGAGAGAATTAGAATCGCAAACACTTTGATTTGTAAAATTGGAATTAAGGGTGCTGGTCAGGTAGGAAATAGGGTGCCTTTTTAGTAAAATTCAGCAATTCGAACCGTCTTTTTTAATGCCCCCAGATTGTGATATCTTGCAATTATCTGTATTCACATGATATTGTGATATCATAATAACATATCTCGAAAATGATAGCCTGTTCATTTCTGAGATACCTTGCCAGAAGGCCAGATATCTAACGGCTCCAAAACCTCCTGATACGATTAACGTATCTGGTGCTCAGTTTCAACATTTTAATGAAAACCAGACCATTCCCTCAACACTATATATTGTATAATTTTGTTCTGAATCTGGCCGGTCGTTAATTCACGATTTCTTGCCTCAATCACGCATTTCCGAATATTGATGATTTGTTAACCCAATCGCAACATCAACTTGTTATTATATGAATAACCCTTCGGATACAAGTTAGGTCATTTTTAGATTTGAATTTGTTCAGAATCCCTGAAGGTATGCCGGGAGAAACGATTCAGGGAAATCACCTTTCGCTGCGTCCAGCTACTCTTGGAAACAAAGAATATCAGATGGTTAAAGGCTATTTGGTTGCTACTATTTTGCTACCATAATGCCCAAATACAGGGTAAAAAACGATAAAACAAGAAACAATCAATATCTTAATAACACATTGATAACACATAAGCAAAAACAACATTATATAACTTGATAAAACACCGTAAAAATCGCTTATTCAGATTGAACGGTAGAAGTCGGTGGTTCAAATCCACTCGTGCCTACCAGAAAAAATAAGGGTTTACGAGCAATAGAGCTTGTAAACCTTTTTTTTATGGAAATTAGGAATTGACATTCTATGGATGATATGACCAGAAATTATAAATTGAAACTTAAAACGTAGTAATAATAACAAATAGGAAGCATTCATTTAGATTCTTTTTTATATTTGTCAGCATTTTGATTACGATCAATTGAGGTGATATTAAAAGGAGGTTGCTCATGAAGGGATTTTTAAAAATGAGGTTGGGCATTTTTTTTGTGGTTTGTTTTATTTTTATCTTTTTGGGATGTTCCACTGCTGTTAAGCACACCAAAAAAATGATAATTCACTATAAATGCTCTGATGATGATTACATTGTTCCTGACTTGGCGGAATTGACTTCCGGGCATATTTATGAGGAGAAATATATTAATTCTCTTACTGATGCCGGTGTATGTGTTAAAATTACCGGTCAATTTAAACACCTGGCTCCCGGAGCAATCGGTGAAGACAATTATGTTATATTGTATTTATCAGGTGCAGGAGCTTCCCATACAATCAGCTGTTTTGCCAAACCAGAACTCAATAAAGAATTACGCATGTTGAAAAAAAATCAGGCAATAACGGTTTATGGCCGGGTCTGGAAATTAGAGCAGGAGTTGGCTGTATTGCTTCAAGATTATGAAGTTATCCCGTAAACAAAGATGATGGCGTCGTAAAAAGTTCCATCTACTGCGCTTGTCCGCCTCAGGCGGGTTGTAGTTTTTTTTCAGACACTCGGCATACTACATGTATGGCCTCGTTCCTAAAAAAATACTACGCCTTGTATATAAACCTTTTTACTTAGCCATCTATAGTGCGGTACGGGGAAAAGGAGGACAGGGTAGATTCTCTGATCGCAGAAAGAACCTTTTACGAAATGTTCGAGACCGTTAGCACGGAATGATGTTATCCGTCGCCTAATCTTTGTTAAAAAGGTAAACAAAAGGCGATCTAACTAATACGGCTGGATTGCCCTTTTATTATACATGTCGATTTTAAAATAAAATTATGATGCAAAGATAGTCTTATTCACTATCTAGCAATCATGGCCCTCATCATGTCGCCTGCATTTTCCGCATGATCTGCTATGGAGCCTATTGTTTCAGTTAGTGTGACCATGTGAAATACTGTGACAGGGTCTGTCAGGTTAAAGATCTTCCGCTTTAGCGAGTCTTCCAATTTGTCTGCTTCATGCTCTTTTTGGGCAAGACCGTGAATAATAGCTTTGACCGCTTCTCGTTGTGTGTCCGAGAAATTTCTAAAGTACTTTCTTGCTTCGGCTACCAGCCTGCTCAAGTCTTCAACGGGATCAATAACGGTATCGACCAGGAGAAAAAAATCCTTTTCAAGCTCTTTCGGAATTTCTGTTTCGCCTCTGTAGGAGATTAAGTCGAGTGCATCTTCCATAGCGTCGGGAACCTGGTCCTGCTCTCTTAAATATCTGAACAACTCGTATTTATCTACGGGTATTATGACTCCTTTTGGAAGATGCCCTCGTATATTCTTCTTGATGACATCCGCTTCACTTTCCAGTTGAATAACTTCCTGCCTGAGTTCTTCAAACCTTTCACATTTGCTTGAAACATAGCACTCTATGGCCTGTTGAAAGGCCCATGCACATACCTTTACCTTTTCAGCATGTTCCTGGAGGCCTTCAAAAGGTGATGCCATAAACCGTGACATAAACTGCGATATAATTGGAATGCGCATAGTAATCTCCTTAATATTTTTTAGAGGAATTCTATATCAATATTCAGAATTCATCACCTCTCGAATTTATGGTTGATACTGATTTCACTCAGTTTAGTTTTCAGGTTTCAGTGTCCCTGATACCTGACACCTTTGTGTTATTCCAATACTCTATGATTTGCTCAACTAGTCTTGCACAATTGAAGTAAGAATCGTTTTTGCAATATTGCCGGTAAACACGTTAATCTGTTTCAATAGGTCCATCAGATCCCAGTACACCCGATGGGTTTTCATAGGTTGCATCTGTTCTTTTGTGAGCCGCGGCAGGAGATCGGACTGGTATTGCGACAATAAGTCTATATACTTTTCCTCCATCAAAACAGTTTTCCGTGCAATCTCAGGGTCTATTTCTGCAAATGTATGCTCCAAACGTTTGAGTTGCTTGTAAATATTTCCATGATACGTCATCAATTCTTTCTTGCCCTCTAGCGAAAAATCCCTGTCCAGAGCTTTTTTTCTGTCAATTAGCAGTATCATTTTATTATGAATGATATCGCCAATACTCTCCATATCTTTTATGATTGATATCATTCCGTAGACTTCGCTCGCCTGTTCGTCCGACATCTCCTGCCTGGTAATTTGAAGCAGATAGTCCCCGATCCTGGTTTCAAGAAAGTCGATTTTTTTCTCCCGCATCTCAATCCCTTCGAGCAGCGAAAGTTGTGGATTATGCTTATCCTGCCCAGGCTTTTCGTCTGTGAATGGAACGATGACGGCGTCCAGCATTCGCCCCAGGATTTTCGCCATACGGGAGATTTCCGAGCGGGCCGCATCAATTGCCAATACCGGCGTTGAGATCATACTCTTATCCAGGTGCCGTATAGCCGGTTCAAGGCCTTTTTCTTCAGCTTTATCAGGTAGAATCCTGTATATTAACCTGGCAAATACCGAAGCGAACGGGAGAAAGATCAGGGCCATGGTCACGTTGAAGAGGGTATGCGCGTTGGCTATCTGGCGAGCGGTGTCTGAATTAAATTTGACGGCAATTGTCCGGATAATATCCGCAAAAGTAGGGATCCAAAGAAGAAAAAAGAGCGCGCCGATAATATTGAAAGTCACGTGCGCTATTGCTACACGCTTGGCATCACGAACCGTACGGAGGCTTGCAATTATTGCAGTAATGCAAGTGCCTATATTAGTGCCTAATATCATCGGTATACCGGCTTCCAATGTAATCATTTGCTGTTGCGCCAGAACGATGACAATAGCCGTAAATGCGCTGCTGCTCTGAATAACCTCTGTAATTAACATGCTAACCAGCACGGCTAACAGCGGATTTTCCAATCTTTTCATAAGATCAATAAATCCTGGATACGTTCGAAGCGGTTGCATTGAATCGCCCATCAGCTTCATTCCGAAGAATAGAAAACCGAAACCAAGGATCGCTTCACCTGCGAACTTGATATTGTCGGTTTTGGCAAACGCTCGAATTAAAAAGCCGGTTATTATCATTAACAGCGCATAATCGGTCAGTTTGAACGCAATCAATTGGGCCGTAATTGTGGTGCCGATATTAGCTCCCAAAATTACGCCGATCGCCTGGGTAAAACCCATCAATTCTGCCTGCACAAAACTCACCAGCATTACAGTTGTGGCGCTGCTCGATTGAATCACCATTGTAACGAATGCGCCGACAAAAAGCCCTATAACGGGGTTTTTGGTCAAGGCGGCAAGAATCGTGCGCATTTTGCTGCCGGCCGATTTTTTCATTCCCTCGCTCATCATCTCCATTCCAAAAATGAAGATGGCTAATCCGCCAAACAAGCCCATGATTAAAAATCCCCAGGAAATTTCAACAGGACTACCGCCGGCAAAGAGGGTGTTTGCATAAAATAAGGTTATGATAAAAACTGAGAATAGTAATATTATTTGTTTTTTAAGATATTTAATAACAACATCCCATTCCTTCCCTCTTCTCCTTAAGACAACGTCTTGAGGGAAAAGCATTGCAAGATATGATAGTGGAAGCTTTGAAACAGGTTCTACAAAGAAATGATAAGGTTATGGTTTAACTCTACTATCTTGCAACCATGGATCTCATCATATCGCCGGCATTTTCAGCATGATCTGCTATTGAGCCTATTATTACAGCAAGTCTGAATAGATGATAAACTGTAACAGGATCTGTCTTCATGTTTAAGACTTTTTCCTTTATCATGTCTTCCACTTTGTCTGCTTCATGTTCCTGTTGGCTGAGATTGCGGATAATATCCTTGACTACGACTCGTTGTTTTTCCGAAAAGTTTTTAAAGTACTTTCTTGCTTCGAAAACCATATTTTTCAGGTCTTCGACTGGATCGATAACTACATCGACCAGGTGTAAAAAATCCTTTTCAAGTTCTTTCGGCATCCCGGGTTCGCTTCTATAGGAAATCCAGTCGAGAGTATCTTCCATGGCATCGAGAACCTGGTCCTGCTCTCTTAGATATCTGAACAACTCGAATTTATTTACAGGCAATATGGCTCTCTTTGGAAAATGTCCGCGTATATTCTGCTTGATGGCATCTGCTTCGCTTTCCAGTTTAGCAACTTCCTGTCTGAGTTCTTCAAACGTTTTACATTTGCTTGAAATATAACATTCTATAGCCTGTTGAAAAACAGATGCACATTCTTTTAACTTATCTGCATGATTCTTGATGCCGTCAAAGGGTGATGCCATAAACATTGAAAAAAATGGTATACGCATATTAATCTCCGTTACAAAAAGAGTTAAGGCATTATAAAATTTATATGCCTTTTTTTGTCAAGATAAATTGACAAAATGCGTCATCTCCATGGAAGCAGATATAGCCCGCCTGGGAGAAGAGGCCGATTTGCATCAGGCCAGGCGATTCGTTTCCGAAGATTCAGGAAAATTCGAGGCCTACAGCAAAAAATACTACAACCCGCCTGAGGCGGACAAGCGCAGTAGATGGGACTTTTTACGACGCCATCACTTCTTGATAAACGGTCTGATCTCCACTTTGTCGCTCAGATAATCTTTTACAGATGCTATAGAAACTTCTTTTCGATGGAATATGCCGGCTGCCAGCGCGGCTTCTGCTTCTGTTTTTGCAAATACTTCATAAAAGTGTTCAGCGCAACCGGCACCGCTTGACGCTATTACCGGAATTGTTACCGCGTCGGCAACCGCATTTATCAGCTCAATATCAAAACCTGAATTGGTGCCGTCTTTATCGATACAATTCAAAAGTATCTCGCCGGCACCCAGCTTTTCGCAAACTTGCGCCAGGGTTACGGCATCCAGGTCGCGGCCCTCTCTGCCACCTTTGATGGTGCACTGATACCAGCAATAGGTTTCGCCATGGGGACCTTTTTCTGCGGTTTCGATAACCTGGTAGTCTACCTCATCCGGCGACATTACATAAACTCTCTTCGGATCGATTGAAATTACAACCGCCTGTGCTCCGTAAACTTCGGATATTTGCTCAATGGAACTTTGACCCGTTTTGACGCCTGTTTTTAAATACTCCTCGGCAATTAGAACGGCATCGCTTCCTATGGAAATCTTGTCCGCACCGGATCTGAAATATTCAGCAGCAACCTCGAGAGCAGTATATTTTCTGCCGTCCTTATCAGTATAATCTCTGATCCCTCCTCCGATGGTCAAGGGAACAAAAACATTTTTAGAAGTCTGTTTCAATACTTCAATCATAGGCATATCTTCTAAGGGAAAATCTCTGAACCCGGTAATATTGAGAAATGCAATCTCATCGGCACCTTCCTGATAATACCTTCCGGCCAGCTCAACCGGTTTGCCGAGATTTCGGACCTCTCCCTTTTCCCTGACATCGTACTGATCACCCTTGGTAACAACCAGATCTCCCTGGTCATTGGACCTGACATCCAGACAGACAACTATTCTTTTGGCCAGTCTGGTTTCTTTTGAAACAAAACCGGCGGCATTTCTTTCATCGCCGGCCTCAAGGAAATTATTTAATACGTTTATGCCTGCATCTCCACTCTTTTCCGGATGGAACTGGGTTGCCGTGATACTGCCTTTTTGAATACTGCTGACAAACTCTGAGCCATAGTTGGTGGTTGTTAAAATAACCGCATCGTCCTCCGGCGCAACGTAAAACGAATGCACGAAGTAAAATTTTTCATCATCCCCCAGGCCGTTGAATATTGAAGACGGCTTTTTTATATTGATGCCATTCCAGCCGATATGAGGCACGGAAAGATCAATATCAAACCTTTTGACATGCCCTGAGATTAAGCCCAATCCATTGATATCGGGGGCTTCTTCGCTTGTTTCAAACAATGCTTGCAGCCCTAAACATATGCCCAGAAAGGGCCTGCCTGAGGTTAAATAATCTTTTAAAGCATCAACATAATTTTTTTGATTCAGAATCCGCATCATGCTGCCGAAACTGCCCACTCCGGGGAAAACCAGCTTTTCAGCAGATATTATATCACTGTTATCAGAGACAATCTTAACGGATTCACCCAGACTCTCGATCGCATTTACGACACTTCTTACATTGCCGGCACCATAATCTAATAAAGTTATCATTTTCCTATTTTCCACATAAAATCGTGTTACGATTTTATAAAACTCCCGCCCCGCTGAAAGCGGGACGGGATCTAATAAGCGAAAGGTTTACCCGCCTCCGGCCAAAATTCTTATAACTCTCACCACAAACACAATATACCCTAATTTAGCGATAACGCTCGATTTAAAGTCATTTGTTATTCGTTACTAGAAAGAATATCAACTGCTATTTTGCATTTCTATCAAAAATGACACCTTAGTTTAATTCGTGACTTTTTACAAGATCATTAAATGTGACTTTCCAAACATTTTAAGTAACTTCTCAATAACCTCGGGGAAAAGGGCTTCAGCGCGGCAGAGCCGCTTCATATAAAATCGCTTTAGCGATTTTATATAATGATTGCCAGATCATATTTTGTCTATTAATATGATGCAGCTTATAAGACCTAAACTGATCGGTTCCAAGCTCAGGGTTCTAGGTTCAAAAGCTATAACATGTGACATTACTTACCTTTACAACTCTATGTCAGGATTGGTCTCTTGCACCCATTGGGTGAGGCTTACCGCCTCTATTGAGGCGTAACTCTTTTGAATTTAGCCTGTTAGGGCTCATCAACCCGGAACCTTGATGGCGTCGTAAAAAGTCCCATCTACTGCGTTGTAGTATTTTTTCAGACACTCGGCATACTACATGTATGGCCTCGTTCCTGAAAAAATACT
>SDBU01010776.1_pt1 | contig 10101 bp, 8 predicted proteins | sample 2277071 | NCBI WGS metagenome assembly SDBU01 (sample SAMN10397929, study PRJNA504765) | marine sediment metagenome | isolation source: marine sediment core GS08_GC12, 126 cmbsf | place: Arctic Ocean: Gakkel Ridge, Loki's castle | collected 2008 | reverse complement strand
GGTTGCGGTTATCGGAATGAGACCCGACGGTTTTCAAATCTCTAGTGCTGATGAGTTAGCGATTAAAAAAATATTGGGAACTGAAATTATCAATGTTTCCACCTATACCTTCAGCAAAATAGTGAACGGCATAAATGAAAAAGATGTAGATTCTGATGTGGAGATCCAAAAAGAGATTTTTGATATCAATTTCAATGACTTACCTGGTGTCAGGGGTACCAGCAGGATGTACCTGGCGTTAAAGAGAATAATCAAGGAGAAAAACATCCAGGCCTATGCTCCAGAATGCTGGCCAGAGTTTAGAGATGTAGACGAGACTCCCTTTTGTCCGGCAAACTCTCGTCTAACTTCCGAAGGAATTATGGCTTCCTGTGAATGCGATATAGATGGTGCCTTAACTATGATGCTAGGATATGCTCTTACAGGGAATTCTGTATTCTTTGCTGATTTTGTGAATTTCATAGAAGATAATGACACTATCTTGTTCTGGCACTGTGGGAACGCACCTTATGACTTAGCTATCTCAAAGCCAGTGTGCCGGAAAATATTCGGTGGTTTATCAACAAGTTCTGTTTTAAAAAGTGGGGTTGTAACTGTGTATAGACTGAACTCCATACGTGGTCAATTTATGTTACATACAGGAACTGGAAATGCTATTGAAACAGAGCCTGCGTTAAAGGGTAGTAACATATTCATAAAGATGAACAGTGGAAACAGGGAATTTGTTGAATCCTTATTAGAAAATGGTATCCCTCACCACAATGCTATCGTCTATGGAGATATTACTGAAGAGTTGAAAGAGTTTAGTAAGCTTATGGGAATTTCGATGGTGATTTGTTCTTAATAAAGTAGGCTCAGGCTTTGTATTTTTGCAGGTAAGAAAATATTGATAGACGTAATATGAAGCGATAAAGGGAGGTTTTCGGATGCAAAAATTCAAATTTTTTATAGATAATAAATGGGTTGATGCTTTAAGTGGTAAGACATATCAAGTTCTTGATCCTTCCAAGAATGAGCCCATTGCAGAAGTTGCTTTAGCTGACAAAGAAGATGTTGACCGGGCGGTCAAAGCAGCAAGAAAGGCCTTTGATAAAGGAATCTGGTCTGAGCTTGATGGAGACGAGAGAGCAGAATATATGCTGAAGATGGCTAAACTCATGGAGAAAAGAACTAAGGAATTAGCTAAGTGGGAGACACTTGAGTGCGGGAAGCCTATTAGTGAATCAGAAGACGTAGATCTTCCCTATTCAGTTAGAGCTATGGAGTACTTTGCTAATCAGGCAAGGGAAATTAAAGGAGAAGTTATACCTATTCCGGGTGGCTATGCTTTCGATTATGTAACCTACGAGCCCTATGGTGTGGTCGGCTCTATAGTTCCCTGGAATTTTCCTCTTCACTTAGCAACGAGAACATTATGTCCGGCAATTGCCACAGGAAATACTGTTATTTTAAAACCCTCTTCTTTTACTCCCATTACGGCGATTCTTCTGGGAGAAATAATCCTAGAGGCTCAACTTCCACCAGGTGTGGTTAACATAATCTCTGGCCCAGGAGATACTGCCGGTAATGCCATGTTATCCCATCCTGATATTAATATGATATCATTTACCGGCTCACTTGAAGTTGGACAAAAAGTTCTTGAGGCTTCGGCTAAGCCAAGAATTAAAAAAGTGATTCTTGAGTTGGGAGGGAAAGGACCCTTTATAGCAGAACCTGATTGTGATATTGACGGTGCTGTTAATTCGTTAATTCCGGGTTTTTGCCTGGAGCAGGGCGAAGTTTGTTGTGCTTCAACAAGGCTATTTTTGCACAAGAAAATTTATGGGGAATTCATGGAAAAACTGGTTGTCAGAGTAAAAAGCTTAAAACTGGGTGAGACTATGGACCCCACCACTCAAATGGGAGCATTAATAAGCAGGAGTCAACTGGAAAAGATAGACAGTTATGTCAAAGAAGCAATCAGAGATGGCGCAAAACTAGTATGTGGTGGTGAAAAGTTTAATGTGCCTCCTTTTGACAAGGGCAATTACTATAAGCCAACTATTCTTGAAAATGTAACCAATGATATGAAATGTGCACAAGAGGAGATTTTTGGCCCAGTTTTGGTAGTGATAAAGTACAAAGAGCTTAAAGAAGCTATCAAACAGGCAAATGATAACAATTATGGTTTGGCGGCTACCATTTGGAGCGAGAATCCGAGAACGCTCTATTGGGCAGCTAAAAAATTGGATGCTGGTACAGTATGGATGAACACAAATGTGATGTCCAAAATTGAAGCTCCTTATGGAGGAAACAAAGATAGTGGTTTGGGAAGAGAAAATGGAACGATAGGATTAAAAGAATATCTGAAGATCAAGAATAACATTCTTTTTGTGGGAAAAGAATACGATAATTTCTATGGTTTTAAATAGAAAGATTTTACAATTGATCGTTATATGAGAAAGTGCTGAGTATAGCAAAAGGTAGAGGGGCTAAAATAAGGCCGATAAGGAGGTGAGAAGTAGGTAGGCCATTACTGTAACGAGTTTATTTGTAGTGGAACAATGACCGCATGACAAGTCAACTAAAGGAGAAAAAAATGGTACGAAAATTAATGTTAGTAATGTTAGTAAGTGGGATGATATGCTTGGCAGGGCTAATCCCTCTTTTTGCACAACAGGTCTGGATGAGCCCACAAGACTATGAGGAAGCTACCGGAAACAAAATAGAAAAATTCAGCGAAGCTCCTGAGTTCCGAACAAAAGTAGCAGCAGGCGAGCTTCCTCCAGTAGAAGAAAGACTCCCAGAGGAGCCTTTGGTAGTGAAACCATGGGAGAAGGTTGGAACCTATGGGGGCACAATACGAGTGGGCACAACAATTTCCACAATGGGTATAGAACAAGGGGCATTGAAAATAGCTGGATTGTTTAGACAGAACCTAGATGGTAGCGACTTCTTTCCCGATGTAGCCAAAAGCTATAGGTTCTCGGATGATCTGAAAACACTCACTGTAACCTTAAGAAAAGGGCATAAGTGGTCAGATGGACAACCCTTTACTGTCGATGATGTTATGTTCTGGTGGGAAGATGTACTCTTGAACGAGGAATTAACTCCGGTTATTCCTACCCGTTTTCGACCAGGAGGAAAGCTTGCAAAGCTTAGCAAAGTAAATGATTACACATTTCAATTGGAATATGCGGTTCCCTATCCGAGGATTATGGATCAATGGCGGCGGAGTGCTTATAGCACCTATAATGGTGCCTTCTTGCCGAAACATTACTTGAAGAAGTGGCATATAAAGTATAACCCAAAGGCAAATGAGCTGGCAAAAGAGGAAGGGTTCGAAAAATGGACGCAAGCTTTTCGTAGCCACAGGCCCGACCATATCTGGGTTTGGATGGTAGACACAGAGTTTCCCGTTCTGGGTGCGTATAAGCCAATATCGGTAACCCCTGAACGCAAGATCTTGGTCGCAAATCCTTATTACCACATGGTGGACACTGCAGGTAATCAGCTTCCTTACATTGAACGGGTTGAGTCTACGTTCGCTGGAGACCAACAGGTGTACAACATGAAGGTGATAAATGGAGAGATAGATCTTGGTGCTTTCAATCTTCTACTGAAAGACTACCCTCTTTTCAAAAAAAATGAAGTCGAAGGTAACTATAAAGCCGAACTGGCTATCCTTCTTCGTGGAGCGGTCGCCGCTTTTGGTCTCAATCAAACCAATAAGGACCTTGTGCTCCGGAAGATCTTCCAGGATATTCGGTTCCGTCGGGCTTTGTCTTTAGGGATAGATCGAGAAGAAATTAATGATCTACTCTTTTTTGGAAAGGGTATACCTCGCCAGGCAACGATTCTTCCCGAGGTTAGTTTCTACAAGAAAGAATGGGCCGAAACCTATGCTCAATACGACCCTGAAGAAGCAAACATGCTCCTAGATGAGATGGGTCTAGAGTGGGATAAAAACCATGAGTATCGTCTACGACCCGATGGCAAGCCGATTCTTTTTACTATTATTGCACCGTACGGGGAGGGTCCCAGGGTAGAGATTGCCGAGCTGGTAAGCACCTATTGGCTGAACCTTGGAGTTAGGACAGTGGTTAAGTCAATGACTGAGAGTGACGAGCAAATGCTGATCAGGGCAAACGACCAGGATTGTGCTGTTACTCATCTGGACCGGGTAGAGGAGGGTTTTGGTACCCGAGGAGATCCTTATTGGCAGTCTCCCCACAGTAGCCAGTTTTTTGTCAATTGGCCGTGGAAAATGTGGCTTACGACTGACGGGGAACAAGGAGAAGAACCACCGGAGCGATGGAAGGAATGGATGAGGAACTGGGATGAATGGTTCACCACAAAAATGGGAACAGAGGAGTACATAAGACTAGGTCAGAAGGTTTATGATTTTATTGCTGAGGAGCTCTTTGCAATTGGCACAGTAGGAATGAGTCCTTATGTTGTTGTACACAACGCTGATCTTAAGAATATGCCTCCACAATTATACTGGACTTCAGATATTGACTTCGAGTTAGCTTGGATCCCACAACAGTTCTTCTTTGAGAAATAGAATCTGATAGAGCCAAGCCTCCTGTTCCTTCCCGGTAAGGAAGGGACAGGAGGTATAAGACGACATCAAGCAGGTTCGTCCCCTCGTAGGATTGCTGGAGATGCAAAAAGGGGTCCTGCTCAAGCTTCTGGCAATAGGCAACCTGGGAAATCGAAGTAATTCTTTGCTTATGTTAAAATTAGGAAGAAGAATTAATTAGGATATGGGTTTCATCTAACAAAATGAATTTCTTCAAAGAGAGCAGGAACTCATTCCACTCTGGGAAGATGCCATCTCAACTTTTCGCAGTGATGAGGCCTACTTTTACTTTGTCTCCTTAGCTTATAACATCTTTTCCATTTTTGAAACTTTTAGCGATAGAGCCATCAATCATACAGTCCGAATAGAAGAGAAAGAGAAAAAAGTTTAGACTTTACATATGACCTCACAATATAGGTATAAGGTGGAATTAAAGATTACACTGCAGAAACTACGAGCAGCAGTTGCATTAGGTAAAATACTGAAAGATACTGGAATTATCTAAACTTTGAAGAGAGTGCAGTTTCTTGGTGATTTCCGTTAAGGAGTAGTAATAATGGTCGCGTATATAGTACGACGTTTTCTATATATGATTATTTCTCTTTGGATAATGACAATAGTAGCCTTTATTGTTATTAATCTTCCCCCTGGTGATTTTTTAACCAGGTATATTGCAGAATTGCAGGCACAGGGGGGGTCAGCAGATGCTGAGGAGATAACTGTAGCACTAAGGAAAGAGTACGGGTTAGATCAACCAGGATATGTACGGTATTTTAAGTGGATGTCGAAACTTCTACGCGGGGATTTTGGAATGTCCTTCACTTGGAAGACACCAGTAATTGAGCTTGTGCAGCAGCGATTAATCCTTACTATAACCATTTCTCTTTTCACTTTTATTCTGACCTATGCGGTGGCTATACCTATAGGGATTTACTCCGCGACACATCAGTATTCCGTCGGCGATTATACTTTTACCACTATTGGCTTTGTTGGCCTTGCTACCCCGAACTTTCTTCTTGCTCTAATATTAATGTTCATTTTCTTTACCTATTTTGATATAGGTGTGGGAGGTCTTTTCTCGCCAGAATATGTAGATGCATCCTGGAGCCTTGCTAAGATTGTGGATATGCTTCATCACCTATGGATTCCCATAGTAGTCATTGGTACGGCCGGGACAGCAGCACTTATCCGGGTTATGCGAGCGTGTTTATTAGATGAGCTTAGCAAACAATATGTTGTCACTGCTCGGGCTAAAGGAGTGAAAGAAAGAGTTCTTTTATTTAAGTATCCGGTAAGAATGGCTATTAATCCCATAGTAAGCACAATAGGCTGGCAGATTCCAGGAATTATCTCTGGAGAAACAATCACTGCTATAGTGCTTGCTCTACCTACCATAGGCCCTCTTCTCCTTGAGTCCTTAAAAAGGCAAGATATGTTCTTGGCAGGGGCCATGATTATGCTTTTAAGTTTCTTAACCATTATAGGGACTTTTCTTTCCGACCTTTTATTAACTCTAGTAGATCCCCGTATTCGCTACGACTAGGCCTAAAATAAGCTGAACTATGGCAGTCTTTCTATTAATTAAAAAACAGGACTTAGGGATACGAGATGTTCAAGTATAGGTTAGATAAGAACAATAAGGAAATGGATCTTTATGTAGCCTCGCAGTGGCAACTTATGTGGCGAAAGTTCAAAAAACATAAGCTTGCAATTGTAGGCGGAACAATACTTTTAATTTTGTACCTTATAGCTGCCTTTTCTGAGTTTTTTGCCCCTTATGATGTTTCCAAACAAGACAAAAAATATATTTTCTGTCCTCCCCAGAGAATTCATTTCTTTGATGAGGAGGGCTTTCACCTTCGACCTTTTGTTTATGGAATGAAACAAGAACTTGACCCAGAAACTTTTGAAAGACACTATGTTGTTGAAAAAAACAGGAGGTATCCCCTTTACTTTTTTGTCCGAGGGGATAAATACAAATTGTGGGATATCTCTAAGTTCAAGATGGATATCCATCTTTTTGGCACAAAAAAGGGAACAGTTTTTTTGTTTGGAAGCGATAATTTTGGGAGAGATCTATTTTCTCGCATTTTTTATGCAACGCGTGTTTCTTTATCCATAGGTCTGGTAGGTGTAGCTTTGAGCTTTGTGCTAGGAGGCATGTTGGGGGGAGTCTCTGGCTATTATGGGGGATCAGTTGATCTCGTCATTCAAAGGGTTGTAGAATTTTTACTAGCCATACCAAAAATTCCCTTCTGGATGGCTCTAAGTGTGGCATTACCACTGCACTGGTCTATAATAAAGGTGTATTTTGCGATTACTATTATTCTTTCCCTTTTTGGCTGGACTGGTCTGGCTCGAGTGGTGAGAGGAAAACTTTTAGAACTACGAGAAGAAGATTTTGTCATGGCAGCTAAAATTAGTGGAGCAACTGAACCTAAAATAATTGTGCACCACCTTTTGCCTAGTTTTGCGAGTTATTTAATAGTGCATCTAACCTTATCTGTTCCTTATATGATTATGGGAGAAACTACCTTAAGCTTTCTTGGTGTTGGACTTCGTCCTCCAGCAGTGAGCTGGGGAGTTCTCCTAAAGCAAGCCCAGAACGTTCGCACTATTTCTTTTCACCCTTGGCTCTTAATCCCAGCAGTATTTGTCATCATTACTGTCTTAGCTTTTAATTTCTTAGGTGATGGTCTGCGTGATGCAGCGGATCCTTATAAGTAAGAATGTTTTACTCTGGGGAAGCAAGGATAATCCTAAATATATTATATCAGGAGGAAAAAATGTTCAAGGTTAAGTTTGGTTTGGAGCATCGGGGCTGTCTGGTTAACGAACTATCACGGCAGTTTCCCAATGTGCGCATAATGTGCCCAGGTGGTTTTCACATGGATGACGGCAATGTGGAAGAAATAATTGCACCGTTTGTAACAAAGGAAACTGTTATTAAGGATATCATTAGCTTCCTTGACAAGGATAGCCGTGTGTTGGGGGTCGAACTTCTGGAGAAAATAAACGGTTTTGCTTTTATTGGATTCGCTAACAGAGTCCTTCAGGGAGCTACATTTGTATCAGATGTCGTTGCCAAAAACAGGTCTTTTCGAATAGGGGTGGAGGAACAGAGTGGAGGCATAGAGCGCTGGACTGTGGGTTGTGTTTTGGAAGAGAATACGCAAAAACTCCTAGCTGAACTGAAAACGATTGGAGAATTGAAATACGGAGAAGTGACAAAGGGGAGTTACAAAGAGCTTATCCCCAAATGAAGTTTTGTAAAAGTCTCAGGTTATAAAGAAGTTGGGAGGTGTGCTCAAGAGGCGATTTTCTGGGAAAGTGTCTCTTGATAAAAAAGTATGAGTTTAGCTTCTTCTAAGGAGGTATTTGAAGATGTCTACTCAACATAAACAGAAACCACATTTCCGCTTTGGCACGGAATACTATCGTGCTCCCATACCACCTCAAGCGTTTTGGGAAGAAGACTTTGCAGCCATTCGCAAAGCTGGATTACGAATGATAAGAACATTCTCGTATTGGAATTGGATAGAACCGCAGCGTGGTGTGTATGAACTAGACGATTTTGACAGATTTTTTGAACTTGCTGCGAAAAACGATCTGGAAGTTGATTTTGACCTTACCCTTGCCACACTTTGTGCTTCTGGCGCTGCGCCCCAGGGCCGTATGGTTCACTGCTATGACCACCCGAAGTGGACGATAGCTCGTCTTCCGAACGGAACCACTTGGCGTCCCTAAAAAATTTTAACAACATTGGAGGATCTTATGACTATCTTAGCAAAACCCAAGGTTGAAATAGTTGACCCTGAAATGAAAGAGTTAATTGATCAGAATAAACCTATACTTCGTGTTGAAGGTAATTTTCAGTACACTGAGGGTCCGGTATGGATGAAAAGAGACCAATACCTTCTTTTTAGCGATATACTTGCCAATACGATTTACAGTTGGTCTCCTGAGCAGGGTCTTAGTGTATGGCGCAAGCCATCCAATAATGCTAATGGTAATACTTTAGATAATGAAAGCAGATTAATCACCTGTGAACATACTTCTCGTCGTGTTACCCGCAGAGAAAAAGATGGTAAGATTACTGTACTTGCTCAAACCTATCAAGGTAAGCATCTCAATTCACCTAACGATGTTGTGGTAAAAAGGGATAAAACAATTTGGTTTACAGATCCACCCTATGGAATTAGACCCGAGATGCAGGAACAACCTGCTAATTATGTATTTCGTCTGGACCCTGAAAAAGTGGAGCCTATGCCAGTCGCAGATGATTTTTTTTGCCCCAATGGTCTATGTTTTTCCCCTGATGAAAAATTTCTCTACGTTGGAGACAGCGATACTAAGATCCATCATGTCCGGCGTTTCGTAGTTTTAGATAATAATACCCTAAAAGGAGAGAGAATATTTACCATTATCTATCCCGGTGTTCCCGATGGAATGCGGATGGATTCAGAGGGTCATCTCTTTTGTGCAGCAGGAGATGGTATCCAAGTATTCAATGTCAATGGGAAACTCATTGGAAAGATTCTTACACCGCAGGAAGCTTCCAATTGCACTTTCGGTGATTCTGATTTAAAAGGACTTTTTATCACAGCTAGCGAAAGTGTTTGGAAAATATCGTTACTGGTAGCTGGTGCTCGCTAAGGGACCTTTGCACTAATGGACAAAAAACCTCTGTTCTTTTATGGGTGGATTGTTTTGGCAATAGCCTTTGTGTCCATGGTCGTGGCTAATATAACTCGGAATTCATTTTCAGTTTTGTATGTGGTAATTTTAGATGAATTTGGATGGAACAGAGCTAATACCGCAGGGATTTTCTCTGCAAACACTCTCGGATTCGGAATAACTGTTCCTGATGCTAAAAAGGGAATCAGCAGATATATGAACTTTTACAATCAGGAAAGACCGCACCAGTCACTGGACTATGAAACGCCGGCTGAGGTGTATTTTGGTATTGACAGTCAAAACAGAGAAACTTCACGGTATCTTAAAGAAGCCACTTTCGTGTCCTAACAATGGGGTTCACCTTAGTCCTAACCCTGAGAAAAGAATCGAGAATTTTCAGGATTGGGTTAAGCTGTATATTAAGTTGATACGGGAGTGCCTAAATAGTTACAAAATTACTTTGTCAGGTGGGGTTGTTTGAAATCTTCGTGTGCTGAAGTAGGTTGAAAATACAAGAAGAGGAGTTCCTAAACTACCTCATTGTTTATGAAAGGAAGATTATGAAAGGATTCTACAACAAGATATTGAATATTGATTTGGATAGAAGAAGATTCTGGATTGAGGAGATTTCCAACGATATCCTGGAAGCTGTTTTAGGAGGCAGGGGTCTGGGGGCATACCTCTTATGGAAAAATCTGAAGGGAGGTACCAACCCGTTGTCTCCGGACAACGTTCTTATCTTTACGATAGGGCCCACTACTGGAACAAAAATGATGGGTGCAAGTAGATATGGAGTATTCACTAAATCTCCTCAGACTCATTTTTTTGCTGATTCCTATTCTGGTGGTTATGTTGCACCT
>SDBU01010775.1_pt1 | contig 10101 bp, 8 predicted proteins | sample 2277071 | NCBI WGS metagenome assembly SDBU01 (sample SAMN10397929, study PRJNA504765) | marine sediment metagenome | isolation source: marine sediment core GS08_GC12, 126 cmbsf | place: Arctic Ocean: Gakkel Ridge, Loki's castle | collected 2008 | reverse complement strand
AGGCACACACCGAGGGTAAACTCAAAAGTCAAGTGAGCTAACATTCCCCTGCTGCGAGTCAGGTGAGCAGCTCTCGGGGATAAACTCAGGGTAAACTCGAGGTGGGCTGAATTACTGCGGAGCTTTGGGACGCAGACAATTCAATCGAATGCACGAAGTTCCCTGCTGATTAGGGGGAAGAAGCACACTTTAACAGGACAGTATGAATCGGCCTTGGCTCTGAGTGACGCTCGTTTCCGACTCGGGTAGAGAGTTCCATCATCGCGTTGGGGATTGCCTCGCTTGGATTTCATGACTTTGAAAAGTTCAGAATATGCCATTTGACGTATAAAGGAACTTCAAATATAATGGCCGGCATGCTGGCAAGTGCAACTATAGCTGACCTTTTGCGGCCTTGTGAGAGAAGGCGTGCCGTATTTTATGATATTGCTTTGGTCATTGGCGGTTCTTTGCTCATTGGCTTATGTGCCCAGGTCAAGATTCTGCTGCCCTTTAGTCCTGTTCCCATTACCGGCCAGACCTTTGCTGTGCTAATGATAGGGGCGCTGCTCGGAAGCTGGCGAGGCAGCTTGTGTGTTCTTACGTATATAGTACAGGGAGCGGCGGGCTTGCCCGTCTTTGCGATGGGAGGCGGTTTTGCGGTACTAATAGGGCCGACCGGCGGGTATCTGCTTGGTTTCATCCCTGCTGCGTACATCACAGGATTATTAGCAGAAAAGGGATGGGACAGGCGGATTGGAACTACCGTTCTGGCGATGGTTTTGGGCAATATCGTCATTTATGCTTTCGGTTTGTTCTGGCTGTGCTGCCTGACGGGTATCAACAGGGCTGTGCCGGCTGTGGGATTATATCCTTTTGTGGTCGGAGACCTTTTTAAGATAGCATTGGCGGCGGTGGTCCTGCCATCGGGCTGGAAATTGCTTGAATTTGGCGGAATTGCTGGTAAAAAAGATTAAATCCAGCACCAAAACGGCGTGAGCCGATGCTCTTTTGGCGCTTGATTGGGGAATAGTGTAACGGTAGCACGACTGACTCTGGATCAGTTAGTCCAGGTCCGAATCCTGGTTCCCCAGTTATTCCGCTGACTGTCGAATGCCGATTGCCAATTGAAATTGAAAATCGCAAATTGAAAATCGAAAATCGAAGGTTGCGTATTATCTTCTACTGATAGGAAAACTCAATATTAGGAAATAATGGGATGGGCAAGTCTCAAGCATTTCCGGGTGTGATTTGTTGCTTGCTTGTTGTTTATAACAGCTTTGGGGTGAATGATTCCCAGGCTCCATATCCTAAAAGTAACGTCATCACTAAGCTTACCCGGGATTATCAAAAGTAAAAAATAAGCCTCAGAAAATCCGGGACAGGGTAACTATGGCAAAAATATTTTTTAGTCTTGAGGAGCTTCTAAAAATCCTGATTTCAAATGAACTTTTACCTCGTCAGATAATACGTGCGAGAGTCAAAGGCCAAAGAGTCCATTTTGTTATAAGGACTGACTCGTTCATATTGCCGTTTATTCCTGCTTCGTTAAGATACGTAGGTTTTGATAATAACAATGCGATATTTGAGCTCACCATTGTCCATGGCCATCTGAACAAAGCCGTAAGCTGGCTCAATCAGGCACTAAATCTCAAAATACCGGCTTGTATGAAAATTGAATATCCGAATATTTTCGTTGATATTGACAAGCTGCTTGAAGAAAAGAATATTAAAAGCGTTCGAGTCAAAGATATCTCTTTCGCAAACGGCCAGTTTACTATCGTCTCTGAAAACGTTTAGCAAAGTTTTTTACGCAACTTATAAAGCCAGCATCCTGCTCTCACCATCACCACGTTCAAGCCGAAAATTGCCCTCTAACCCAAAATCCCGTAGAATTACGGCTATGAAAAAGTCCGACATTAAGAAATGTCGAATTCGGCGATAATAGGGGTGTGGTCGCTTGGACGCTCTGCAAAGCGTGGCTGTGCATCTATATAGCACGCAGTGCACTTTTCCGCCAAGGGCTTTGTGGCCATAATGTGGTCTAATCGCCAGCCAAGATTACGGCTGAATGAATTTAGTCTGTAATCCCAGAATGTATATTGACCCGGCTCAGGACAGTGCATTCTGAATACATCGATGAATCCCCACTGAACAATTTTTTCTAATGCTTTATGAACTTGCGGATGAAAACAAACGTGCCCTAATAAGTTTACCGGGTCGTACACATCTATTGGTTGGGGTGCTACATTTAGGTCTCCTACCCAGAGAACAGGGTCGGTGGGCTTGAAGTTCTTTTCGAAAAACGCCAGCAGACGACTGAACCAGTTCAGCTTATAATCGAATTTTTGAGAGTCCGGCAAATAACCTTGTGGGATATAAGTATTGACGATAATTACGCCGTCAATTTCCGCTTTGATCAGGCGAGCTTCGTCCTTTGGCTCATCGTCAAAACCAAATTCTACATTTGTGATTTCATTTCTGCTGAAAATTGCCACGCCGTTATAACTTTTTTGGCCTTTAAAGACATATCTGTACTCGGTTTCGTTAAACGCCTCGATTGGAAAATCGTTATCCTGGACCTTGGTCTCCTGAACGCATAGAATATTCGGCTGATACTCGGCGAGCCATTGAAGCACGATGGGCAAACGAACACGAAGAGAATTAACGTTGAAGCTAACAACTTTCATTCAGGCTGCTTTTAAGCCAGCCCGCCAACGGCGGGTTTTAATCAGAACCCAGCGTTGCTGGGTCGACCTGTTTTTTCCTGGTTTTGGTTTTAGGAGGAATACTTTTTATTGGTTGTGGTTTTTCGGTTATCTGTTGTATGAGGTCTGTCCGGCTTGAGGAAATACCTTTTTTACGGTCATGGATTTTATCAACTATGGCGTAACTTTCGACTATGGCCAGCAAGCTCAACAGAAAGCTGAGCGTGCTTTCCGCACCCTGATTTGTATTAACACCGTCACGGGTAAGGCCGTCGTTACATCCTTTTGTTCTAAAGTCATACAGCGGAATGCGTAAGTCGTTTTGGCCGAGGAACCAATCAAAGGTTTTTCTTTGAAGGGTCAAAAATTTCTCGTTTTGTGTAGCATCGTAAGCGGCCCTTAGCATCATAACCGTGCTTGCAGCTTCAATAGGTTGCTGGTCAAATGTAGCTTTTGTCCCGCCCCGTTCGTACCATCCTTTGCAGCCGACGAAGCTAAAACATTCACCGTTAAACGTATTTGCCAGCAGGAATTCACAGGTTTTTTCTGCAATTTCGAGGTATTTCTTATTGTCGGAAGTCAGGCCGGCAACAAATAGAGCATGCGGCAGAACGGCATTGTCGTAAGTGAGAATGTCCTCAAACCACTGCCATTCAGGATAACTATTTTCCTGGTACTGAGTTACAAGACCGTCTGCGGTTATTTCCAGTTGACGTTTTATGTCGCTGGCTCCGGGGAACTGTTGGAGATAATCACACATACCGAGTATCGAATACGCCATACCCCTTGGAAGCTGCTTCTGGATGTGTTCTACTGATTTGTCAAAGCAGCTTTTGGCAATTGATAGATATGCCGGCGTTGGTGGTTGTGCCATAACCGTTCCCAGCGCCCACAATACTCTGCCGAAGGCATCATTTAACGGTTCATTTTTAAACCAGGTTCTGTCAAAATTCATAAAGTTTCTGATTGTGCCGTCGCTGTTTTGAGAATGTATGATAAAGGAGAAATATGTATCGAGAAGATGGAGGGCCTGCGGCTCAGAATACTGGGCGTAATACTTGGCCATTGCGATTACCGCCCTGGCATTATCATCTGTGCAGTAACCGTATTCACGATTTGGTATTGTAGAATTGGCGTGCTGGTACATACCGGTATCGTCAGTTAGTTTTTCTATGTGGGCTAATGAAGGTTCAGGTACCTCGATTGATAAGGTGGTTTTCGCGGCAATTCGGAGAGGCAATCGTTTTGCTTTAAATAATCTCCAATAGGCTTGGCCGATTTTGGGCCAGGTTCTGGACCTGCCGTACTCGTAGGCCCTTCTTCGCAGAGAATAAAACTCCGAATCTTTCTGAACTATTTCCACTATTGCTTCAGCTATTTGTTTCGAATCTCCGAATTGTACCAGCTTTCCTCGGCCGTCGGCCAGCAGTTCTGTAGCCGCCCAGTAGGGTGTGGAGACGACGGCCTTGCCTGCGCCGACCGCAAATGATAACGTGCCGCTGGTCAGTTGTTTTTCGCTTATATATGGCGTAACGTAGATTTCGGCTGCGCATAAAAAGTTATGAAGCTCCTGGTCATCTACGAACCTGTTGTAGAAGATTACGTGTTCCCGCAGGTTTAAGTCTTTTACCATTTGCTGGAGGCTGAATCTATATAACTCGCCCTCCTGTTTTAGTATGTTCGGGTGTGTCATCCCCAGGACTATGTACATAACGGAAGGTTCAGCCTCGACTATAGCCGGCATCGCCTTGAGCATCACCTCTATGCCTTTGTTTCTGTTAAGCAGTCCGAATGTTAAAATTGTTTTTCGGTCTTCCAGGCCGAATTTGTGTTTGTAGTAGTTGCTGTCAACAAAAGGCAAATCCGGTATGCCGTGTGCGATTAATTTTATTTTTTTTGTGGGTATATCATAAATGTCGCGCAGCATACTAACACCGCGTTCGTTCATAGTGATTACTCTATAAGAGGCGTTGCAGACATCCACTAACGATTTGCGGTAAGCCGGGTCTGGTTCATCAAGGACTGTATGAAGGGTTGTTATGATGGGAGCTTTTAGTCTGTTCAGCAGCAGGCTCAGATATGCACCGGCTTCACCGCCGAAAAGGCCGAATTCGTGCTGGACCGAGACCACGTCAACGTGGCTGAAATTGATATAATCGGCAGCAGAAATATAATCGCTTTTCACATTTTGTCGGATTTCGAACTTAACAGGGTCATCATATTTCTGGTCTCCCGACCGCATTGCGACTACCAGCGGTTCGAATTCACCCTTGGCCGCTAATGCGGTGCTTTTTATAAGGTCCGATGTGAAAGTCGCAATTCCGCATTTTCTTGGGGGGAAAGAAGAGATAAACACCACTTTTTTTGGTGAACCTTTTGCCATCTTTAAGTACCCAATTTTAAAATAGCGACAAAGTGAATCGCGTTCATTTTAGGAGTAGTTCGTTAAGCTGTCAAGCGAATTGAGTGTTGAACCGCATAAAAAAATATTTTTTCCGGACGAATGAATTGATTATGTGTCGTCAGTACCTTAGGATGAAAAATTAGGTGAATATTTTAAATTTTTGTCTAATTTTATTTTCTTTTGCACTGAAAATGGATATAAACGTATATTATTCTACTATTTTAGTAGGAATTAGGAAATCGCTTATGAAGCTTTCGACTCGGACCAGATATGGTGTAAGGGCCATACTCGAATTAGCAACGAGCGGTAATAAAGGCCCTTTGCAGTTGAAAATCATTGCTCAGAGGCAGGATATATCCGTTAAATATCTCGAACAATTGATGGTTGTTCTCAAGGCAGCGGGCTTTGTCAGAAGTATCAGGGGTTCCAAAGGCGGTTATATGCTTGCCAAAGCTCCGGATCAAATTGAGCTTATTGATGTTTTTCATTGTTTAGAGGGGACCGTTACCACTGTCGAATGCGTAAACAACAAAGATTACTGTGTACGGTCTGCCGGCTGTGCAGCCAGGGGCCTCTGGGTGAAGGTGCAGAAGGCAATTGATGATGTCCTGAAATCTACGACGCTCCAGGATTTGGCCAACAGGCCAAAAGAAAAAGGGGCCTTAAATTATCAAATATAGAAGGTTGAAAGGGAAAAAGTTATGAGCGCGATATTTGAAGATATCACGGCTGCGGTTGGCTTTACGCCGTTGGTGCAAATCAACAGGCTCGGCTCACCCAAGGCGACCATTCTGGCCAAGCTTGAATCGTATAATCCCTGTGGCAGCGTAAAGGACCGAATTGCAAAGTCAATGATAGAAGCTGCCCAAAAGCAGGGGCTGATAGGACCGGATACTATTATGATCGAGCCAACGAGTGGAAATACCGGAATAGGACTGGCCTTTATTTGCGCTGCTAAAGGGTATCGATTGATATTGACTATGCCGGAGTCAATGAGCATAGAGAGAAGGAAATTACTGAAATTATTTGGTGCAGAAATTGTTCTTACCCCGGCTGAGCTGGGTATGCCCGGGGCCATAGAGAAAGCCGAACAGCTCCTGGCCCAGAACAAGGAATCCTTTATGCCGCAGCAATTTAACAATCCTGCAAATCCACAGATTCACAGGGAAACGACAGCAAAAGAGATTTGGTCTGATACCGATGGTAAGGTTGACATTTTTATTAGCAGCGTTGGGACCGGTGGAACCTTGACAGGATGCGGCGAAGTGTTAAAACAGCACAATAAGGACATAAAGGTGGTGGCAGTGGAGCCGAAAGATTCGCCCGTTCTTTCCGGAGGCGAACCAGGCCCCCATAAGATACAGGGTATCGGGGCAGGTTTTGTGCCTGAGGTCTTGAATGTTGAGATAATAGATGAGATTATACAGGTCTCGAATGATGACGCTTTGGAAACAGCCCGGCAATTAGCAGTTAAAGAGGGGATATTGGGTGGTATAAGCTCAGGCGCTGCGATGTGGGCGGCGAGTCAGCTTTCGCAGCGACCGGAAAATGAAGGCAAGACAATAGTGGTGATTTTTCCCGACACCGGCGAGAGATATATCTCCACCGAAATGTTTGGGTAACAGCAGATAACAGAGGACAGATAACAGAGGGCAGAACTGGATTCTGAAATCCGACTTCTGACTTCTGATTTCTGACTTCTGCTATTGCCAGGGGACACGAAAATGCAAAAAAGAAGGTTGACCGACAAAAAAATCCAAAATCTGGTTGGCAAGATCGCTCAGACCTATCGGGGTGATTCAGGTATAAATTTCATCGATACTTCTAATCTGCCCGTCAGAGGTGAGATTCTTCAGATTCTTGATTTGCTCTTTGAAGTGCTATTTCCGGGCCATACCGGAAAAAGGACAGTTACAAAATCAAATATCAAATTTATTATTGGCGATATTCTCTGTCAGATATATACTGAGCTTTCCGAACAGATAGAACGGGCTTATCTATATCAGTGCAAGATAGATAAATGTGAAGGGTGTGACTGCCGAACAATGGCGGAGAATGTTACCCAGCATTTATTGGCTCAGCTGCCGAAGATAAGACAGATGCTGAAGGGCGATGTCGGTGCAGCTTTTGACGGAGACCCGGCTGCAAAGTCTTACGAGGAAATTGTGATAAGTTATCCTTGTATCTCGGCAATTGCGACCTATCGCATTGCTCACGAATTGTATCTCAAACAGGTGCCGTTAGTTCCAAGGATAATGAGCGAGTGTTCACATTCCAGAACCGGCATCGATATACATCCCGGAGCAAAAATAGGCAAAAACTTTTTTATCGACCACGGCACAGGTGTTGTGATAGGCGAAACTACTATCATAGGCGACAAAGTCAAGATCTATCAGGGCACTACTCTGGGAGCTATGAGTTTTCCAAAAGACGAGAGAGGAAGGATAATAAGGGGCGGCAAAAGGCATCCGACTATAGAGGACAATGTAACAATTTATGCCGAGGCGACCATATTAGGCGATATAATTATCGGGAAAAATTCAGTGGTTGGGGGCAATGTCTGGATAAAGGAATCGGTACCGGCCGGCGTTACGGTTACAGTAGCCAATACGGATTTGGTGTACACAAGGCATAAAAAGCAGCAAGTGTGAAACGACATACGAGATATAAGATGGACGAGCGGTTACTTGGAAAAATAAAAAAGTTAAAGGATGACCGTAAAGCGGTAATACTTGCCCATAACTATCAGCCCGGCGAGATCCAGGACCTTGCTGATTTTACCGGTGATTCTTTGGGTTTGAGTATAAAGGCTTCCGAGACCGATGCTGAGGTAATCGTCTTTTGTGGTGTACAATTTATGGCCGAAACGGCTGCTATTCTTTCTCCGGAGAAGACCGTGCTTTTACCGGACAAATTTGCCGGCTGCCCAATGGCTGATATGATAACTACCGAGCAATTACGCCAACTGAAGCAGGAATATCCTGATGCCCTGGTAGTCTGTTATGTTAATAGCTCCGCAGAAGTCAAGGCCGAGAGCGATTACTGCTGCACAAGTGCTAACGCAGTTGAGATAGTGAGCTCTTTGCCGGAAGACAAGCGTATTATTTTTGTGCCGGACCAGCACCTTGGCAGCTTTGTTGCTGAAAGGACCGGCCGAGACCTTGTGCTTTGGCCCGGTTATTGCGTAACACATGTGATGATAACCGAAGATGATATTAACACTGCCAGGGCCAAATACCCGGATGCGATTGTAATGGCACATCCGGAATGCACCGAGCCGGTCAAAGAACTATCAGACGAGCTGCTGAGCACCGGCCAAATGCTCAAGTTTGCCGCTAAAAGCACAGCGAAACGGTTTATAATAGCTACCGAGATAGGAATAATTCATGCCTTGAAAAAACAGAACCCGGAAGCTGAATTTGTCCCAGCCAGTGAAAGGGCGGTTTGTCCTAATATGAAAAAGATTACCTTAGACAAGCTCATCGTTTCGCTGGAGGATATGCAATATAAAATTACCGTGCCGGACCGGATAAGAATAGAAGCAAGGAAGGCCCTTGACAGAATGGTAGGAATTTTGCCGGCGAGGTAGAAATGACAGCGATTGGAGAAAACTCGGTTGGTCTTGTGCAGACGAAGGTGATACGCGTCGTTGAGGACCGGCAGCCCTTGGAGCTGGAGTGCGGCAAGACGTTGGCTCCTATTGATGTGGCCTACGAGACATACGGCGAGCTTAACGAGGCTGGGGACAACGCTGTTTTGATTTGCCATGCTCTCAGCGGCAATGCTCACGTAGCCGGTATAAACAATGCTGATGACCGGAAGCCCGGCTGGTGGGATGTAATGGTCGGGCCCGGCAAGGGGATCGATACGAATAAGTATTTTGTTATCTGCTCGAATTTTCTCGGCGGCTGCAGCGGGACGACGGGGCCGTCTTCGATTAATCCCGCTGCGGGCAAGCCATACGGCCTGGATTTTCCGATTATCACTATAGCTGATATGGTCAAGGTCCAAAAGATATTGCTCGATAAACTCAGGATAAAAGAGCTTTTGGCGGTGATTGGCGGTTCGATAGGCGGGATGCAAGTCTTGCAGTGGGCGATTGAGTATCCTGATTTTGTCAAAGCTGCCCTCCCAATTGCCACAACTACGCATCTTGGAGCTCAATCGATTGCGTTTGATGCAGTAGGCCGGAACGCAATACTGGCAGACCCAAATTTTGCTGACGGGCAATACACCGACGAAAAAGGCCCGGACAGAGGTCTGGCAATTGCCCGTATGATCGGGCACATAACCTATCTGTCAGAACAGGGTATGCGGGAAAAGTTTGGGCGAGAGTTGCGAAATTCTGACAGCTATAGTTACGATATCAACGCTGAGTTTGCCGTTGAGACATACCTGGCTTATCAGGGGCAAAGCTTCGTGGAGAGATTCGACTCCAATAGTTATCTTTATATAACCAAGGCAGCGGATTATTTCGACCTGGGAAAAGATTACGGGTCTCTAAAGAAGGCCTTCGCAAATTCCAAGTGCAGATTTCTGGTAATTAGCTTTGCGAGTGACTGGCTCTTTACGCCTGCTCAATCCCGGGCAATAGTTGATGCGCTCGTTGCTAATGACAAGGATGTTAGTTATTGCGATATTACCTCACCGTACGGTCACGATGCATTCCTGTTAGAGCCGGAAATACTTGGCTCTTTTATTTCCGGCTTTTTAAGTGCTACGTTTCGATCCTCGACACTTGAGACAGCAACGCTGGGTTCCGATCAAACCCCGCCGTTGGCGGGTCGATCCTCGATACGAGCATCCGGCATCAAGTATTCAGCATCGAGAATCCGAGTTGACTATGATGTGATTGAATCGCTGATAGAGCCAAACAGTACGGTTCTGGACATCGGCTGCGGCGATGGGGAACTATTGGCAAATCTTATAGCCGACAAAAACATAACAGGTAAAGGTATCGAGCTTGAACAAGACCTTGTCTTAACTTGTGTAAATCAGGGGTTGCCTATT
>SDBU01010774.1_pt1 | contig 10101 bp, 8 predicted proteins | sample 2277071 | NCBI WGS metagenome assembly SDBU01 (sample SAMN10397929, study PRJNA504765) | marine sediment metagenome | isolation source: marine sediment core GS08_GC12, 126 cmbsf | place: Arctic Ocean: Gakkel Ridge, Loki's castle | collected 2008 | reverse complement strand
TACTACGAAAAGATCCGGGTAACAGAGGTTAAGCAACAAATGGAGAAGGCAGGAAATCTCTCATTGTAAGTGGTACTAAAAATGGGGGCACCCCAATTTAGTTTGACCTGCACAAAGAAGCTGTTTCAGTTTTATGCGAACATATAGAGTCGTAAAGATTAAACAGGCAATAAAGAAATCATAAAGCCAAATATCGTTTCGTTAATATCATGGTATTTGACAATGCATCTATCTTCTGCTTAGCAGAACCTCTTTCTCTATTGTCGTAACTACATTCTTCACGACCACGGGTTCATTGCTAATTAATGGTGTTGACAATTCCATAAACAGGACTATAATAATACTCACCTGATATGACATATCCTTGACAACTAAATACTTATGCCTTGTGTTGCGGGGAATGAAGGGGATTGATAATGATGATGATAGGGCATCAGTAATCGCTCATAAATAGCGGTGGCTGGTGCCCTTTTTTCGCTTATTGGAAGCCCTGCAATATATGATAAGGAGGTGGTGCCTATGTTTAAATGAGCTTGACACTTGACTTGACCGCTGAATTATTTTTACCTCAACTATAATCGCAATACATTAAAAGGAGTATAAAAATGCCGAGATATTTAATGACGTGGGAATTAGATATGGCGAAGGTCCCCATTAATCCTAAAGAGCGGGCAGCCACGTGGCTTCCCATGATCCAAATGGTCAAACAAGATATGCAAAGTGGTTTGCTTAAAGAATGGGGGACTTATATCGGAGAAATGAAAGGATTTGGTGTGGCTGAAGGGAGCGAAGAAGAAGTAGGCAAGATGGCACAGAAGTATATTCCATTTGTTCACTTCACTACACATCCTGCTATCACGGCCGACCAGATGGAGAAGACTTTACAGGAAATGGCAAAGTAATTGATCCTAGGTCGAGGTATATTTTTCGGGCACCGGGCACCTTATCATTCGTAAAGTTGCTTGGTGCCCACTCTGTTTCTACACTACCCCGCTTTTTCTGGGCTCCCTTGGGAATAGACACCAAACATATCCAACTGTGACTGGGAATCACACTCGTACCCTAAAGGGTAAAATCGCATTGTTATTGAGACTATGCCCTTGAAAGTGCGTACCCTCTTCCCTCGATATAGCTGTACCTACAACGGAACAGTGATCCCGATGTTTGTTCAATGGTGAATTGGCAATTTCTCAATAAGTAACTTAATGGGAGCAGTGACGCTCCCATTCTAGATTTAACAATATAGCGTTTTGTTATGCCCTGTCCCCAAGGGGCAAATCCCTTCGCAAACTTCCCCATACCTTCGCTGTATTTTCTATTGCGAGCCGTTCTTAATATGGCGGTAGCTGCATTCTGCGTTATGTTATGCCTTGTTAACGTAATGGTATATAATGAAACTGACTATCTGCTAGGGAGACGACTCTTCAAGGGCAAAGCCTAAATGAACGACACTCAAAATCTAGGCAGCCTAATTAACAAGCAAAGAATTAGGATAGGTCTAACACTACCAGCCCTGGCTGCTAAATCAGGAGTATCCGCAACTCACCTTAGTCGTATAGAGAAAGCTCAGCGATATCCTTCTGCCAATGTTCTACGCAAGATTGCCAAACCTTTGGGACTTGAGGAGAAGGAGCTATTTAGTCTAGCTGGCTACCTACCATCGGAGCGCCCAATGTCACCCTACCAGGAGAAACACAAGCTACGAGCCGAACTCGATATCCTTTTGAACCGGGTAATTGCTGACACCAATCGTATCAAGAGAATCATTCAGCAGCTAAAGAGTAGACCTTAGTGTGTGGGGCCAAAGACGAGAACAGTATCACTTGCTTAGGGCGCGCAAGGACTATTGACGTATGTAGGCTGCTTGCGCTGTTGTCGCTGAACTCTGGTTGTTATGCGTGTTATCTTAGCCCTCGTCTTTCGTAGGGCTGCAGGCCGGCATGTTACGCTGCATTCACAGAAGGTAAGATAATGCCGAGTGTCATACAAATTGGCCATTTGTTGGGTTAGACGTGGGGTTCGCATCCAACCTAATAGGCCATATCGGAAGCTTCTTGGACTTTTGTTTGAGAAGAAGGAGCTAATTCCAGCTTTACAGGAGGCTGTTGGTCTCCTACTCCAAACCAATAATTTAACTTTATCTTATCCAGAAGTGTTCGTTAACAGGGAACTGAAGAATTGTGCAGCCAAGTAGCTTGGCAGAAGCCTATGATGCCTATTTGCTTCTGCCGATAGGCTCTTTCTCCAGAACCTTGCCCTCGTCTATCTTTTCGGTGGTCAGCGGCAATTCGACAAAGAATATGGCTCCTTTCCCCGGTTTGCTTTTTGCGTATATCCTCCCGCCATGCTCTACCACAATACCGTGACAGATACCAAGCCCCAAGCCCGTACCGCCTCTTTCCGTTCTCGTGGTGAAAAAGGGATCGAAGAGCTTATTAAGGTCTTCAGCCGCAATCCCAGGGCCGCTATCAGCAAACGAAACTCTGACGTAACTCTTCATCTGCTCAGTTTTGACCCTGAGCCTTCCTTCACCCTTTGCCTCAGTCATGGCCTGCTCGGCATTTAGAATGATATTCAAGAAAACCTGCTGAATTTGCTGAAAATCGACTATTGTCTGGGGAAGGCTAGCGGCAAGGTCGGTTGCAACTTCAATATTGCTTGTTTTCAGTTCGTAGGCCCTCAACTCCAAAGCTTTTTGCAAAATTTCATTTATGTCTGAATGTTGTTTCTTTGTCTCGTGGCGACGGGCAAAGGTGAGGAGATTCTCTACCACCTTTGCAGCTCGCCGAGCTTCGTTGTTTATTCTTTCTAAATCTCGCCTTTCTGTCTCATCCGTACTTTTTCTCAAGAGGCGCTGAGAAAACCCCAGTATTCCGGTAAGAGGATTATTTATCTCGTGGGCAACACCGGCTGCCAGTCGCCCAATGGAGGCTAGCCGACTGGAAAGATAAAGCTCTTGCTGCAGCTGCTTCTCCTTCTCCTCAGCCTGCTTGCGCTCGGTGATGTCTCTTAGCACTTCAACGACAGCTAAACTCCCGTCAGGGTCAAACAGCGGAGCAGTGGCAACATCATATTCGCTATGTCTAATACTCTTATAGTAGTGCTGCCCCTCCCTACCACCGCGGAAATAATACTCCATAGGACAATCAGAGCATCTTGCGTCTTTGCCTAAGCTCTCCCAGCATACCTGACCATCTCTGATACCAAATCTCTCTGTTGTAGCTTTGTTCGTAAACCGTATTGTGTAGTCCGTGTGAACTATCATTACACAGTCACTCATGCTATTTAGCCATGCTTCTAGGTTTGCCCTTGCTTGTAGGGCATCGCTGTATAGTCGTACATTTTCGAAGGTCACAGCCATCTGGCCGGCCAAGGTGGAAAGTAGCTGTCTATCCTCAGTGGAATAGCCCTGTTGGCTAAGCTTTTGTCCCAAAATAAGCATCCCGGATAATTGTCTCTCACGCGCTCTGATGGGAACGTACAACTCAGCTCGCATTTTTTCTAGGTTTTCCTTTTCTATGAGGGCATGGCTCTGCAATTCGGGAATGAGACTAAGTTCTCTGGAAGACAGAATATGTCCATCAAGCTTCAACCATCTGACAAGGCGACTGTCACCCCTCAGCGCAACTCCAGATGGAGGGTCGTCCAGTCCGACGTAGGACGCTACAGCTAAATCATCGCTGCCTTTAGACGACAGCAAGAGGCAAGTGCTGGAACTCCTCACTGCGCCACTAACTAGCTTGACCAAGGTAGGGCCTAGCTCCCCAGAGTCCACCACGCTTTGAGTCTCACGGGCAAATTGTTGGAGTGCTCTGAGGTAGTCGTATCTTTCTCGGTAAAATAGCTTGTCGACAAACTGTTGCGCCCAACTGTATAAAGGCCGAAGCACAATAGCTAGAAGTAATATGACAGGAACATTTACCCACCAAGGTTCCACATTTAGCTCAAAAATGGAATGAACAAAATATAATGTCCCTACATAGGGGATAGCTATTGCAGAACTTATTAACAGGAAAGCTAGACTTTTTCGAACAATGATACGGATATCCAGGAGATGGTATCTTACAATGGCTACACTGCATATGATACCGCATGTCAAGTTGCCCCAGATACCAGCTGGAGGTAAACCAGGGAAGGCATCGAGCAATGCTCCCAATGGGGGAAATAGTGCTGCAGTTGTGAGGTAAAGTAGACGATTCCTCTCCTCATATGAAGATGAGGTATGGTATCCCCTGAGCAGATTATATGCTCCTGCTCCCATCCAAAACAGGAGGCCGAGCATCGCCGGGTAACCGAGAGGGCCGAGAATAGGGGCATAACCGTAATCTTCCAAGCGTATTTTCTCTACTAATAGGTCTATCGGAGCAAGAGCAGCAGCTACTAGCAGAAGTAGGTAAGACATGAGAATAATGCGTTTTTGTCCCCTGTTATTGGTATAGGCAAGTGTAAAGTGATAATAGAATAAAAACATAGCGAGGCCAGCCACCATGGCTGCGCGGTTCCAAGGAAGCGCTCGGTATACATCGGAACTTGACCGCATACCGAAGATTAGAAAACTACTCACCGCCATCCCTAGGAGGAAACCCAAGAATAACCAACTACTGAATCTCCGGCGAGTCCTACGCCACACCACCACAATTAGGATCAGGCTGACAAATGCGGAGACCAGAGGTGGTAGTAAATAAGCAGGATCGGAAAAGGGATTTATGACTCCTCCATAGTCCTACTCAGTTGAAGAAGATGTTGAATGACGGTCTCCAGAGCATTTATGTGAGCTGGTTTCATGTGCGCCAAGTCGGCCCCTTCCTTCCTTTTTTCCTCCATATATTGCTGGAATGTGCCGGGGGAAAGAAGAGTCACTTTGATTGGTTTGATACCCAGATAGGACTCGATGTCCTTGTAGTCAGTGTCGACTATTTTGAGTTGCTCATCAATCATGCTTTCTATATCGGAAACGTCTCTCACCTCCTTTAACTCGAGGTAAAGGCGAAGAAAGCTTTGCTCCTGGTCAAACTCCTTGCAAGCTGACCAGTCAGTCTGCTTGATACCGCTATTCGCAATCGCCTGCCAGATGGTCTTTTCATCCAAGTCAGCCAGACCACCAAGGTTAATACTTTCGCCCAGTCTACGCTGAAAAACCATCTGAGGAAGATTTATTCCTGCCTCGTCATCCCGCAGGGCAGTAAATCTGACTAGGTCGTTCACCCGGTACCTGAGTAGCGGCATACCATAGAACTGCGTGATTACAATTTCGTATAACTCACCCTCTTTGACCTCGTCAAGGAGCACCGTAGAGGGCTGGTAATCCTTGTCATTCTGCTGCTTTGACTGCGCCTCATGAGGAATAAACTCTAAAAACGAAACGTCGGGGCAAAAGTACATCCCCTTCTTATTCCACGCTTGTTTCGCGAATATACCCGATTCAACGCAGCCATAAAACTCTAAAGGTTTATTACCCCAATAATGCTCTATGGCGTCTCTGTAAATGGCAGTATCCACGCCACCAGTAAGGATCCCCTTCGATGGCCAGAGGTCTTTGGGCAGAAGCGTCCTCTTCTCGCTCTTACTGGTTAACCAGGCACGGAGCAGGCGGCGTATTATTTTCGGGTGAAGCATGGACGCCGACAATTTCATTGTGCGGGCTTGATCGCTCAACTGCTCCCCCACCTTAACAAGGACACTGGCAAGGGCCGCCAGAACGTCTACCCCATCTTTGAGTCCCATCTGAAACCCCAGCTTAATTCTCTCCTGAAATTCCATATCACTGGAGGTCTCCAGCGGCGGAATGGCCCGAAGCGAGAGATAACTCTGAACAATACTTTGAAATACGTAACCGGATCCATAGGGTGCCGGGGGTAAAAGAAGAAGAAAACGAGACTCTGGTGAAACATTGACCTGGCCTTTTTTGTTGGTTGAGGCAAGAATGAACCCGCTTATCAGGCTTCTGACACACTTCTCAAGAAATTCCGGGGTATATGGAACCCACTTGTAACTCCCGCCTCTTCCTGAGGAGTGACACCATCCATGAGGCTTTATTGCCAAGACATCCTCTCTCCGCTCACTTAAATAGGGTTCGTAGTCAGCATAGGTGGTTAGAGGTACCATACGGCGAAACTCATCCACGCTCTTGGGCTTCTCGTTACCAATGATCTTTTTCCCGAGCTTACTATCGGCGACAAGTTCTAGCGTATCCAGCAAAAGATCCTTCTGGATTTCCATGAACCGATCGATAGAAAGGTCGAGAAAGCCACAGTAGTTTTGCCAGAGTTCAGCCTCAGTCATGGTCTGGAACTTCTTGTCTTCGGGAAGCATTTGATTACCCTCCTTTTATCATTATTTTCTGCCATAGATTATAAAATCGTGATACAATGGGTCTTCTTCTGTCAGGAAGCCTCCAACTTTTGAGGCAGTGATCATCGCCTCTAATTCGCGCCGCGAATAAAGTCTCTTCTTCGGCCGAAGACCCATGGGTAAACACACGGTGCCCAATAAAGTTTGCAGTAGAAGCTCTAAAAAGACCCTGATGTAATTCTTTCCCGAATCGACATTATGATGAATGTTATCTTTCAATAAATTGTAGCCTAACCTTACGTCCTCCTTTCCTGAGGGGTAAGTTATAACAAATTGCCCACCGTCTTTCAATACACGAAGGATCTCGCTGGTTACTTCGGCACTATCGTTTACAAAATCCATTACATGCAGGCATAGCACCTTGTCGAAGCTCCCCGTTGGTAATTCCAAGCATTCGGCATTCATCATATGAACTTCGATTTCTTTCTCAAGTCTCAATGCTTTTTTGCACGCCTTCCTTAGCGCTGTTTTTGAAAAGTCTACGCCAACAATGTTGACATTCCTATTTGCCTGCAAGATATGACAAATTTCATTTCCTGTACCAAGCCCTACGCATAGTACGTTGTCACTGTCTTCGAACTGAAGCTTACGAATACATCTCTGCTGTAACTCCTGGTAGCGATTGAGTTGGCCTACGGTAAAATCATAAACCGGGTTGTACGCATAATTGAAATAGACCTGCATCAGCTTACCAGCAAAGCTCATGATACCTCACCGCTACAACGAGTGTAAGAAAAACCCATCGCTATCGAAGACGACTGATGGCAAGTAAATCGAAACAACCCATCTTTACACATAGCAAAGCTTCCTGACATGTAAATGAGTTCCTTCCTTACCTCATCTTACTAATTCTGAAAAAGAGATCCACTGCACTAATGATTTCTGATTCACCGAAAGGCTTATTCATAACTCCAAAAGGACCCTGAGCCAAGGCCCGCGCCATCATATCACTATCGGGATAGCCGGTTATGATGGTTACTGGCAATTCGGGTTTGATCATTCTTATCTGGCGAAAAAGTTCTGCACCGTCCATTCCCGGCATCTTGAGATCAAGAAAAATCAGGTCAAAATTCCTTTGCTTCACCAACTCTAGTCCTTCAGAACTGGCCTCAGCCCCTGTCACCCCGTGCCCTAAGTCCTCCAGGGTCTCCTTAAATAGTGAACGAATTGTCTCATCGTCATCGATGACAAGGATACTTGCTTTTCCCCCGACAAGGCTTCTGTGTAGCCACTTACCAATTGAGGCCTTGTCGAATCTCCACTGACGGCCCACCTTGGTAGCAGGTATGTTACCTTGCTCTAGCAGCCTATATATGGTCTTCTTGGTAACCCGCAAATAATCAGCTATTTCCTGCACAGTCATAAGTTCTGTCATATTGCCTTCCTCTCTTCAATTCTGGGACTCATCGGGCTTTCGTGTGTACAGATGTGGTACCGCCATACCCATCATACTCTGGGCAAGTGGACTTCGCGCGAGTTTGTCTAGTGAGGATTTGATTGCTGTGTTTCTCTTGGCATCGTGTTTTGATCTCATAGCTGCCCACCGCTCAATTTCTTCCTCAGGTATACTAAGCCCCCGGGCAATATTAATGGTTTCCTGGATCACTGTCTTTGAATAACGGAAAAGTGAGTCAAGTCTTGCCTCCGCACCACAGGCTATGGCATTGATTCGTCTATAGGATTCCTTCATAGCCTGCTTATCTTCTTCTTCACCTCCAACACAACACCGTGTTTCACAATGTCTTTTTTCCGGCAAGCTTGTCTTGGACTCCAAGATTGCGCGTATGCTGGTATCTACTCTATCTAGGTTAAATGGTTTGACAATATAGTCTAACGCCCCCAACTTGGTAGCCTCAACAGCCGCATCAATGCTATTGACAGCCGTCAGCATGACAGCTGCGACATTGGGGTGCTTTAACCGTATCTTAGCCAGTACCTCCATACCGGATATGTCAGGTAGCCTGACGTCCAGCAAAACTACATCGAAGTCTTCTGCTGCCAGTTTGGTGAGAGCCTCATTACCCTCCAAAGCTACGGAGCATAGATAGCCCTGTTCACGTAGTTCATCAGAGAGAACATCACATACCACCTGTTCGTCGTCAACAATCAGGACTTTCGCATTTGAGGAAATCATTTTTACCCCCTTTACTTTACTAGCATACGCTTATGCGCCAGCCTTGCTCTGGGCGCTACTTGTAACAGGTGATGCCTGTTACCCTTAGAGTCTACTAAAAGGAACTTAAGTATACTAGAATTCCTCTCCCCTGTCAAGAGGTTTTCAACTCAGGTCTGACAATTTAATCCAAAAAGAGACAATCCACAAGTCGAGTTTTGTCTTTTGTCCCCAACGGTCTTGACTTTGGACATTTAGCACTTTATAATAATGGTATGGTTAATAATTACAGCAAAGGCTTAGCTTCGACACTAAAGCGGCAAAGGATTTCGCTGTTATTGACGCTTGGCGAGTTGGCGGCAAGGTCAAGCGTATCAGCATCACACTTGGGTCGCATAGAGCGAGGAGAGCGTTTCCCCTCAGCACATATTCTACGAAAGATGGCGGCACCCCATAAGCCCTTGGGTTTTGACGAAGATGAGCTATTTATGCTAGCTGGCTTTCTCTCCCCACGCTCTTCCACAATAGCTGAGAACGACCCAGCTTGTCGTAGTGAACGATTGGACCCTTATGTAGCTAGTTTGTTAGCCCAGGAGCCGGTGGAAGTGCAGAGAGCTGTTATCGGAATTCTCAGCATCTTGAGAAGCCTTGCCAAAAGCGCCAAAAAAGAAGTGATATTAGCCGGTTTTGACATGCCTGCGCTTAAGTGACAAACATCAAGAACAAACAAAAGTCCATTTTGTTCAGTCGAGGTCACAATTGCTTATTTTGTTACCCAACAGGACTGACATTTGTGCAATCCCGGCTCATTCACCTTCATGGCTAAGCTATTCTGACCTGACTCCCAGAAATTGATCCAGTTGCAATGTTAGACTAAAGACCAAAAAAGAGGAGCGCGTCACTACTACGCCTGCAACTCTAAGCTAAAAGGTGATACAATCATTGAGGGCAGGGGTCATGGGTCGTTGGGATAGTGCGCAATACTACATTTCCCCCCGGGCTTAATACCCATATGATACGAGAATATGATGACAGAAAAGATGAAGTCGGCAGTATGAATGGTACAGGCCGTGTCAATATCAAACCAGGTTTGCAGGTCTCAATAATGTTGAAGAAAGACCAGCGATCCAGCAAACTAATCGAAGGGATAGTCAAAGATATTCTGACGAAATCTCCTACTCACCCCCATGGCATCAAGGTCCGCTTGGAAAGCGGTCAAGTTGGTCGAGTCAAAGAGATAATAATTTGAAGTTTATCTCCATGGAGCATGGCTGTGCTTCCGAAACTGATAGTGAGATGCCTATATGGAAGTGAGCAAGGGCAAGACTGATATACTTGACAAGGGCTCAACTCGGATATTGGATTGCCGGTTATGTATGCGTGTCTTGTTTTCCAATAAAGAAAGGTACATTATTGTCTGAGATATTAGTCGATGCTGATAGCTGCCAAGTGAAGCAGGAAGTCTACCGTGTAGCCAAACGCTACGGGTTAAGAGTTACGTTAGTAACCAACTCGCAGATGCATATACCTAGCGAGGACTGGCTCAAACTGGTTGTTGTGAGCGACCAGTTTGATGCGGCGGATGACTGGATTGTCGAGTATATCACAAAGAATGATATTGTGATCTCTGGGGATAT
>SDBU01010773.1_pt1 | contig 10103 bp, 13 predicted proteins | sample 2277071 | NCBI WGS metagenome assembly SDBU01 (sample SAMN10397929, study PRJNA504765) | marine sediment metagenome | isolation source: marine sediment core GS08_GC12, 126 cmbsf | place: Arctic Ocean: Gakkel Ridge, Loki's castle | collected 2008 | reverse complement strand
ATTTTTAATAACAAAGGTAAATTTCTATATGGTCTGGAGCGAAATAACCTCACTTCTGATACCCCTCCGAAATATAGATTTATGCTTACCAAAGAAGGCCGGCATAAGGTTGTCGATAATGTAGGCAATGAGTTGCTCAGGATAGAAACTGGAGTAGATGAGCATGGCAATGTCGTGAATTATGTTTTCGGCACATTCTTCGATAAGAATGGCAATTTAGCTGCTAAAGGCAGTGAAACAGGGCTTTTAGTAAATTGCCCTCTTAAGATGGGGTAACAAGAGTTCCAGCTTGCAGATATGATTCGGGCTAGACTAGCTGAGCTAGGCATAGCCCTTGAGGATACCCCAAAGGGTACAGTTTGGCAACGCAAGCATCAGTCTAAGTAAGAACAGTGAGGCTAAGTCAAGTGCAAAAGGTGGCAAGCCCCAAGCTAAAGGTCTTTTGGTAAGGGACTTAAAAGGGGCGAAGCCCCTTTAAGAAATTCTCTTCCCTCTCCCCTTATGAAGGGGAGAGGGATAAAGGGTGAGGGGTTGACAAGCAATATAAAAGAAACGGTGCTCAAGTACTTAAAGGAGCACTATACCATGACCGTAGCTACTGTTAAAGACGGGACTCCCTGGGCAGCTTCTGTGTTCTACGCTAACGATGGCTTTACCCTCTACTTCCTGTCTGACCCTGAGAGCCGCCACTCAAGAGATATTGCCGAGAACCCCACGGTTGCCGTCACCGTGAATGAGGATTATCACGATTGGCGCAAGATAAAGGGGGTTCAGATGGAGGGCAAAGCCGAACTGGTCGCCACCGAGGATGAAATGGCAAGGGCTGTGGCCACATATGTCGAAAAATACTCGTTCACTGCTGCCTACTTGAAGTTAATGTCCTCCCCCTTCCCCCGGATAGTGGGCCGCCTGGACAGGCTCCTCGGCAAGCTGCCGCTTGTGCCCGGCTTGCCGACAACGTTTACGGTTAGGTTCTACAAGGTAACATCAACGAAGGTCCGCTTCATTGACAACGAAAAGAGCTTCGGTCATCACGAAGAGTTCACACCTTAGCTACATCTCCTTTGAAGAGGAGGAGAGAGAAAGGGGGTGAGGCTGATAAGCATTGTCACAGTAGCGCTTATTAGGAGGTAAGTTATGTGGCAAAATGTAGCCTTAATTCTGATTGGTCTGGGTATACTGGTCTTAATTGGCTGGGCGGTTCAAGGCTTTTTCACGGACAGCGACATTCCACTGCTTATCAGGGTAGCAGTCGGCGCTATCGGGGCCGGGGTACTCGTGCTGATTGGGGTAGCCATTAAAGACCGGCTGGCCAAGGCTAAAACCGAGGATTTTAAACAGGTTGATAAATGATTTTATTGACTATCTCAGGACAGTAGAAGGTGAGACAGTTGCTAAAGCTAGCGAGGATTTAGGGAGGTTGAGAAATGATTATTACCACATCAGCCCAGATAGAAGGCAAACCAATCGCCAAAACCGTTGGTCTGGTTAAAGGCTCAACTATTCGGGCAAGGCATCTGGGCAAGGATATCATGGCCGGCTTCCGGGGCATGGTTGGTGGTGAGATAACCGAGTACACCAAGATGATGGCCGAAGCCAGGGAAGAGGCAATCCAGAGGATGGTTGAGGATGCCCAGAAGCAGGGGGCAAATGCCATCGTCGGGACAAGGTTTACCACTTCAATGATAATGCAGAATGCGGCTGAGGTGCTGGCCTATGGAACAGGGGTGGTGCTTGAATAATCATCGTCCCGTCACCCACGCCCATAGAGCGCCCCAGGGTTTCAGCTTAATCCACCCTACCGGCAGCTCTAACTGCACTGTTTCACTCACTGGATAGGCATTTATCCTATCCAGTATCGGCTTCAAGCGGGGTAGCTCTTCCTCAAGATTACCCCCAGCCAGTAAATCGTCCATGCGGTGCATCATCTCCTGAGCCGCCAGAATGCGCCGTTCCCCGGCCTCAGCCAACTTTCTGGGGATAATCCCGTATTTAGCCTTCAAGCGGTTAAGGCGAAGTATGGACTCATAGGCAGCGTCAGCAATCTGGTGGCGAGTCATCCACTCTGTTTCATAGTTCAGGGAATATTTCCAGCTTGGTGAAAGTAGCGCCTGGCGATGCTCCTCGAGCGTCCGGAACAGGACGCGGTAGCCATAGCGCTCCGGCTGCTCAAAGCCGAGACTACCGGGGTCAAGGAATGGCGACAGGGGGGCAATGAACAAGGAAAGCCGCTTATCTGCCTTAAATCTCTGAAATAGATGGTCACAGTAGTCAACCGTCCCCATTACCGACTGCGAGGTCTGCTTTGGCAGCCCAATCAGAAAGAATACATCCAGTCGCCCGCAGCCAGCATCAAGGGCATCACCCAGCGTCTGCTCCAACGCCTCCGTGGAATAGTGCCTCCCCGAAGCCCGCCTTACCTCAGGGTCGTGAGATTCGGGGGAAATCTCCAGGCAGAACCTGGGGCAGGATATGCCCATCTGGCGCACAAGCTCCGTTGGCGCCGGAGTAAATAGCTCCAGGATGAACTGGTTTCTCACCCCACTCTTCCGCAAAAGCTGCAAGACCTCGGTGGCATAACTATCCCCCGGTTGACGCAGGTCACCAAGGATGAATATCGGGCCGCCGCTGAAGCGTCCAATCTCCCTTACATCTCGAGCCACTGACTCCGGGGAACGGAAGACCGCCTTATCCCGACTATAGAACCCGCGGAAGGCGGAGCCAGAGCCGCCACAGATGACGCAGTTTTCCGTACAGCCGCGGCAGGTAAAGACCGCAGTGATCGGGTAGTCCAGCCAGTTCCGAAACGGAACATAGCTGGCCAGGTCCCGGTATCTAATCACCGAGCGCACAACATTAGCATAGTGGCTCACCATGACGCCGTTGAGGTCAGCAGGAACATGGGCAAAAGGATTCTCTTGTGTTCTGCCCTGGCTATCCCGCCAGACGAGGTTGGGTACTGCCTCCGGCTCTGCCCCTCTTTTTATACAGTCCATCAGCTGGCGCAGGGGTTCCTCAGTAGAGTCACCCCTCATCACATAGTCAATCTGGGGATACTCCATTAGCTCGCGGTAGAAGTAGGAGGAAGAAAGCCCACCAAATACCACCTTCGCCTCGGGATGATATTGTTTCACCAGCTTTGCTACTTCTATCGCCCCGTGGGCATGAACAAGCCAGTGTAAATCGATGCCAAACACCGGCGACTTCAGCCGCCTTATGAATGCCCCGGCATCGAAGTTTTTGTCTTTCATCATCCGTACCGCAAGGTTGACAATACGCACCCGGTAACCAGCACGCTCCAGGTATTCGGCAATGCTGGCAAAGCCTATGGGGTACATCTCGAAAACCGGGGAGGGCGGGATCAGGTCACTGACCGGCCCGTGAAGAATCGTCTTCTGCCGAAAATCATACACGCTCGGCGCATGCAGCAAGACCAGGTCAGCTTGAGACATCCAGGCTAACTCCTTTCCTTAGCTTGCAGTTCGTTATGTGCTCTTACTTAGTGGCTATATGGATGCTAATAGCGCCAAGAAAGAGAGAGTGATAGGATACGTAACGGAAGCCGGCTCCGGTCAGCACCTCTTTCAGCTCCTCGGGGCTGTAAAACCTGGCCGCTGACTCAGCCAGGTAATGATAGGCGCCCCTGCTACCGGAGAGTAGATAGCCCACCCTCAAGACAAACCAGCGCAGATACAGGTGATACAATTTTCGTATTAGCTTTGATCTGGGTTGACTGGTTTCCACGATGACAAATCTACCACCGGTGCTGAGCACCCTCAAGACCTCAGCTATGTGACGCCTCGCCAGTGGATTTTTGTAGGTCAGGTTGCGGAAGGCGAAGGAGATGCCGACAGAGTCAAAGTATTCATCGGGAAAGGGGAGGTCGGCAGCATCGCCGCTGATAAACGAAATCTTCCTAGCTAACGGCTCTGTTTTTTTAGCGGCTAACTCAAGCATGGTCTGGCTAAAGTCAATCCCAGCCAGCTCTACATTGTCGCCGGCTAACCGTGCCAGATTGATAGCCAGGTCGCCCGTGCCGCAGCCGAGGTCGAGCACTCTCCGCGGCTGTGAAGCTAAGCACTCTTCGGCTGCGGCACGACGCCACCGATTATCGAGACCCCAGGTTATGACCCGGTTAACCAGATCGTAGCGATATGGTACAGTTGTGAACATATCATAAAGAGGCCTACTTCGGATCGTCTTGTCGGCATAACTAGTCATGTTCCTCTCCGGGTTTCTCAAATGCAGAATCCGTGTCAGGTAGAGTGGTTCAAGATATTATAGTCCCAAGAACTTTATTGCCCCCCCACAAAGAAAAATTGTCAAGCCAGCCAAAGCATGAGAATACTTTTCAAGTTTCGGAAGTGGCAACTTTGACAATCCGTAGGAGGAAGCTAAGACCGTAAACAGCATAGTTGAAATAGTTGCTAATCCAAAGACGGAAGCAACTAGCGCCACAGCTATCATGTCGTGCTTGGCTGCCGGATACATTACCAGGGGAATCAATGGTTCACAAGGACCAAAGACGAATATAGTAAAAAGAACCCAGGGGGTTAAACTGCCGGATTTTGAAATGTGGACGTGAGAATGGTCGGAAATATGCTCATGGGAATGCAAGTGGGTGTTCCCATCGGCATGCGCATGGACGCGTTCATGGGGTCGGCGGCGGATTGCCCGATGAATCCCCCAAACGAAATATGTAAACCCAAAGGCAATAAGCAGCCAGGCGGCAACTTCACCCCGAAATGATTCGATCGCTTCCAGGCTAAAAATAGCAATCCCAAAAGCGATGCCGACAATTCCCAAAACAACGGAACTCAATACGTGGCCAATGCCACATAGCAGTGTCACTACAACCGTCTTTAGACTGGTCCATTGCCTCGCTTTAGACAGCACAATAAAAGGTAAATAATGGTCTGGGCCGAGGATGGTATGGATAAATCCGATGATTGCCGCCGTTCCGGCCAAAATGGCAATTTCGTTTGACATGTTATTGCCTCCTAGCCAGAATTTGAAACATACCACCCACTCTGGCCATCATATTATACTACCTGCTCCAATAGCTGGGAAGCCAAGTCACTCTTGTTTTGAAAGAGGGCCGAGCGTCTGATTCCAGTCTAGAAGACCGTGGCCAGAATATAGCCGACACCCAAAAGCAACTGGGTCAACAGGACAACCAGAACATTATTGGCCATCGCTGGCACCAGCCTGGCCATCTCTTGCGGCTTCAGGGCACCCTGAATCGCCTTTATGGCTAGGGGAAGTGTTAACAAGGCCACTAACGAGAAAACTGGCATCTGACCAGCGACGACACCACCAACTATCCACAGATAAACTGCTATAGTGAGAGCTGAATAGACTATGCCTGCCCTTTCCTTTCCCATAGTGATGGGTAGGGTTTTTCTGCCCGCTTTCCTGTCGGCTTCGGTATCGGGAAATTCATTTAGAAGGAGCAGGTTATGCACCAGAATGCCGGAGGGTATGGAGGCCACAACAACAGGAAGGTAGTTGGCAGTCTGAACAAAGTAAACTCCCAGCACTGGCAAAGTCCCCAGCCCTAGCCCAGCAGCCCACTCCGGCCATCTTGTCTTGAGTATGAAGGGGGTATAAAGAAAAATGCATACCGCAGCTATTACAAGTAGAGGCAGTAGAAGCCACCCTCTATCCAGGGTCATTACGAAATAAACACCTATCGGTACTGCCAGCAGAAAAGAGACCAGCCCGAGCCAGAAGACCTGCCTCGGCTTAAGGAGACCAGCCGGGAGGATGCCGCTGCCACCACTGAAGGGGGTTCTTTTGACCTCCAGGTCTATCCCGCTCTTGTAGTCAAAGTAGTCATTAAGCGTATCGACACTGATATGAGCGAGCAGCAGCCCGACGAAGGCGAGCAGCGCATAACCGAGATGAAAGGCATCATCATACCACGCGATACAAGTGCCCAGGAAAGCCAGCACCACGGAAAGAAGCAAAAACTGTGGTCTGGTCTCAAGGAACCATATTTTCAACTTCATGATCTTACCTCTCTTCTTTATGAGCCACCGCTACATGCTTCTGCCAGCACTTCTCATGCACGTAGACAGCACACTTAGCACTGTAGTAAATATGGGCTTCAGACTCTTTCCCACAAACCGGACAATTCACTGGCTACCTCCGCCTAGCCCCTTTACTCTTACCTCGACACCTACCTGAGCATCAAGGAAGGCTTGAGCACTGCCCCCCTTCAAGGATACCTCCAGGTACCCACTGCTGCCGATAAGAGCCAGCAGCCCTTTCCCTTCGGCATAGGTACGACTGAGCCCTGAGATTACTCGACCGGCAACCCCGATAGTTAGCCCCTCCCCCTTAGGCGCCAGGTCATCGCCCCTGATATTGGTAATCAGGTTGCCGAAGTTGTCAATGTGGAGGATATGTCCTACCAGTATGCCATCCAGCCCCCGATATGGGCGGGGAAGCGGTAGCATTGTCGCCGAGGTTACCTCCTCCCCGAAGTTTGCCGGCGGGAAACCTAAAGAAAGCAGGGCGGCGACAGGGGCAAAGATATCACGGCCGTGGAAGGTAGGGCTCACTGGTGACCGCCAGAAGCGGGACTCAGTGAGTGCCACTGCTTCCAGCTCTGGCTCGATCTCTACCTGGGTGACGCTGACGTCATTGGCTACGGTCTTAGCTGACGATTGCTGTATGGCATAGCTCAGGACGCCATTATCCGGGGCAACAAAGTCAGCCTGAGGGGTCCTCAGGATAATAGCTCTTCGCTCAGTGCCAACCCCGGGGTCAACCACTACCAGATGGACTGTCCTCTGGGGGAAAAAGGGGTATGCCGTGCTCAGCACAAAGGCCGCCTGAAGGACGTTCTGAGACTTTATATTATGGCAAATGTCAACCAGCCTGGCGTCAGGATTGATACCGAGTATCACCCCCTTTATGGCCGCGACATAGCCATCAGTCAAACCAAAATCAGTGGTCAAGGTTATTATTCCACCCATGCTGCACCTGCCTGGCACGTGATTGCTAGCTAAACTTAAGCGTAATTATGGAGATAGTGATGAACAGCACTACCAAGGCGATGGTAAGCTGAAACAATGTCTTTTCCATACCCCGCCTAGTGCGAAAAACGCTATCCGCCTGACCGAAGATACCCCCGAGACCTCCACCCTTAACCTGAAGCAAGACGGCCAATATTAATGCCACTGACAATACTATTTGAGCTATGTTAAGGTAGGTTTGCATCTTATCCTTCCTCAAGCTTCTTCTTTAGTATTTCGTTTGCCAGCGTCGGATCAGCCCGACCTCTGGTGGCCCTCATCACCTGCCCGATAAGAAACTTCAAAGCTGTCGTCTTCCCGGCCATATAATCAGCCACAGCTTGAGGATTTGCATCAATGACCGTGCCAGTTGCATCCATAAGTTGCCCTGTATCACTGATCTGACTAAGCCCTCGCTCGCTGATAATACCAGCAGCATCCTTTCCAGTTTGGAACATTTCCCTAAGCACAGATTTGCCAGTGGCATCGGTAATAGCACCATAGGTGAATGAAATTAGCTCACAAAGCGGCTCAGGGTTAACCTTTTTCCTGAACTCATTTATATCGGTATTGCTAGCATTAATTATGCTAGTAACCTCACCCAATAGCCAGTTACTCACCTCTTTGGCCCCTTTATCCTGTGGTAGTTTTTTATATTCCCTAGTCTTCAAGCAGTCTTCAAAATAGTCGGCCATTGCCCTGGAGGCGGTAAGCCCGGTGGCATCATACAATGGTAAGTCGTAGTCAGTGACGAAACGGTCACGTCTGGCTTCAGGAAGCTCAGGAAGCTGTGATCTTATTTCCTCCACCCACTCCCGGCTTAATACCAGTGGCGGCAGGTCTGGCTCAGGGAAGTAGCGGTAGTCATGGGCATGCTCCTTACTGCGCTGGGAAACAGTTTTCCCCATCTCCTCCACCCAGCCCCTCGTCTCTTGAACAAGCCGTTTGCCTTCCTCCGCTTGCCGCCTCTGCCGTTTCGCCTCATATTCCAGCGCCCGGTAGACTGCCTTGAAGCTATTCATGTTCTTAACCTCTACCTTGGCTAAGGAATGAGGGTTATTCTCAGGACGGATGCTGATATTGGCATCGCACCTGAAGCTTCCCTCTTCCATATTTCCCGTAGAGACACCGAGGTACTGGAGGATGCTGCGTAGCTTTACCATGTACTGCCGGGCTTCTTCCGGGGAGTGAAGGTCAGGTTCACCGACAATCTCCATCAGCGGTACCCCGGAGCGATTGACATCCACCAGGCTATAGGACTCACCATCAGCCGAAGTGCGGTGTAGTAGCTTGGCAACGTCCTCTTCAAGGTGAACGCGAGTTATGCCTATCCTCTTCCTCTCACCGTTAGCCTCGATTTGAAGCCAGCCATCGCGACCAATCGGCATGTCATACTGCGAAATTTGATACCCTTTCATCAGGTCAGGATAGGAGTAGTTCTTACGGTCAAACTTGGTATATTCCGGGATAGTGCAACTCAGGGCAAGAGCCGTCATTATTGTATATTCCACCGCCTGTTGATTTATCGTCGGCAGAACCCCTGGCATCCCCAGGCATACCGGACAGACATGGGTATTAGGTGGAGCATCAGCATAGTCAGCGCTACACCGACAGAACATCTTGCTCCTGGTCAGTAGCTGCACGTGCACCTCCAGACCGATAATAGTCTCGTAGTTCATAACCGGCACCACTATCCGTTAGCACACTTAGTATAGCAAGATTGGTGCCTACTGACAAGGAAGAAGTTTACCTACCTCACCCCCTTTATCCCCCTCTCCATGATTTAGTCTCATGCAATCATGCCCGGAATAAACCGCAGCTCTTATGAGCTTAACATTGGGGAGTCTGGTAAATTAGATCTTGACTATGGTAAAATGCTTTACTAAGTAACTTGCTGAGTTGGCTATGAAAGGAGGACAAATGTCTGAACAATCTTTAGCTAAAGCCCCTTTACAATTACCTTGCTCGGTTGTCATCATAAGTGCGAAGGCTGATAATCGTCAGGGTGCGATGACTGCTACAGCGATGTATATATCTCAGACGCCGCCTCTACTTGTGGTCAGCATCTCTAAGACATTTGCTACTTACCAGTTAATAGAGAAGTCAAAGGGGTTTGCCATTAATGTGGTAGCGGATACTCAGTTAGACTTATCAAGACAATTTGGTAGTGTTCACGGATATGAGGTAGATAAGTTCCAAGAATTCGGTATCTCTACCGAGTCGGCTAGCAGGATCGGTGCCCCGCTGATTTCCGGTTGTTTCGCTAATCTTGAATGTCAGGTCAAGAGCTCACTGTGGGAAGTAGAGGGAAACCACGCTGTATACGTTGCTGAAGTGTTGGCCTTTAAGATGAACGAAAAGCTAAAACCTCTAGTATGGCTCAACAGCCAATATTTTGAAGTAGGAGCGCAGTGCCGGATATAACTCACGACGCACACTTCTAGGAAGAACACTTTTGCATATAGGAGGCAAGGGACCGCAGGCTACCAGCGGTCTCTGGCAGGACGGCCGTTATTTCTTTCTCAGGGATCGTCTCCAGTATGGTCCTTACCAGTTCGGCGCGCAGGCCCAGATCGTCCTCACCCTGTATCCGGTTCAGCGCCTGGGTGAGCAGGCGGGCAGGGGCGTCATCCAGATTGACCACCACACAAGGCACTGTCTCCGGTGCCAGCTTTATCCTTCAATATTCTACTTCAACTTTTGCTGACATTTGGAGCAAAACGTTTTTCCCTTTATGTCGATGTCGACCAAGCTGGTAGAAAAGTGCATCACGCACTTAGGATTTGAGCAATGATCGAGATGATAAAGATGACCAAGTTCATGCACAGCTTCTTTAACAGCTCTTTCTTCGAATACCTTTGTGTCAGGGCGCAAACCATAACGCTCCAGTGGCAGGCGATAAAGGGAAACCGTGGCTACCCCAGAGCCGATTTCCGCTTCACCGAAAACGAAATCGAACTCTGGTGAGTACAAATCCACATCCACTGAGGTGGTCCCCAAAATTCGGACAGGTTGTTAAGAGCGGGTTCTGCTCCCTAAAATGACAAAAGCAGGAGGAGCAGGACATGAAACAGAACCGAA
>SDBU01010772.1_pt1 | contig 10106 bp, 8 predicted proteins | sample 2277071 | NCBI WGS metagenome assembly SDBU01 (sample SAMN10397929, study PRJNA504765) | marine sediment metagenome | isolation source: marine sediment core GS08_GC12, 126 cmbsf | place: Arctic Ocean: Gakkel Ridge, Loki's castle | collected 2008 | reverse complement strand
GGTTGCGGGTGCAGTTGGAACATTTTTTGTTAACATCGTTAGAATTGTAGCGATTCTTTTGGCGGGAGTCAACAGCGGGGCTTCGTTAGCAGCAACATTTCACGAGTTCTACGGAGAATTTTTTTTCATCGCATGGATGTTCATCTACCTTTCCATCATATACCTTTTCGAAACACGTTTTATCAACAAAATCCGCAACAAACACCCTAGCACAGACACGGTACAGTCTGGTCACAATAACGACTAGAAAAAGAGGACTCTAAGCAGTTTTCTCTGCTGTTCCTACTCGCGTTAGTGATCCCCACTACATCTCTCTTCTTGAGAGTATATCAAAGAGGCTCTTGATTTTGATGAAGTTCCGCAGTTCTTTGTAGCCTACTACAAATAAGGGAGAAAAGATTACGAGTTTCAAGTCTTCGTCATCCATCTGTACCGCTAAGAAACTGTATGTGGTTTGAATCACCATGAATCAAACCATCACAATTAGAACCTGCAACGCGTACCCTGTTAATGCTGCGAATGCAATGACAATGAGGGATGCAACTGAGGCGAATGGAACAAATACCATTGACAGTATTATGTATTGGAATGTTAAGTTCCGTAAGTAACCGAAGGCTGAAGATGAAAACACGTTTCTGTGTTTCATGATTGTTTGGAAGGTTCCTCGGTTCCATCTTGTTCGCTGTTTGATAAAAGTCATTCCAAGTGACAGGAGCCTCGGTATAGACAATGGCATCGCTTAGGGCTTGTACAACTTTTTTTGTTTTCAAAAGTTTGATTGTGATATCGAAATCTTCAGTTAGAGTGTCGCGGTCATAGAAACCTATCTCCTTTAGGCTCTTTTTCCGGAAACTAGCTAGCGGGCCTGGAACTACGGGTACAACTCCGAAGATGTCGAAGACTCTTCTGTATATGTTTTCGTTAACTATGTATTCAAGTGCCTGAAGCTTTGTTACCAAGTTTGTTCTGTTCAGGACTTTCACGTTTCCTGCTACAGCGCTGACCTCCGGGTCTTGGAATCGTCTGATGATCAGGCGGAGGGCACTTCTGCCGATCATGCTGTCGGCGTCGCAGGTGATGATGATTTCGCCTTTAGCAATTAATATGCCGGTGTTCAATGCGCCAGATTTTCCTCCAGCATTCTCTCTATGAATCACCTTCACTCCCTTACTTCTGTACTTGGAGGCCAGTTGGTAAGTTTTGTCTGTTGACCCATCATCCACTACGATAACCTCTTTTCTTGGGTAGTCTATTTCTAGAATTGCTTCGATACATTTTTCTATCCCTTTTTCTTCGTTGTGGGCTGGAACTACCAGCGTAACCAGTGGCCAGTAGTCCATCGGATGTTTGGGCATGTTTACCTCTAGGTGCCTGTGGTAGATGCTGAGTGGAAGTGCTAGGAAATTCGAGAAAAATTCGATTGTTAATGCTGTTGTTAGAAGTGCTGTTGGAATTGAAAGGTATCCTAGGTATGTGGTGAGCCAACCGATAGTGATGGGAATTACGAATGTAGAAATAATTGCAAGGGCAGTTATCTGTTTTGAAGGTTCCCTAATTTTGCTGTTATGAGCTTTTCTGGCAGTATACAGGAAAAAGGAAGCTGCTGCGGCTCCTATGACTAGGCTTATCCAGACGATGTCGCCGGGTATGATGTAGGCTATTAAAATTAGTTCGCACAACAACACAACTGCAGTTGGCAGTAACTTTTTGGTGTTCATTCATGAGCATCCAAATTTATCTTTCACGATTTTGGCTGGATTTTTTGTCTTGGTTTTTTTCTGTTAATTCGGTGGCTTTTACGCCGAGTTTCAGCAGTTGGCTGCCGCTTTTTGTTAAATTGTAGTTATGGAGCAGGTCTATTCTTGTTTCTTCTAGGGGAAATCTTCCGTTACATTTGGAACATGTAAATTTGAAGTTGGGTTGACCGAAGAAGTGTTTGTTTGAGCATCTGTACCAGTTTTCGATTTTTCTGTAGTCGACTCCGATTACTTTCAGTTTTTTTTCGCACTTCGGGCAGATAAGCCTGCTTTCGCCTTTTTCGAATTTGGTTCTGAAGTCTATGTTGCCGCAGTCGAAATGTTCTAAGGCTTCTTCTTTGTGCATTTTGGTGCTTTCGCATTCGGGGCATTCAATATAGAGTGTAGAAGTTAGGGATTCGCAGTCTGGGCAGGCAATTACTGAACGTGAGGGTTCTTCTTCTATGATATCGATTTTTGCAAGGTTTCTTAATGTTGAAACCAGTTTTTCTACTGGAATTTCGCTTTTTGGATTGGATGTTAAGGTGCTGGTGGATTCTATTTTTATTGTTGGGTTTTTGTCGAAGAGAGTTGCGATGTATTTTGCTGTTTCGAGGTCTACGGTTTCAGGTAGAGATGATGCCATCAGTATGTCTTTGATACTGTCAATCAGACGTTTTGAGGCGAGGTCTTCTTTGACTATGTAGTCTCGGACGCCAAGTTTCATGGCGTTCACTGCGACATTTTCGTTTCCTTTGCTGGTGACCAGAATGATTGGGGTTTTTATGTGCTTTTTGTTTAGTTCTTTGATTAATTCGATGCCTGTCATGTCGGGTAGTCTGTAATCTGAAATGAGCAGATCGAAGTTTTCTTTTTCAATCTTGTTTAAGCCTTTTGTTCCTGTATCTGCGGTTATTAGATCGAAGGTGATGGAGTCTCCAGATTCTAGGCGAACACCGTTAAACAAGAAATTACGGTGTTTACCGTCCTTCGTAGTGATTATGGCCTGCCCTTCTTTGACTTCGCCGTCCTCCGACATTCTTTTGAACTATTTATCCCTAACTTTCCGCCTTTCCTCCTTGTTGGGATACAGCTTCTTGAACCAAGCCCGCAAAGTTGGAATTTTCGATCTCTTGAAGCCAGTCATCTGCTCCATTTTCGGATTGAGAATCTTCACTTCACGGTCTGGACTATAACTGATAATTCCAACATTAGCGTTTACAATAGTTTCTCGATATTTTTCCTCAGCTTCCCGCAGCGCTTTCTTAGTCTTCTTCTGTTCAGTAATGTTGCGGAATATAGCTAGGATGGCTGGTTCTCTTTGTATATTATCCGTGTAGGGGTCAACTCGTAAAGTAGCTTTTTTCCGTCCTTTGTGACTGCCTCAATAGTGTGAGGCTTGATGTACATTCCCGTTTTTATCTTTTCCAGATTCTTATTCATGATGGCTTTGCTCTCAGCAGTGGCAACGCTTGTTTCCAGAAAACTTTTTCCAGTAAGTTCCTCTTCCGGGAACCCCAGTATCTCCTCCGTCGATTGTGAAAGCTCCAAAATATTTCCTTTCAGGTCTACGATGATAAGGGGGTCCACCATAACTTCGAATAATCGTCGAAAATGGCTACGTGACTGCTCCAGTTCTTCTTCAGCACGCAAAAGGTCTGTGAGGTCTTTGCCGGTTGCCTGTGCTCCCACATAATCTCCCTTTTCAAAGATTGCGATTCCGTTCCACGCTACGGTTCTAAATCCCCTTGGACTCTTCATTCGTAAGATAAAATCTTTAACATGATTCTTGTTCTCAATCAGGTCTTGAAGGGCAGCTATTGCCTTCTTTACATCCTCAGGGTGCAAGTATTCAGCAAAATGGGTTCCTACAATTTTTTTGCTTGACTTACCCCAAAATTCAACGATAGCATCATTCACAAAAACAAAATTACCGTCTTTGTCAAAGCTCACAATAAGGTCGTGCATAAGGGTGCGTAAAATAAGAAGATAATTATCTTTCAATCTCTGTACATAACCGTCTCTCACCGTCTTCACAGCTTTTCCCGCCCGTCTTGGCGCAACGTTATCCAAAGGCATCCTCATTCCCCTCCGGTGAGTCTACGAGAAAATAAACAAAGAATCCTAATTTAATTCCCACATACCGTCCATGTACCGTCAACTATTATTTACTTTTCGGTGCACACGCGACTTTCGTCCACCCCCAAAAAATTCAACTAATAAACACATTCACGCCCACTTTAGAGAACAATTATGCACCGCAACAACTAAAAGTATAAATAAAGATGAGGACTTCTCAAATCAAGCTCAAACAATTACCGGAGCGAGAAAAAATAATGGCTACTCTTGAAGTTATAAGAAAAGAAGACAACGATTTTATTGTAAAGGTACCTGGAAAACAAGACCCAGTGAAGATAGAGGATACTTACGCCGAAATGTTTCCCATGTGGGCAGGCAGAATACTGATAACTGCCGCCAACGAGAAATGGGCATTAATCGCAGCAAGAACCGCAACCGGCTTCGCATCATCCATCATCATGTCACCAGCAGAAGCATCAGTAGAATGTCTCGTTTCTCCAAAAGAAACACCAGACGGACGTCCAGGAGCCATAATCCAAATTTACCACACCTCAAGAGGCGATCTCAAGCACCAGATGAGCCTAAGAATTGGACAGTGCATCATGACCTGCCCAACAACAGCAGCCTTCGACGCTTTGCCCAAAGCAAAAAGGAGAGTGAAAATAGGAAGAAGCCTACGCCTCTTTGGAGACGGCTTCCAGAAAAGTGGAGAAGTTGCCGGAAGGAAAGTTTGGCGCATCCCAGTTATGGAAGGCGAATTCGTTATTGAAAATGACTTCGGCATCATGAAGGCTGTCGCCAGCGGAAACATGCTCATTTTAGCAAAGGATTGGGAGTCTGCTCTCAAGGCAACGGAGGACGCTAAAGAAGCCATTAGCAAGAATGTCCGGGGAGTGATTATGCCGTTCCCAGGTGGTCTCTGCAGAGCAGGGTCGAAGGTGGGTTCCCTTAATTACAAGCTTCCTGCATCCACAAGTCATCAATACTGTCCCACCATCAAGAAATTGGCACCAGAGTCTAAGGTTCCAGACGACGTTAACAGCGTCTACGAGATTGTAATAAATGGCTTGAACCAGAGAGTTGTGAAAGCCGCAATGGGTGAAGGGATACAAGCTGCAATCAAAGTTCCAGGAGTTCTAAAGATTACGGCTGGAAACTACGGCGGCAAGCTTGGTCCATACAAAGCATGGTTGAAAGAAGTTCTAGAGCTTGAATAATCTGTTATTGGATTATCCGTTCTAATCCACCAATTTTATGTATTCCTTGCCTTTACCTTCAGGAGAACCAACCAGAACACGGTAACGTTCTCGGCGGGTTCCTTTTTCTGTGACACGTTCAAGTTTGCCCTTAGCTTGAATAATTTCGCCGTTTTCAGCTAGACTATCATAGAGTCCCTCATACGAAACGATTTCAGTAACATTCACTGACTGTGCACCATCAAGAAACTTCACGTCTTCGACATGATAGACTGCGGGAAGAAAAAGGGAATCTGTGTTGTTGCTAACAACAGCACGTATGGTTACTTGACCACATGGATAGTAGGTCTTTTCGCCGTATTCTTCTGTAACCTCGCTTTCAAGCTTAACCGGATGAATAGAAACCCATCGATCCTCAAAAAATCCGAGATTCCACTTCCGCTCATAAAGATTCAAGGCTTCCTTAGCCGTCAACGGATACTGCTCAGCCTTCTTGATGCACCAGTCTTCGAGAGCCTCTCCTTCGAGACGTTTCATGGGCAATTCAGAGCCGCGGTTTTCAGTTAAGGCTTTATGCAGTGCCCAACTGTCTTTTATACCATACACTATTATGTCAAGGTCCGAAAACGTGGGTTGATGAATATCAAGAAGAAGTGAACCAGTTACCCCAAAATGCTCCTCGGAAACACCACCACTTATTTTCTCTAAAAACATTGTGAACCTGACCAGTTTCTCTTGTAACGAATCCAGTTGCGAAGCTTGCCTCAGCTGAGCCAACTTCTGTTCTGGCTTGAAATGCTCCGTTATGCTACGGTGAGGAACAGCAGTGAGGGTTATGTTATCCACAGGAGAATGAAACAGATAATGGGGGTAGTTTCTTTCAAGATAGTTGAAGGTTTCCAGCAGATTCGCAATTGTGTATTTCTGCAATATTCTGCTAAATTTCTTTTCTCCGCTTCCCCAAACACCGGACTCTGAGGGCACATACTTGATGTAGGAGATGACCCGTTTGGGCGGATGTAGTGGACCAACTACACAAAAAAAGAATCCTTCTCTAGTTTGAATGAAATCGCGGTCCCTGAATCCTCGCATATTCTCACCAGTCTCGAAAAGAGATTATTATACTTAGCCGAAAAGAATTTTGGCTTTAGGCATAAGCAAAATACGCTAGTGATATGGCTATCGCGTCGTACAGTCCATGCATCCACGCTGATGCTGCAGTATTTCCATCAGTTTTTTGCCAAACATAACCCAGAAGCAGGCTAACAACAGTTACTGGAATAATAGATCGAAAAGAATTGAGTCCATGTAACAGCCCAAACAAGATAGACGCAATCAACAGACCCATTGTTTTTCCAAATGAGTTTTCAAAGCCGCGTTGAATAAAGCCTCTGAAAGCTAATTCTTCAGCAGGTCCAACTAGAGCCAGTGATATGCCAATCAGGGCAACCAGTTGAAACGAGTCCTTGGGTAATATAGCATCTACAAGAAGTTCCGCATTGGGGTCTGGACCAAAAACAACTTCTTCAACTACCGAAATGCTTCCAGCCAGCAGAATAAGGAACACTGCACCAAAAGAGATTATTACTATTGTTTTGAGGCTTGGCTTTTTCAAACCCAATTCTCTCAAACCTGCACCGTTCTGCTTGGCAAACAGAAGCGTGATTCCGAGAATTATGCATTCATTGATTGGAATAGATATGAGAGCAGATGGAAAGGTCAATTCCTGAAAGTCGAGTCCCATACCAAGCAGAAAGACAGCCACGACGATACTTCCTATAAGGATTCCAGCAACCAACGTGATGTAACAAACGAAAGCTGTTCTCGCTTTCCAAAAAGACTGATTCTCCATCCTCAAGTCCCCTACCAAACTGAATAACAATAAATATTCAAGTTTTCTATTAACAGTTGCCTCTTTTCCATGCTCCCAAAACAAGTTAAATGGCATCTTTGTTTGTCTGATTCTAGCTAAAAGGGGGCAAATAATTGCGGTCGTAGTCAAAGAGCGAGCATTTTACTGAATGTTTGTTCAGCAATCACCCGTTAAAAGTCAGTTTTCTTCAATTAAAGCAAAATGTTTATATGTAAAAATGTAATATTTTCAGGTTCTATTGAATAAGGGTGTATGGCATAGGAGCTGCAGAAAAAGAAGACATTTTAGCAAACGTAGATGAAGTGGCTGTTGAACTGCGGAATCTACTCGAAAAATCTGTGAAGAAAAACTTGACAGAGGATATGCTCTTTTCGGGGGGCATAGACACAAGCATTCTAGCAACCATAGTATCAGAACATGTTCGAATTAGGGGCTTCACTTGTGCATTCAAACAAGCTGAAGCATTGGACGTTAAATATGCTAAGCTGATGGCTAAGCAACTGAATATTGAACATTACAGGAACCCATTCGATGAAGACGAAGTGTTTGAAGCAATCCCAGATGTTGTCAAAGTTTTGGGGTCCTTTGATCTCATGGAGGTCCGCAACAGCATAACTATCATGATTGGACTGAGGTTTGCTAAATCTTACGGCTCAACCAAATTGATTACTGGGGCTGGAGCAGATGAACTCTTTGCGGGATACCACATGTATTACCGCCATGTAGGAAACAAGAAGTTAAGCGCTATGTTAAAGAAAATGTGGGCATAATGGCGTTTTCCGCGGTTCCTTTAGGCAAAAATGTGGGCATTGAAGTGAGACAGCCTTTCTTGGATCCAGATGTTAAAGCGTTTGCCATGAACTTGGACCCCAGATATAATGTTCAAGAGGAGCGAGGAGAAGTTTGGGGCAAATGGATTCTCCGCAAAGCTTACGAAGATGTACTTCCTCCAGAAGTCAGATGGAGAGACAAAACCCCCATTGAAGTTGGTTCTGGCACCACGATTCTTCCTAAAGTTATGGCAAAGAAGATCTCTGATTCAGATTTCGCAGCGAAAAAGAAAAAAATTCTAGAAACAGATCATGTTACAATCCGTGACAAGGAACAACTGGTTTACTATGAAACGTACAGAGATGTTGTAGGTGTACCTCACCCCAAAGATCCAGATGCTAGAACATGTCCACAATGCAACTCTAACGTCGCCGAAAACGCTGTTGTATGCAGAACTTGTGGAGCATATCCGATTACAGCAAGTGGCAGATCAATAACCAACGAAAATGCTTACTCGGACAACTAAATTCGTGGCTCCACCTTTTGTGAGCCACAAACTCTGTGGGTTAATCCACATCTTCTTTTTTTAGTTCACATCATTTCAGGAAATGTTTAAAGGCGATAATAGTCTGCAAAGTTTGCTGTCTTTACGTTGAGGATGAACAACATGGTAACAAAAGATTGGATTCCCAGAGACGGCGAAACCCTCCTCACCAAAGAGGGCTTCATCTTCTACGTATTTGGATATGAGCACCCAAAAAATCGGGTTTTCGCATTTCTAAAATATATTCCATCTACTTTGGCGCATCATTTTCCTATACGTTTCCTTAAACAGAAATGGAACCTTGAAAACATAGAACTCTCCAGACCCGAAAAACTCTACACAGCACAAAACTATCAAAAATTTTTGGCAACGTTTCGAAAAAATTTTCCGCATTACCTGTATTGCTGTCCCTTCAGAGGTAAAGAAGTTTTGAGCGTTCCCTTAGACCAAATAAAAAGAGTATATTTGCCAAGTGAGTGTCTACAGGTGATATTTGAAAAAGAAATGAAAGACGCTTTGCAGAAAGAAACTGTGGAGCTGGTTTCTCTTCTCTCCGAAAAATCGGAAGTGCCAATCCAAGAGTTTGGAATCCATGGGTCTGTTGGCTTAAACATGCATTCTGAATATTCTGACATTGATCTTGTGGTTTACGGTTCCGAGAACTTCAAAAAGTTAGAAAGTGCGGTTAACAAGCTTGCAGATGAAGGCGTGTTAACGCATGTTTGTACCAAAAAGATTGATCATGCAAGGAACCATCGGGGACGCTATAACAATAGACGTTTCGTGTATAATGCTGTGCGAAAATATGAAGAAATAGATGCGCAGCACGGAAAACTGAAGTACATTCCAGTTAAGAATGTTAGTTTCAGTTGTGAAGTTGTTGATGAAAACGAAAACATGTTCCGACCAGCAATCTACCCAATCAAGAATTATCAACCAGAAGATTCGGCGTCAGAACTACCGAATGAGCAGGTTCCAAAAAAGGTGTTATCTATGATTGGGTACTACAGAAATGTGGCTCGAATGGGAGATGTTGTTAAGGTTTCGGGAACGTTGGAAATGGTAGAAAATGTTGAAACTGGCGAACAAAGATATCAGGTTGTTGTAGGCACGGCTACACGCGAAAAAGAGTATATTGAACCCATTTGATTTAGTTAACAACCAACACATAAAAACAATAGAACATCCAAATTTTAGGAAAACAAATAATCAACTTTCTAGCAAAAACAGAAAAAAGGCTGTTTTCAACAATGAACCTCTATTAGTCTTCACATATGATTGCTGAGTTTAGTAAAATGGTGCGGGGAGTGGGATTCGAACCCAGAACCTTTTGTAAAAGGTTCATCAAAACTACTATTCTTCATATATAATTCAGCCTCCAAGTAAAAGAATGAGTAGAGTTATATTTACACTTTACTTGGCCATTATTTGTCTTTTTGAAGAGAAAAGAAATCAAAAATAGAGGATTTACGTGTGCGGTTTAGCTTAAAATATCCTCAGCAGGTGAGCCATTTCGGAGACCCAAAAGAAAGAAATGAACAAACTTCCTTTTTCATATAACACCCATCACCGCACACGCTTAAACACGCGTTTAACATTTCACATTTATAAAACATGTGAAAACATGATATGTATTATGAGTAACAATTCATATTCGGAATCAGAATGACGACATTTTAATAATATCTAAAGAATCTTTTATGATTGCATTGATCTGTGACGACTCTCCAACTTCCATCTATGGGGCATTTAATCCACAACTGCAAACCCGTGCTAAACGTATCGCCGCAATCTATGCAACAGTTACGAAGAGTCTTTTTGTTTAGGTTTTATATTAAAAAATTTTAGCTGCTGTTCATGAGATAGTGACTTATTAAACGTTAGATATGGTGCAGACGGAGTTATTT
>SDBU01010771.1_pt1 | contig 10106 bp, 8 predicted proteins | sample 2277071 | NCBI WGS metagenome assembly SDBU01 (sample SAMN10397929, study PRJNA504765) | marine sediment metagenome | isolation source: marine sediment core GS08_GC12, 126 cmbsf | place: Arctic Ocean: Gakkel Ridge, Loki's castle | collected 2008 | reverse complement strand
AGCGCCAGGCTGATAGAAATTTGATCTTTGCGTACTTCCGGCTCAACCTCATCAAGGCGGCCTTCGAGCGTGGCGACAACCAGCTCGCCCAGATTCTTAAGTCGCCGGGCAACAACCTGCATCTCCGGCTCGCCCGCCCGAATATTCATTTCGTAGACCAGGATGTCCACCGGCTTGCCAGTAACAGGATCTATCGATACGCGGCAGCCCGGATAAAGAATACACGGCCGCAGCACACCTTGCTTTTCCATCTCCTGAACAAACGGTTTAAAAATTTTGTCGCCGACCATTTTGATAAGTTCAGGTGTTTCAGCAGGGTGCATACCAATGGAGCCCATACCACCGGTAACAGGGTTATTCTGACTTGGAGGCCCTTCAAAGCGCAGCGGATAATCCATGGCAGTGGGAAGAATGCGAAAATTGCCCTTGCCGTCAACTAAAGTGGTAAAGCTGATCTCAATTTCGGACTTCCAGGCTTCAATTAAAAGCGGCCATTGATTGTCTCCGTGCAGATTGCCGTAGTTTTGGCTGTAATCTTTATGCAGTCTACGCCATACATCAAGCATATCTTCGACCCTGAAAACAGGCCGGGAGCCTTTGCCGCCGGCGCTGTAAGGATATTTTAATACTGCTCCACCGTGCTGGCGGATGAACTCAGTGACCTCCTTTTTAACTTGCTGAAGGTCTTTAGCATCGACCACCTTGAAAGGTGCAACAGGCACACCGGCCCTTTGCATCCATTTTTTGGCTTTAACCTTATCACCTTCAATAAAGGCTGCTTCCTTGGTCAAGCCAATGACCCTGTCACCATAACCCGCCTCGATAAGTTGATTGACAAGACCTTCAAAAATCAGATCTTCAGGCATGATAACAACACAGTCAATCTCGCCGTCTTCAAAGGCCTTGATGATGACAGCGCTGTATTCTGCGACAGTCTTTCCTTTAACAGGGAATATTTTCAAAGACCATTTTTTCTTTCCCCTGACGGCGTCCATTACAGGTCCCATACCGGTCATACCTTTGATTATAGCACCAACAAACTTCTCACTTTCTACGGTCGATACGGTATAGGCACACATATAGGTGCGTCCATCCGGGCCAACAAATCCGATTGTCTTCTTTGCCATAACATTCCTCCCTTCTACGAGACCTTTGCAAAACGCTTTTTTACAAGAGTATTTAGTATTTAGTATTTGGCGATCTGACAAGCTGGTATAGCCAGGCTAAGATATTTGTCATTCTCTGCAAACATCAACCTCTTTGTTACCATCATTTCTAAAAACTGCAAGATTTTATCTTGCGGTATCCCTGGAAAACGCCCTTTTATATTTTTGATGGAGCGGAGGTGTTCACAGAAAAGGTAAATGGCTCTGGACGTTCCTTCCAGGCGGTGGGTTAAGGGCTTCACAATGTTTCATGACCTCAAGATTCTCAATGGCTGTAGTACCCTTGTTGAGCCGGTTTAAAAGCCGGGTGCTGAGAGCCTCGATACCGATCTGGACCTCCACATCCCTGCTGCCCGCATGGCCGCTAAAAGGTGCTTTGGTGTAGCAGCCCGGATCTCTCCGAACAGGTGCAGGTCTTTTCCCAGCCTGCTGACCCGCGTAAAAATTTCACCCGAGTTTTTCAAAGGCAGCATGTTATCCATAAAAGCCACTGAGAGGGTTTTGTACTTACTAACAAGCTTGTCGATATCAGAAACCGCCTCTGAAGCGCTTTTTGAGCGGTATCCATCCCACTGCAGGTTAAGATTGCAAAAAGCACATCCGGCAAAGCCGGCGGTGCCGTGTGGCTTTCGCCACCAGCAGCCTCTCGACAGCTCCACGGGCAGGGTTGGCGGGCGGCCTGCCGCCAAAAGACCTTTTTGATGGATTCGAGACGTTGCGGGTATAAGAGGGCGCCGTAAACGGTTTCCGCCAGCCATGTCCGCTGAGAGACGGTCTGATAAATTTGATAACCAATGGTTGCCGCGATCTTCAAATAAACGTGGTGGGCATCGACCTTCAAGTCCGGAAATTGTGATTTAAGATAGGACTTCAGCGTACCGATTTGAATTGAAGGGCGATTAAAAAGAGGCCAGGGGGCGGAGATGAGAACAATTTTCTCCAACAATCCAGAATGTTTGTTACTTATGTCCACGCTTAATTAATTTGCCTTTCTTTTTTAGTTGACATTTTTATCTAATTCTGGCCCATTGCTTTGTGGATTTAACTGATCCTAACCCGGATTCCTAATAACATAAATATAGTAAATATTACAGGATCATCTCCAAAAGAGCTGGAGTGATCCTAAGGCTTCAAGGGCTTGCGGCGAGCTCAGCCGAGCGGGCCAAGGGTTCGAGTGAGATACTTTAAAATATATATGCCTTAAAAGTTTTGCAGAAGTTGTATAGGCTATGTTTGCATCTATATAAAAACCGAAACACAAATGTATCCTCTGGAGAAGAACCAGGAAACGTTAATGGACATTGAAGATCTTTACGATTTAATCCCGAATTTTATCTGTACTGCGGGATGTCACGAATGCTGTAAGAACTTTGGAGTACCGTCCCGAACGCGAGTTGAGGATGAACGCGTTAAAGCGTTTTTGCGGGAAAACTCAATGCAGCTCGGTGAAGCTGTAGGAAACACTTGCCCGTACTTAAGTGAAGCCGGTTGCTCAATCTATCCTGTCAGGCCGCTGATCTGCCGCTTGTACGGCACATCGCCGAACTACCGCTGCAAAATGGAGGTCGCACCGTTCAGGATGCTGCATGAAGATGAAGAAGCGGATATCTTCCACTTTTATCAGACTAACTTTTTCTAAACCTAATTTTTTTTAAGAACATTGTATGCAGGTCTTCGATTTTACTTGAGTCGGTAGTGAGGCTCGTCTCCGGCCTTGCCCACCAGCACCAGTTGCCCGCCACAATTTTGACAGACCAACAAATTGCTCAGCAGTTTCGATTCAACGTCGACCGGATCCTCCAGAACAATTTCACCTTCAGCTATATGGGACGACATGCCGCATTGCTGGCACATGCATTCCATTTCCTGACTCATAAAAATTACCTCCTTATCCCGCATGTTCAAGAAAAGCGCTGTTTTTCTGGCATTTCAGATCTAATTTTTCAAGTTATAAAATCGCTTTGCGATCAATTGATTTTATTAGGAACGAATCGTGTAAGAACTCCGGTTTAGTGCTGTATTATCTTATTCCGCATCCGGTTCCATCGAACCCAGTCGTTCAGATCTTTGGCGATGTCAAATTTGAACGGTTTTGCGGCTGTGCCGTCCGGTCTGATGTTGATCTGCTGCAAGGACTTTACAATATAGGTCCACTCTTCCACGGATACAGGATGGGGACCGGCCACCGGCCGAGGTCCTGCAACCGGCGCCGGTTTTTCGAGCTTTGGTTTTGTTTTTGCGATTTTAGTATGCTTGCGTTTGCTTACGGCAACCTCACCTTCGTAAACTTTTAGTACAGCCGAATTGTCTTTGTTTACATTCAACCTGAAATCGGTACCGCGCACTCCGGCAACCGATGTCTTGGTGGTAATTGCAAAACGCCCTTTTGAACCGGAAAACTTAGGTACTTTGGCCCAGGTCTTGCCCAGGATAATGTTAATGTTAATATCCCTTTTTTTGGTTTTTTTATCATAAGCGGCTGATTCAAGCACAAAAGTGGTCTTTTCATCAAAACGGATAAAACTCTTATCCGGCAATTTTATTTCAACTCTGGATTTAATGTCGGTGGTGACACGATCTCCCTGGGTTAAAAGACTTCCCTTGGATAAAGCTTGGGGTTTTTTCACTCCTTTTTTGAATAGTGAAGCATCTCCCTTAAGCAGTGTAATCAGAGCTTTTCCTTCACCCATCTCAACTTTTACGGCTTTGTTCCCAGCTAGTAGAGGATAAGATCCCAGGGCCAGAAATAACAGTATAACCGGGAAAATTTTTTTAATAAAATTCATTTTAGTTGTTCCAAAGCATTAAGGACCGTTTACTTTTTACAAAGCCATTATAATAAAATTATAATATCACAAAAGGAGTAAAAAACAAATTCATCACTTAATAAGTTTTAGAGGTGTTAGGCACTTCGAGCTTGTTCAATTTGCAGGAAAGCAGCTTCTTTCAGGAGCAAACCAAAGCCCGGTCTCATGGGGCAGACTTTTTTATGCTGTATTTGCAAATATTTAAAGCTTAAAACGTTCGTAACAAGGGCTTTTTTTTGCTTTTTGCGAAGTCATGTAATTTCTACTAAATATAAGCATAAAGCCTCATTAATTAAGGGTAGTTACCATGAACATGCATCCGTTTCCCGTTGACAAACAATTAGGTGTTGTTCTATCGTACAAGATAGTTTCATGCTCTGTAGCAAGACTTTGCCACGGTCATGCATGCGGTGTCACGGGAAAGATAACCACAAATCAAGGAGGCGTTTTATTTTTCCTGCCACAAGCCTCAGTAAAAGAGACCTTTGAAAAATGTTCAATTTTGTTCAAGTTCAAGGAAGACGAAGATTTTAACCACAGGAATACATTTAGTATTTCGAGGATTAAAATCTGAGTCTGACGCCGAAATTGGGCAAAAGAGGACGTTTTGCAAAGGTTTCTAAAAATGGAACCCAAAACTTTCAAACATCCAGGAGTTTTCGCCATGAAACAAATTCTACTAAGATTGCTCGTCCTTATGGTGTTTTTGGCATCAGCGGCTTTTATGGGCTGTGCGCATGTGGATATCTCCACAGATAAAGCAATAGGAATAATAGCAACGAGTGAGGCCTTTAAAAATTTCAAAGGAGAATTCGAAAATACCGAGTATTATAAGAAGCACAAACCAAAGTCTTTGGCGGTCCTTCCTTTTAAGGGTTTAGATGTGAAAAGCTATTCCATTGATTTCGAATCTGAAAACCCTGCCGGTATTGTACGAAGGGGAATGTACAATCACATTGCTTCCCTGCCGTTCAGAGATCTGGAGCTTTATAACACCGACAAGCTTCTCAAGAACGCCGGTTTTAAGGATGTCCGCAATATCGATGCCATCATTGCCGAAAATCCAAAAAAGCTTAAGAGCATTTTAGGGGTGGATGCTGCCGTTACCGGGCACGTAACCCACTTTGATCGGATATTCGTAGGAATTTATTCCCAGATAGCCGTGGGTGTCGAGGTTAAGATGTGGGATCTAAAGACCGGCAATCTTTTGTGGCGCGCCAAACACGTCGCCCGGGCGCACGCCGGTGGTCTGTCCGTCAATCCCATCGGTCTTGTCGTGGCTACTATTGCCTCCGTCTGGAACCTGCGTGCCACCGAAATGCTGAGCCAGACAGATGATCTCTTCCGGGAGATTATTTCAACCATCGACTTGCCGGAATCAGAACGGGTTGCCCAGGTACCCCCGCCGCGGATCGATATGTTCGCCGCCATGAATACCGGCAAGCCGTTTACGGTTGGGAAAAAAGTCGCCTTTCGACTCATCGGCGACCTGAACAATTCGGCTTATGTGGATTTGGGCGATTTCAAATCAGGCATCGAACTTGCTCCCGTGCCCGACAATGTGAAGCAGGCATTGCAGATCGAGGTGCTGGAGGCCATCAAAAAGACCTACAAGGATACCGGCCATACGCTGACCCCGGAACTCCTTGCCGCTGTTAAAGAAGAGCTGGCTTCACGTGAAATCTATGCAGGCACATACACAGTGGAACCCGGCGAACAGGCTTACGGAATGATGGCTAAAGGATACCTGGTCAGCCCGGCAGGCACCCAGGGAACCGCCCTTGATGCCGCTAATATTGTGGACATTGACGGCCTTCCGCCCCGGTCTGTCAAGAGTCTGACAGCAGAATCTCTGGACAACAAGATAAAATTGAGTTGGTCTCCGAACCCTGAGGACGATCTGACCGGGTATGAAATTTGGTTAAGCTCAACGCCGCTTAGCGGCTACAGCCTGGTGGCCGAAAGCGAAAAAAACGAAGCTATCATTGAAGATTTGCCCAATTTTAACAGGATTTACGTCCAGGTCAGAGCTTTTGATAAGGCGGTCAATGCCGGCGATTTCAGCAAGTACATCGAAGCTGTACCCCTGCCCGAACCGGGCCTTTATGATCTGCCGCAGCCGGGGCCGGCCTTGAGCGGAGTTGTCGCGGAGAAAATTCTGCTTGTGGCCGATAAAAATCCCTATACGGTGCTTTCCGATTTAACGATCATATCCGGCGGTGTGCTCTACATCGAGCCCGGTGTCAAAATTTTATTTGCCCCGGATACGGCCCTAAAGGTCGCCGGCGGTGACTTTCTGGCTTACGGCATGGGTAGCAAACCCATCCATTTTGCTCCACAAACAAGCATAAGTGAGCCTGGATCCTGGCAGGGAGTTATCCTGGAAAGTGCCAAGCGTTCCGTCCTGCGCCATGTAACCATTGAAGGGGCTGCAATCGGTCTGACCATAGACAACAGCGCTCCCTCTATCATTTCCGCGACTATAACCAACAGCTCGCAAGCCGGCCTTTATCTAAAGGATAATGCCAAACCGAATATCTCTTGTTCGAAATTTGTGGGCAACGAAGGCCAGGGTGCCATTGTGATCGAGGGCGAAGGCCTGGCACCGGTAATTCGCAATAATGTATTCAAAGATAACAATCCGTTCCAGGTTCAGAGTTACACTCCCCTGGAGATCGATCTTACGGGCAATTACTGGGGCCGCTCCGATCCCGAAGCAGATTGGTTTCTGGGTGAAGTCGTGTGGAAACCGGCACTGGCCAAACCGACCGCACCCTGCCCGATAAGATAAGACTAAATACAATGGAGGTACCTATGAAATTTGGTGTAAAATATAGATGGCTGGCCCTGATCGTTGCGGGCACACTTTTTTTCTGGCAACCCTGCCAGGCCCAGGACTTTGCTATGGAACGAGTAGGGGATCACGGAACCATTGACTGGGTCGGACAAAAAGTCATTGCCATAGGAATAGGAGCTCCTCCTCAAAAATATTATGGTAAACCCCAGGCCCGTCCACTGGCCCTGCGCGCCGCCATAACAGACGCTCGCCGCAACCTTTTGGAAGTTATCAAGGGCGTTCACATCGATTCTATTACCCAGGTGCATAACTATATGGTTCGCGACGACACCATCATTTCCAGGGTACAGGGCATTATTCAGAATTCCAGCGTGGATGACAAACAGTATATGTCCGATGGTACGGTAGAGGTGGTCGTCAGTATGCCGCTTACGGGTCTATTGGGAGAGGAACTCATCAATATTGCGTCCCAGCCCTCGGGACCTGCCACCGGGGTGTTGCCCTCGCAAGAGGTGGACGCGCGTATCCGGCGTTTGGAGGATCGCGTCAAAACCCTGGAAGACAAGCTGGCCGGTTTAAAACAGATAAATCACCAGCAGGAAGAGATGATTCTGCTCTTTAAGCGCTTTGTGGAAGCCTGGATGGAATATACGGCAAACCGTCCCATGATGATTCAGGCCGGTTACGCCTCGGAGGATAAACTTGCAAATCTGAATAAAAAATTCGATGATCAGGAAGCCCGTCTGGCAGCACTTGCCTCTAGACTCGATAAGATGGCCGGTCGTTTGTCGAAGCTGGAATCAGCCGCCGCCAAACCTGCCCCCCCCATCAAGGCCGCTAAATCCAAAACCGAAGTTATCTACTCCGGCCTGGTGATCGACGCCCGCAAGACAGGTTTTAGGCCCTGTCTAAAGCCTGCAATTTTTGCCAAAGGAGAACTGCTTTACCCTGGTGATTATATTGATTTGCAAAAAGTGGTCCGTAAAGGCTATGTCCGCTATTATCGCCAAATCGGACGAGCCCAGCAAAGCGCGCGCGTCGGCAAACTACCTTACACCATCAACGCCAAGGGAACCTGGAAAGGCAGGCGCAGCCTGGAAGTCGGTGGCAAAGCCTACAGCACGCTAAAACCCATTATGGCTGTTCCGGATGCTTTCCTGGCCACCGGCAAAGTGGTGATCGTCTTTTAACGCGTACCGGTGATTATTATATTCCTCAAAATATTATCTGAAAAAATACGGTTCATAAAGGAAGGCTCAAGGAGGTATTATGAAGAGTAAGTCAATGTTTGCTTTGATAATTGTGGTTCTGCTTGTAATTCCCCTCAGCGCATATTCAGAGCAGGGGCAGGACCTTGTTGAGCATGGAGACAAAGGCATAATTAACTGGAGCAAGGGAATTGTCCAGGCTACAGGGATCGGGGCTCCTCCCGAGAAATTGTACGGCAAACCCAGTGCCCGCCCCATGGCTTTAAGGGCGGCGAAGCTGGATGCCTATCGCAACATCCTTGAAGTGGTTAGGGGCGTAAGGATCGATAGCACTACAATCGTAAGGGACTATGCCGTTGAAAGCGACGTCATTATGTCCAAGGTCGAGGGTATGGTCCAGGGTGCCGAAGTTGTTAAAAAGGAATATCTATCTGATGGTACGGTGGAAATTACATTGCAGATGGATTTGCGGGGTGGATTTTCTCAACTGGTTCTGCCCGAAGAGATCAAACCGCTGGAGTCGATCAAACCGCTGGTGCCGGTTCAGAGTTCATCATCGGTTTATACCGGGCTGGTAGTCGATGCCAGAGGGCTGCACGCACGGCCTGCCATGTCTCCGAAAGTACTGGATGAGAATGGTCAGGAAGTTTACGGATCAGCGTTTGTCAGCCGTGAATATGCTGTGCAGCAAGGCATGAGTGGGTATGCCAAAACCGTTGCCGCCGCCCGCACAAATCAGAGGGTTACAGATAATCCTTTGATGGTAAAAGGCTTGCGAGTAGAAGGCGCCGGACATAGTGATATTGTAATCAGCAATGCGGACGCATCCATGCTCAGAAGCGCGTCGGAAAATCTTTCTTTCATGAAAAAATGCCGGGTTATGATTGTGGTTGACTAACCCAACATTAAGTGTGAAGTGCCTCAAATTGATAGTTCCGTAAAAAGTAAAAAGTTAAACGTGAAAAGTCTATCTGTTGTGTAACATTGCCTCTTAATGGACTAAATGTAGTCGTTTTACATTTTACATTTCACGTTTCACTTTTTACGATTTTATCAAAGTTAAGGAGGAATTATGGTTTCCAGAAAATTATTTTTTGTCATTATCGGCATCTGCATACTTTTTCTGTCTGCTTGCGGGCCGCAGGCAGTGGCGCCGGAGGCAGAGTTTGATACTCCCGCGCACCATGTTAAAAACGGCCATAAACTACTTAAGTATGGCAAACTCGATGCAGCCTTTCGTGAGTTTAACCGGGCCAAGGAGCTGGATCCAAAGTATTCGCCGGCTTATGTGGGCCTTGGTCTGGTGCAAGGCGTGAAAGGTGAATTTGACAATGGCTTTAAGGCTATGAAAATGGCTCAGCGATATGCCGATGGCAAAGAGCAAAAAGTTGCCGTCAATGTCGGGTACATGCGGCTTTATATCAAGGGTGGGGAAAAGGTGAAAAAGAACTGGCTAAAAGAGGTAAATACCAGATTTAACAATGCAATCAGGTATATCCCTGACCTGCCGGAACCGTATTTCTACATGGGGGTTGCTTATAAAAACTCGTACAAACTCCAAAAGGCCGCCGCTAATTTTGTCAAAGTTCTTGAGCTTGATAAAGGCTTTGTTAAAGAAGCGGACAAAGAATATGCTATTGTTCAAAAAATCCAGAGAGCAATGCCCGGTTCGGTGGTTGGGGAAAAAATTGCGTTGCTCGAAAAGATCACGCGTGCCGATGCTGCGGCCCTTTTTATCGAAGAGTTGGAAATCGATACCCTTTTCAAGAAACAAACACCAAAGAAATACGATACCGCTTTTCAGGACCCGACTAAGAAATTTGCGGCCGGTGAGTACGTAAAAACCCCTCCGGCAACTGATATTGAGGATCATGTTCTCAAAGCTGATATTGATGCGGTCATTGCCATCGGGATTAAAGGGCTGCAGCCCGGTCCCGATCATGCCTTTGAGCCCGAAAAAATTATAACCCGTGCTGAATTTGCCATGATGATTGAGGACATCCTGATAAAAATTTCCGGAGATGATGGTCTTGCCACCAAGTTTATCGGCAGCGCATCACCGTTTCCGGACGTAAGAAACGACCTTCCGTTTTTTAATGCTGCCATGGTCTGCACCACTCGCAATATC
>SDBU01010770.1_pt1 | contig 10107 bp, 20 predicted proteins | sample 2277071 | NCBI WGS metagenome assembly SDBU01 (sample SAMN10397929, study PRJNA504765) | marine sediment metagenome | isolation source: marine sediment core GS08_GC12, 126 cmbsf | place: Arctic Ocean: Gakkel Ridge, Loki's castle | collected 2008 | reverse complement strand
GTCTATGGCAGCACAGATTTGCGGCAATGTATCGAGTGCTGGATCTGGTTTGTCAGGAAGGTGTATATATCCGTATTCGACCCCATTCTCAATAAATTGTCTGGCTTTTTTACACGCCTCCAACAGATCCACCGAAGCAGCGATCAATCGCGCGTTGGCTTCGAGTTCTGCAGTTTTGATTCGTGGATGATGCCCAAACAGACAAATGACGTCTGTTCTATTCGCAATCAAGTACGGCGGCTGCCCTTTAAATCTGTCAACTATCCACAGTCCCGGTGTGTGCTTGCTCATGACAACCCCACCTTCTCCCGATCTATCGCCGTTACAATCCGTGTCTTTATCCCCACGTATTTGTTCGCAAAAGTCTGTACGCCAAGCTGGTGTATCGCCGTGCGATGAGTCGTGCAGAGCGCCAGCAGATTCCTTTCGTCGTCTGTACCGCCCGCCCCCCTGGTTACTATGTGATGCGGGGCAGCTGAGATGTTCCCGCAGATAGCGCAGTGCCAGTTCCGCAACCAGTAAGCCGTGTATTCCTGGCTGTAATGATGCTTCTGGCAATGCTTTAAAATTGATTCGGTAACTGTCGGTTGATCATCCATTTTCCCCCCGTTCTTTTAGCAGATCCTCAATATCAATACTGTTTTCGATACAACTTGATATCGTCCCTTCGATCAGCAGATTCATTTCCTTCGTTGTATACGCGGCTGTCGATTTCATGAAAACAATCGCACCGTACATCTCAACAAACTCCCCCGCCCATTTCGGCACCTCAAAAACCTCATCCTTGCTGAAATACAGCCATTCACCCCACTTGTACTTGAGTTCAGCCTTGCCGTATTCCCTGGTATACCCCATGGCCCCGGCGTACCGATCCCGCAGCTTGTGGAAATACCGGCTGGCGTTTTCCGATCGGCCGGATTCCCAGACCGACAGCTTCATCTCGACGGCAGTACCGTCCTCGAGTGCCGTACAAAAGTCCCAGAGCTTAGCCACGTCTTCGGGATGAATAGCTGTCCCTTTAACGATACACTTTATGATTTCCATTATTTAACCTTGCTCTTGCGCCACTCCAATGCTTCTGCAGCCAGCGCATCGATAACCGTCTGCGTCTCTTCACCATCATTCACAGCCGCAGTCAGGGCAACCGTGACACTTTCATAGTTGCCGAGATTAAATATTCGCCGGTAACTCACTTCGGTAATTTTCATTTCACATTCTCCTTTTTCCACCGGTAGCTAATCAACGCGGATTTCCACACCGTCTCGTCATACCGATCCTTGCATTCATTCGCTCGGTATTTCCCCGTATCTTTCAGGTACACACACATCCGCCGCAGCGGTTTGCCCAGCAGAAACTTGTAACCCGCCAACTGAATCGCATGCCATGGCATCGGCGCCCCGCTCTTGATATCAAGCACATACTCCTGGCCCCGGATCAGCGCAAGCCTATCAACAGTTCCCGCACATCCTTGATCTGTACCGCCCACAATAATCTCACAGTCAAGGATCTCCGCGCCCGTATCGGTTATGAACCCGGCCCAGGCCAGTAGATATCCATACAAAGGATTGAGGTAGAAATCTTTCAGCTCCTTCGTGCCCTCATCCACCTGTTGGGTTATTAGATGTACGAGGGTACCGCGATCAGCGGCACCCTCTGCGAACATCTGGGGATTGTAAAACCCTTCTGCCTTCAGGACAGTCGTTACGGAAGGCAGAGATACTTCCCCCTCGGTGTAGCTGTGATTAAGGGAATCGAAAACAATCACGTTGCCCTCGCGCCGACCTGTTGATCCGAGTAAACCCGGATGCCAGGGATCTTGGTATTTCCCTTAAGCGCTTTCACCACGTCCCGTATATACCTTTCGTCCGGCATCAAGTATTCACGCGGTAACTCAGACACGTTGACAACCTCAAACTTCCACACTGTCGTGAAGCTCACCCCCTTCATGGCCGGTACTTCTGTCTCAACCACCGGTTGGGGAATGATCAGCTCGTCGTCCAGGATCGAATCGTCGCCAGTCTCTTCAGCCTCAGCCAGCAGCCGTTCCTCTTCCTTCTTTCGGGCTTCAGCCAATAACCGCTGTGATTCCTCCCGGTGTTTCCGCGCCTGCTCCTCCCGGTATACCCCCAGCTTTTTCTTGACGATCCTTTCAGCCTTAACCAGCGAGTCGATATAAGATGATATCTCCGTAGTCACCGCCTTGTATTTTTCATAAGTCTGGACGCGCTTCTGTTCGTAGTGGTCCTTGACTTCCTTCTGCTTCGACTTGATACCCTGGACAAACGCCCCGGTCTCCTGAAACTGCTCGTTAGTCGTTATGTCCAGCCCCTCCATCTCCGCAAGGATCGTGTCGACGTCCTTGCGGAGGGTCAGCTCATTTTTTGATTTACCGAATAACATAGCAGCCCCCTAAAATGGAATATCGTCGTCGAAATCGTCGGGGCTGGTAGATCCGCTATCCTTGCTGATTATCTCCGCAATCCAGTTAGGCACGTACCCAGGCAATTCGGGCGTCATTTTCTTTTGGCCTTTGTGCAAGCCGGTGATACCGGCAACATTCGTGTATGTCTTGCCGGTGGACTCGCTAGTTTTCTCAACCATATTAAGATTGCAATTATGATTGAGTAACACGTCCAGGTCAAACCCGTCTCTCTGTTCCGGAGTAAACGCTTTCCCGCGCCAGCCTTCCAAGTCTTTGGATAGATTCGAGCGTTCGTTGAGGCTCGCCGTGTACGTTTTGCAGACGATGAACCGCTTCCCGGCGAAATCGCCTTCCTTGCGAAGCTCGTCGAGTTCCCATACTATCGCCACTTTGTGCTGAATTTTGCCCGCGAATCCGGGCTGCATACCCAGGTCATGAATTGCCGAACATACCGCCTGCTGCACCCCCGTGGGGATCGGCTCAAAATCTCTGCCTTCGTCTCGCACTTCCATGCTGTACCTCCCAGTACTATAAGCCCCGAGGTCTGGCCCCGGGGGTCACTCGCTATGCTCCGGCTATGATGCCAAAGCCCTTCTCGTCGAACTGAATCAACCCCTTTGCTGTCAGCTTCGCCCCCATCCGAGCCAGATAGTTTATTTTATCGGCATCCGGCCGGGGGGATGCTCGCGCCGCCATTCCAACAGGGTTTCGATATCCGCCTCGGTCAGCAGAAAGGCCCGCCCGTAGGATCGGAACCCCAACCGGGCAGACAATCGTTGCACCATACGCAGCCCCAGGCCGTGTTTCTGGGCGACTTCTTGCGTCGAAAAAACGCGGTCGCCGTCGTGTCTCAGTCCGTGATTTTTTGCCATAATTCTAATTGTACTTTATCACGACATTTTTGTCAAGGCTTTGTCGTAATAATGTATTTTATTTCTGCTCCCCCCCGTAGCTGTAACCGTTCTCAGCCAGCACCGCGTCGGCAACATCCCGCGCATCTTCCCCGCCTTCATAGCAGTCGTGATATTCGTAGTCACCCAGATCCATGACGCTCAACCCGCTGATCGCCGACACCGCCAGACTTACCCTGTGCATCCATAATTGAAAACCGTTCATTTCAGTCCTCCCTAAAAGTTAGATCTCATTTGAAATATATCATTTCATTATTGTTTTTCGCGCACCGTTCACAAATCTTGCGTGTAGATATTTTCCCAGATCGCCAGTATTGCACTATTATCACATACGGTTCATTACGAAAGATCCGCAAACATCTATCACATTGTGTTTCTAAACTATGAGCTTTGAATGGTTTAATCTTTTTATGCAATAGTGTTTTCATCTCCTCGTCACCTCCCAAGTTTTTAGATCTCGTCAGTACCGGTAACACCGGCAGATCAACCTGCCCCCAGCTTCACCGGGGACAGGCGATTTCGATCTGTTATAGCGCCCCATCGGGCCAGTCAGCCCCGGCCATCGGGCAGTTGTTTCCCGCGCATTTCGGGCAGGCATCCATCATCGCTTGCATCGATCCACTGTTAAAAGCCGCGCAGCCCTCTTCCCCCTGGACTTCTTCGAACCCAGCCGCGATCATGTGCCCCTTAAAAGAACCGTCGCGCATGTCCGCCCGTCCGATTTTTGAGCCCGCCTTATTGTACAAGTGGGCATACCTGGTTCCAACTTTGATGGTCACTGTTCCGTCTGTGTAGGTTTTCATCTCCGTCCTCCTATGTTTGTTTTAATCATGCTTATAGCCTATCATATAGATGAATAGTTGTCAAGTGTTTTATCATAAAAACGTACTTTTTTTTGAGAAAAATGTTGTTTTTTTTAGGCTATCTCAGGCTTCCCACAGCTCGTAGATGCGGAATATAAACCGCGTGCTTGGCACCTCTTCTGTATCAATCAGCAGTTTCGCGAGCCATTCACCCCGCTCATTCAGATCTCCTGGAGCTCCCGCAGCATAGACATGCTCCACCTGGCCATTCGTGGGATCACCGATAGTCGGGCTTTCGTCGGTAGTCTCGGTTTCACTAACAGGGGATCGCGTTAGGAAGTGCACTGTACGCCCGGCCAAGCTGATTATATCCCCGTCGTTATCCTTGGCCGTCAAAGTAACCGTCAATTTTTGGTTGATGAATTGCTTGCTCATAACGTCTCCTCACTACTCAACGTTTCGGTTATGATACCGTCAGCCGCCAAAGTCTCGGTCATAGTCGCCACCGCCGATAGGGTTTCAGTCAGGATTACGATCCCCGCGATCGCCTCGATATAAGCGATAGCCGTCGACAGCTCATTCCATATCCCACCGGTAAACACCTCGATCCCATTCGGGACTTCTCCGTCAGTTTGGAACCAACCGCCCGTAAATATGCTTAGAGCATCGCCGACCGCCATTAGCTTCGTACCCTTGTGCTTGTCGATACCGTGTTGACAAAAGCCGTAGTCGAATTATCCCGCTTCTTATGCGTGTATGTGTTGCCTACCTTGACGATGTTTCCGTTCACATAGGCCAGAACGTCAGTAAGTGCCGTATCGTAGGCAACACCGTCTATTGTCAGAGCGCCGCTATTCGGCAGGGCATCTGTAACCGCCCTGATCCCCGACGTTCCCGTAACAATTACGCCAGTATCCGCTTTGATAGCAGCACCGGCAGTCGCAGGCAACGCACTGTCTGTGCCTCGCATAGCGGTAGTCGGTATCGCATCCACCACGCCCTTGATCGCTGCAGAAGCCGTGATGATCGCCTCTGTATCCGACTTAATCGCTGCCCCCGCCGTAGCGAGCAGGCCGCTATCCGTCCCGCGCATTGCAGTTGTTGGTATAGCATCCACCACCGACTTGATCGCCGCCCCAGCTGTTGCCAATAACCCGTCGTCCGTCCCCCTCATAGCCGTGGTAGGTATGCCATCGACAACACTTTTTATCGCAGCGGATGCCGTTACCAGCCCGGTAGTGTCGGCCTTGATCGCAGCCCCCGCCGTCGCCAGCAGACCCGCGTCTGTTCCCCTCATAGCCGTTGTCGGGATTGCATCAACTACGCTCTTGATAGCTGCTGCAGCAGTCGCGAGAGCCGCGTCGTCGGTGCCGACCATAGCAGGCACAGGAGTATCGAAGTCCATAGCGTGCTGCGCCGAAGCATTCCCGTACGTCTCGACTGCAAAGCCGTGATCAAGCCAGAGCTTGGTTGCTGAATCTACGATAGATACCAGCGCCCTGGCTACGGTCATTTCCGTAGCGGTGAACTCTAAGTATTGCCCGAGCCCCGTGTCAACAAACTTGTTGATACAGGCCGCGTCAGTTACTTCGTCCTTACTGATCAAACAGTCCGTGCTCACACACACCGCGTTGGTACGGAAGTCCACGCCGTCTACCTCGACCAGGTGAAAAGGGACTCGCCCTATCTCGCCATATTTTCTCAGGAATGTTTGCATTATTCGTCCCTCCTCCGTCTTAATACTACTATGCCGCTGACAGCTGCCACAAATTGGTCTGCGCCAATATCCCATGTTCCGGTGCGTTCTTCTGCATCAATATCATCTGTAAAATTTAATGGCGCACCTTCTCCACTTGTATCTAATCCTAAATCTATAGCTCCTATATCGGTCTCATCTAAATGAAAATCATTACCAGCATCATTAACAAAAGTATATGTTTGATTTACTTGATTGTTTCCCCCTAAAAAATCATCTGCTGTATCATCATTAGTAGCGCAATAATCTAAGGTAAAAGTACCATTACTTTCTAAAAGACATTGAACACCATCGTGCCGCATTAAAACGTTTTTCATATCAGCAGTTGACCCCACAGCATTCAACCGCACACACCTATCAGTATCAACAATGGTAGTACTATAAATCTTAACAGCAGAATCAGCACTTATTAATATTCCATAATTAACTCCATCATATATAATTGTATTAGATATATAAATATTATCTGAAGCACCATCAACCTCAATTATATTACCGGAATTGTGAAGCAAACATCCTTCAATACGTATGTCACTTGTTGCTGGTCCTGATAAACCAAAATTAGGTCTAAGTCCAATCCCCGCATTATCACCTTCTACTTCTATAAATCTAAACCGAACGAATTCTTCTCGATTGATAGCTCCATAAGCTCCGGTATATGTTATAAAATAACCGCTGTTAGCTGTCCCATCGTGTCTATCGCCAACATCAGCAACCATTTCAATATAACTAGCTGCTGAAAGACCCCAGCCATTAATATCAAGGAAACTATCACCGAAAGCATCAGCAGAAGAATTTGACGCAAAACAATGAACAACCATAAAATTGCCGCCGCCATCGAGGTCTTGCTCTTGGTCAGCTTCCCAGGCTATAGCGCCAGAAAAGGCGTTTATTCGTGAATCACCACTACCATCTCCGGCAGCGACATCCGGGTCAATGTAGCGAGTTATCTCAGCCAATTGCTGCCACCTGAGATTTATCTATGATTTCCAAATCAGCTTCTTTGTCAAACATAGCCATCTTTTCAGTGTTTAAAGATATCTGAGTCAAATCAACCTTGTATCGTCTGCGTGGACCAACTATCTGGGCTTGCATCAAATACTTAGCGGCATTAAAACTCATATCCTTTACTGTAACAAGAGCAAAAGAAGTCTTGCTAAAACCATGTTTCTTCGACCAATATCCATCTTCTCGTACTTCGACAATATCCCCCATCTGATACCGGGCATTGTATTTTAGTGTCAGCGATTCTTTTGCTTTTATCTTCTGCGCCGAAGTAAGAGAAATATTATTATCAATTATGGAATGGTTGCGTTCTAACCCTGTCATGCCAGGATTCTTGATAGACGGGAGATCGTACCAATGTGTTTTGTTGAAAACTAAAAATTCAGCCATTAAAATATTACACTCAAACTCAAGCCAGCAGCAACCCCGAGAACCCCGGCGACTATCGACCAGATCACCGTCCAGGCCTTCTGGGCTCGTATCTCCTGCTCATATTCCTCAATCAACATTTTCGCCTCCTCCTGAACGTTCCCTTTGTAATCGCTGAATGAGAGCTCCAAGTCTGTCTTTTGCCGCTCGACTGATCTCAAGTCCCGCTTCAATTCTATCGTGTCCGCCCTCAATCCCGCTGATTCTTTCCTCAATCCCTGCGTTTCGGCTCTCGATATTGCTAACCCCTCCTCCGATATCTTCAAGCCCAGCTCCCAATCCAGAAAGATCTCCATCAACTCCGCCTCCAGCGTCAATTGCGTCGAAAAGGCCGGATGGATCAGGAGCAGGAGAAGGCCGGAACAGATAACTAAAACGCTTATACGCATAGAGCCCTCCAAGGATGAGCCCGATCAGCAACAGGCCTACCAGGCACCATTTAACTATCCTTGCCATTCTGTGCTCTCTTAACGGCCGAGCCGCCGAAGGCGATCCCGCCGGCAACCCCGGTAATTCCCGTGAGAAACGGTAGCGCCTGCATCAGCGCTGGGACTGTAGCAGGTAGGAAGTAAATAGAGGCAATAGCCATAGCAAATAGCATACCCATTGACATCATCCACAGCCAGCGTAGCACTTTCATCCCTTTACTCTTTGTCATTCAACAACTCCAGTATTTCTTTGTCGGGGCTGTAAAACAACATCCCCGAATATTTTTTGGCGTTCTCAATATTTAGCTCCCGCCACACCGCTTCTGCACCGATAGCCTCAAACTGTACCCGCACTTCCTTTGCAGTTTTAACGATAATTTCATCTCGTTTCCAGTCGGCATCGACAACACAGTATCTTCCGATCACTGGGGTTACGTGGCGCACCGTCCTGGCAGGCATCTTTTTCCCGGACAGCTTTTCCCAGGGTTTCTTCATGACATAAAAGACAGCCAGAATCCTGTCCAAATCAAGCTCGTTTTGCTCAGACAACAATCGGGTGAATATCTTGCGGTAAAGCTCGTCGGCAGTTGTACGGATAAGGTAACCCATTTTAATCAGGGGATAGCAGACAGTCCCGCTACAATCAGTTCCTATCGGCGTTTCCCTTCCGTACGAATATCCCTCCTCGGCATCGACAAGGTGAAATATATGGTGACGAAATAAAGCAGCTTTGCTTTTCACAACCAGCCCACCAGGTGAAACAGTATATCCAGCCCCTTGAAAACAGCGACGGCAATCGCGACCTCCAGCCCCCGGACCGCAAGAACATTCTTCCGCTTCGTGACAACAGGACATTCCGCCGGGCGCCCCTTCTGCCATTCCTCTATCTCCTCGACGCGATCATTCAGCCCCTTAGCCCCATTGCCATTCACCCCAACGTCGAGCCTGATCAATAATTCGTCTCGTTTTGTCGCTGTCATTTTGCTGCCTCCGCTATGGTTGTTTCGGCATCGATTGCTTTCATTCTATCGCACATAGCCCACGCAAGGGCAGTTGGCAAATCTTTGTTGGCATAAACCACACCCGGCAGTTCCACAGCGAACCGGGCCATGACCTTCTCGACTCTGTTCGCTTCCTTGACTGCAGAGCCCGGATCTTGTGGTGCAAGCTCAAACCCTATATATCGCCGGGTATCTTCCTGCAATTCGCCCAGCCCAGTATCAACCTGCTTCCCATAATCAGGATTCGGCACACGCTTATACCGGCGGTTACCATACTCATCCTTCAGTTTCCCGATGTCTGCAAACACCTGGTCAGGGAACACATCATCGCCCCTGGTCCCTTGTCCTGCCACTTGCCAGCCCCGCAGATATTCGCCCTCAAAAGTTGCTTTAATCATAGCCACCTCACCTATATGACCAGTACAGATCGATTTCAACGTTCGTCACTCTGGCATTGCTTACCTTCCACCACAACTGTCGACTGGAATCAATCTCGACCAACATGCTTTGAGCGCTTTCCTTGTTGGCCACATTAGTCACGATATGATGGTAATGGTCCGGCGTCGCACTATCCGCCAGCCTCAACTCGTCGTCGGTATTCGTGCTTGTAATATGAGCATCGACAAATACGAGCATGGTACCACGCGGCACGGTATTCGACAGATCAATCGCACGGTAAACTGCCTCACTAGGATCAATATCCAGTATCACAGCATAGTTATGGTGGGGCGTGCCCCGGGTTATGCTAAATTCTATTGCCATGTTGTCACTGCCATGAGTTGCCCACCGGTTGCGTAAGCGTGCCGTTGTCTTTGAAGTTCTGCTCATGCTCGTTGTGGACGCCGAGTGGTAGCAGGCGGACGTTGTCTACGTAAAAGAACTCGTTAATTTCGGCGGTTATAGCGCTTTCGATTCTTAAAATAAATCCTGTTGCCGCTGCCCTTATATTCCGTGTTACTGTGACTATTTGCCATTCATCATAGGTATTTGCCGCTGCTTGCCTCGTAATCGCCACGGTTGGAATATAATCAATCAATAGTAATTCTACTTCAGATCCAAGGATTCCTCCCGATGGTATAAATATTCTCATAGAAAGAGAATAATCCAATCCAGGTACAACTCCATGTAAATCAGTACTAAGATTAGTATCAACTAAATCAACGGATGCACTATTCGTCACCACTATAGCCTTGGTAAATTTCCAACTGTAAGTGCCTTCATAAGCTTCAGTAGCATCTCTGGCCCAACTAGAATTAATAAGATTCGGCACCGTCTCGCCGAATATCATGGGAGACGTGGTGGACTCGCAGTCGCCACGGTCTATAAGCTGGCCGTTGTCTATGCCATTGTTC
>SDBU01010769.1_pt1 | contig 10109 bp, 15 predicted proteins | sample 2277071 | NCBI WGS metagenome assembly SDBU01 (sample SAMN10397929, study PRJNA504765) | marine sediment metagenome | isolation source: marine sediment core GS08_GC12, 126 cmbsf | place: Arctic Ocean: Gakkel Ridge, Loki's castle | collected 2008 | reverse complement strand
TGACATGATTCGCAATCTGGTTCTTGCCCATCGGGTTGACACGAAATACACGTTTCACAATCTACTCGGTCGAGGCCGACGCTCCACTCGATCCACCGCTTGAGTTTCCCAGTCGAGCCTCGTCCAAGGCCGTGGTCTTCTCAGTAAGTTCTTCCAGGCAGTCAGCCACCCAACTCAAGAAGCCCATGCTCTTACACATTGCCTCTTTATTGCTGTTGTCACAATCTATGGCAACACCGTTAAGCTGAAGATCGCTCCAGTCAACGATACAGTAGCGCCAACGCAGCTTGCTGGCAAGAGTTTCGTCAACCTGGACGTCGTCATAGGCCACGCCCTTCTTGAACTTCTTTTTGGTTTTGGTCGTTATCTTCTCAATTGAAAGATACTCCTCAGTACTCAAAACCCGCAGGCAAATTCCACCGAGATCGTGCTTTTTCTCATCAACGTAAAACCAAGTACCTTCGTTTTTGTTCTCAAAGTTTATCATGTCAAATCCTCATAAAAGGTTCCCCGCCGAGTCCGTTGCCCGGCGAGGTTGTTCTTGTTAGGTTATGCAGTTGTGAACGACTTCGTTTCGCCGTAGACCTTGGCTGTAGTTGGAAGCTCACAAACAGCACGGTAGTAATACAGGGTTGCAGTTGTCAAGAGAGTCTCCTCGACGTCATACGTGCCGACGTCCGGCGTACTGAAGACCGTCTCATCGACCTTGCTATCAGTGCCAAAACTTTCAGTCTCACCATATTCAAAGTAACAATCCAAATCACCGGCTTCACCGCCACGATTGAGCAATTCTCCCCACATCGTGACCGTAGTAGCAGCAATATCAACGTGGCCGAGGGTGGCAACTGCGACCGCAGCGGTGCCGCCTACTTGCTCCATCTGACCGCTGACATGGAATGTGGCGGAGTAAGTGCCGATACCAGCCTTATCAACGCCCATGTTGTTGACGTTCGTCACCGTGGCGTACCCACCTGCGACGACCTGCATGTATTTACCGTTGGCGTGATCGGTATACAGTTTGATAGTAGTGATCGCTGTTCCTGCCTTGAACGCGGTGTCGAGCAATTGCTGCCCGGCGTCATCAGCCAACAAGTAGTGGCCAGTGATGGTGATGTCCCCACCAACGATCTGCAATGGGATTGCCTTGATCTCCTCGTCCAGGAACTCGTCAACGTCGCCCATATTGCGGGTCTCGCCCGAGTAGGTCCACGACCCTATGCCTGAAATCTTTACCGCCCCGTAGTAAGCTGCGGCCAAATAACCAGCGTCTGGTACTGTCATAGTTTAACTCCTTAATCTTTTTGGATTTGAATTCTGTAAGTCACAATATACTGCCATTTTTTGTCAACACGGACAAGGTTAGAAGGGCCTTCCACAAGACTTACTGTTCCCCAGCCTGCAATAATCAAGTCGTGTTTGTCAAACGCTGCTGTCAGTGCTGTAAAAGTCTCGCCCGCTTCTGTACAGGCTGGTGTTTCACTGAAGAGGTTGAACTGAATCAGAATATCTCTCCAATCTTCAAGAAAACCCTCGTCGCCCTTAACTCCACCGACAAGCGTCACCGTCGAGTATGGGAACGTGGCCTCGTCGTCACCCTCGGTGTTGTAGAGTGTCCTACCACCCATTGCAGCAGTCCATCTTGTGAAGATCGCATCAAATAGCACGTTCATAGTAAATCCCTGATAAGCTGTTTGATATTACCAATGTTTTCCATCAATGCCGGGCGGAGGTACGGTTGAGCCGCCATCTTGGACGTCCCAGCCTCTACGTGTGCGGCATAGTGTAGATCGGAGCCTATTTTCGCAGTCAGGCCCTCCTGCTTGATGTCGATGGAGTTGAGCAAGTCACCTGTATCCACCGGCACTATTCGGCGGGCCGAACCCTTCACCAGGATCGCTGCTGAGGTCAAGATACTCTCCGCGCGGGCTTCCACGGCCTTCTGTACAACAGCAACATTGCTCGTGATCTTCACCATTAGCTGTCCTTCACAATCGCAATTTCCAACAGCACTCCAAGATTGTTGACGTCATACACATTCGTAATACGATAGGTCTCACCGTCGTACACGATCCGATCAGATTCGACAATAGTGACACCTGCGGGCACCCGGCATTTGAGAATTCCGTCCAACGTATGTGTTTCTTTGTTGAACTTGATGGCCTCTTTGCCTTTGACCCACACGATGTCGCCGGGCATGTTGGTGACAATGGTTGTCAACGCCTCAGTCTGACCCCGCGAGGTGACAGTCTTCGCTGCGCGAACCACATTGACTGTGAGGTTGTAAGCAGCCACGCCCGGTAAACTGGACGTAGCCGTGATCTCACAATCTCCAACAATGATCTTGTATCCACTCATGGTCTTATCCAATCAACTTGATAAGAGTCCTGGGCTGGGTGCAAATATTCAACGGATTCGACTGGGTGTTGATGCTGATACCCCTGTCAAATGCCATCCGCTCCTGCTTCGCGTAGAAGGGCAGGCCGACCGTGTTGACGGTATCCATGTAGTCTGCCGGAGCATTGATCGTTTGGAAAAGTCCAGCGGCACCTACCGGGAAAATACGGGCTTCATCGGCAGCAAGAAACTTCGTTGAACCGATCTTACCACGATAGTTCTCGAAGATCATTCCACTGAACTGGAACCCCGTGTACCGCAGATCACTGCGGAGGAAACCACCAGGCTGGCCATCAAATCCACCCGACCATCGAGCATAAGCGTCTTTGACGGAATTGTTGATAATGAACTCATCATACAGATCGTCGCCCATCAGGCAATGGATGTGGTCGTAAGGCGTGGCACCCAGGGCATCCTCAATCAGTCTGAGTGCGGCCACTACCTTCGGGGCCTGGGCAGTTCCAACAGTTCCCATATCCCAGTCCTGATCGACTTGCTTACTGACACCAAACTCATTGAAGTAGTTGTAAAGCACGGTTGTGGTGTCACCATCGAACACTACGCCTTTGATAGCACCCATTCTCAGCCACTCAAGTGTGACTTCGTGGGACTGTCGCATCTGTTCAATCTTCTGAGCGACCACTTGAGCGACACCCTCGGTCTCTGACTGGCTACCGAAAGCCCTGATTCCTTGAACCTCTTCGGCCAGGACAGTGTCATCCAGCGGAAAATGCGGGATAACGAAGCTGCGTGCCCTACGATCCTGCGGCTTATTGACATCAGCCGGTCCACCGACAGGTTTTGATACGAGCAACTGGAGTATACCATCGCGTTCTTCGATTATGACAGAGCGGCTAGTGACTCCTTTGTTTGAAAACAACCCCATCGAACCAAGTTTACCGGGTTTGTGGGGGATTTTGTTAATGGCATCGGTCAACGATGTGACGTTGAAGGCATTGCCCTCGAAAATATCTAGTACATTAGGCATTTCATTACTCCTTAAAGGTAAATATTCAGTTAGGTTAAGACGTCGGAGGGCCAGCCTGATAGATCGTCGGCTCAGTTCTAAACTGGATGCCCAGCGCGATCAACGCAGTAAGTGCGCCAGCCTTCTGTGCGGCCAGGACTGTTACCTGATCGGAGTCCACGATAGCAGCACCACGCACCAGACAGGCACGTTCAATGTTGTTGCCGACCAGCAACTCGGCCTGCGTTACCTTCTCAAGCAGGATGGCCGAGGCATTCGCACCTGTTGCAATGAGGACCACACTGGTCGCCACTGATCCGATGGTGCTGACCGGGCTGAGAGTGCCGCAAACTACAGCACCATCGAGCAACAGTCTCGTATCCCATTCGATCTCGTCCTTGGGACCGGCTGTAGCCCAAGTGCAGGTCGTGCCAGTGATGGCGGGTGATGCCGAGAAGGTCACGGTGTCGGTGACGGTACTCAGCAGTTCAAATGCGGTCTTAGCAGCGGCAAGGGTAACACCAAAAGCCAAATCGGTAGTCCACTGGCCCTTATATCCCAATCGGTATGTTCCACCATCGGCGGTAGGTGCTCCGGCGGTATTCGTGGTTGTGTGAATCTGTGCAACGGCGGTGTCCGGCTCCAGGCACTCACCAACTTGCAGTCCAGCGGCAGCAGCAGCCAAATCACGGCTGATAACCAGATTCGAGCGGCAATACTCGTGGGGGGTCTCAAATTTCACCACATCCCCGAGTACTTTTTCTTTGGTTTGTGTGCTCATATTCTATACTCCTGAAAAAGTTTTGATTTCGATTTCGGTTTCGGAGATTAGTCTTTGTACCCGGCGTCCTTACGAGCCTTGGCTACAGACAACTCCATCGCGTTAGGGGTTTCCTGACCTTTGTTCGCCAATTCCACAGACTGGATGCCGGTCACCTCACCCAATTTTGCGGGACGGTTTGCGACCAAGACTTCGCACAAGGTGTCAAAGCCGTCGTCTACCTTGCTGGCCAGAGACAGCGCCACTACTTCGACCTTGACATACTTGGCCGCAATAATGTCCTTCACTGCGGGTGTGAGCAAACCGGCTGTAACCAACTGAGCCAGTTTCAAAGCCCGGCCCTCACTGACCAGCTTAACCAGGGGATCAACCACAGACAGTTCTACGATCTGAGTCTTATCTCCAGGTTTAACCGGCTTCAGAGCCAGCAACACGGCCTCTTCTGTTGGCTCAACGTCTTTCATGCCCAGCTTTTCAGCAATCTTCTTCAAAAAATCCATACTTGTTTCTCCAATACTTAACGACAATTTTGTGAAATTCGATAAGCCGCCAACCACCGGAGAGGTGGTGAGGGCCACATGGGTCAAAACATTCTCATATTTGATGCCTTTGCCATCTACAAATTCGGCCTCAATGCAGACAGATACATCGGTGGTCAAGGCCAGTTCAGGGTCGCTCAGTTCGAGGATGGCGAACAGCGAGTCACCATCCCGAAACAGACTATCTACCCACCCCTTGTTGAATTCTGGCAGGTTCGCTCGTTCATGGCCCAGCGGCACACTGACTTTGTTACCTCCAGCTACCCACAGGCTAAACGTCTTAATCAGGTGGTCCAGTGTCCTGACCGTGATGTCAAACTCTTGGCCCGCAGACTCTTTGACATAGTGGCCGGCCTTCAATATCTCCTTCCTGTATTTGTTAAGCCCAACAGAACAAGCTGGAAACGTTTGTAGTTCTAATACGAGAGGCTTCATTGTCTTTTACCCACCTCCTTCGCTTCCTTCACTGCGAGTGACATCTTCCTCGCGTGTTCGACCGCCTCGGTGACTGCGTCATTAGCGTCTACCAAGGCCAGCAGTGCCAACTCATAGGCACTTGGGCTAGGAACTATTTCAACCCTATCAGCATCTCTCTTTTCATTACTCTTCTTCATTGTCATTCTCCTCTTCTTTCTTGGGGAGTGGGTTTCCGTCCGGCGTCTGAGGCAGGTCCAGCCTGTTTGCCAACGTCTCGACGTCGAGGTTCGGATCAGACAGTGTCTCGTACACCTTACGCAAGAACTCTATCTGCGTATCGACCAGTGGTAACGCAACTACTCTCACCTTACCTACGTTTGCAGGTCCGAAGTTTAATTCAACAAGTTGGTCAACCACCTGTGTATTGAACATGGTGGCTATGCTGCGATCAGTGGCTTCCAGGTTGAGCGTAGCCCAATCACCGTGTACACCAGCTTCGGCCTTGGTCCCAAAGGAACCTTCAAGGATAGATCGCTCGGGCAAGCCCAAACCCCGGACCTTCTGTTTGTCAAGGTAGTTGAGCCGGTCTCCGAAGCTCGACTGTTTGCCTTTCTGTTCTGAGATCAATTCCACTCGCCAGGCGTACAGATCAGCGATGGATTGATTGAGAATTTCTTGCAGCACGGTTGCCGAGGTCGTCGGAACCGCAACACTGCCACTGCTCTCCATTGCAGTGAGGACCAACGCGGCGACTTCGCCGTTGTCTACACTCTCACCATCCACAACTGAAGTACCGGGCGGGTAGTAAACAACCCAATGAGACCCGGCGACCTTCTGATCGTATCGTTTGGCCCCGTCGTTGCACTCCGTCCACGAGTCCATCGTAGCTCTGATGGTTTCAAGCAGGGGCGATCCATACAGGTTTCCGGCTTCTACCCCAAAGGCCGTATGTAAACACTTCAGGGCCGGGACATCAACCTTGTCTCCGGAAAGTGGTCTCTGCCGGTAGCCGTCAAACGCACCTTGGGGTGTGACCAGAATGGTTGTTATGTCGTGAAGCAACGGTTTCAGTTTGTCGATAACCAGCTTACCATCTTCACGCACTTTGAACAGCTTCTCATACCCCTGCCAGCCATAATCCACCTGACCGAACGCCACGCTGTTGTAAACAAGCTGATCTCTCAGTGGGAGAACGTGCTCCAGGTATTCAACAACGCCTTCTGGCACACCCTCATCAGCCTCGATGTTCCAGGACCCCGCCTGGATACTGGAGATCAGAAGACGACGAGCGAGGGACACGGTCGGGTCTTTGCGAACAGCCCGAAGCTGGGCAAGCGTTCCGGCTGTAGCATACGTAGGCCGGGTCAGAATGCCATCACCGAACGAGTAACTGATCGTCTGTTTTCCAGAGACAGTTCGCTCGATCTTCTTTTTTCGTTTTCGTGGTTTTTGTTTAGCCATGTACTACCCCTTCTCCCGCTTTGTGTGGCCTGAACAATAATCATTGGGTTTCATTATGCCACCATTCAACAAACATTTCGTAGTTTGACGGTGGTGACAAGACCCACAAAGTTTCGTTGCCACCTCTGTAGACGGCTCGTCTCGGCCCTCTTCCTCGGCAGCAACAGCCTCCACATCAACCTCTACCACAGGCTTGTCTCCCAGGTGGAGTTTCTTGAATCTATCAAACATTGCGGACTCCTGAATGAATAGTAACCACGTTTGAATTCGGTATGACCAACTGCAACGGGAATTTCTGATGGAGATAGTACCCCAAAGCGTCGGTGGCATGGCCCTGGTCTCCAGTATCGTCAGTCTCTCGCGTACCCGGCTTGTACGACCTGGTTTCAAGGTCAAGTACCAAGTGCGTACACGAGGGATCAACGAATAATTGTCTTGTTTCAACACCATTGCAGATGCGGGCGTTGCACGATGCAAAGCGATCTGCTACAGGCGGGTTACTGGTTGTGTAGTGCATCGTCCGGCCCAGCGTTTTGAGTTGTGTGTCACCAGCGATATGAGTGTAGTCAGACATCGCCGCCGACGTGTGGCGGTTCTTCCCACTTGCGTCGCCGTACATCTGGAAGCCAGCCTTGTGATCGCCGTACCGGCGCAGAAGCTCGATCAATGCGGCAGGGGTATTGGTATTCCTGATCCAGAGTTCATCAATCACGTTCGTAACCCCAGCCCGGTCTTGAGCGATTATCCAGGCCATAGGGTCTACGTTGAAGTCTGAGGCTACGATCAGTGGTAACTCTGGATCATACAGACAGGGCCGGACATTGAACTCACGATCAAAGGCGTGGAAGATGCCACCACCTATAGACAGCCAGGAAGCGTTGAACTGCTCATCGAAGTCTCGGGTGTCCATCGTCTCACGGGCCATCTCAAGGAATTCTTGTGGAACGACGCCCTCACTCACCCAGGCAAATGCAGCGCCACCAGGTATCTCACCCCGCGAAGCCTTCTCAAATCGCTCTCTGTACTCCACAGCACCACACCCGAATCGCTTAGGAATTCCGATGAAGTCTGTCCAACCGTCTCTCCAAGTGAGTGTGGGCAAGATCGACAGATCGAACGACCCCGGCTTAATGTCCGAGCATTCGTCAATAACACCCCCATCAAGGATGCTGCCTTCTATACGCTGGGGTTTGTCCAGACCGAACAGGAACAACTCACTGCCGAATATCGTCTTGATGCTCAGATCAGTGCGCGACACGCCATTGGGGGCGATCCAATTGTCTGGGATCAGGTTTAAGATGCGTTGCCACGCCGTGCGCTTCGCCTGGGCATACGTCGGCCCCGCGTAGAAGTATCGAGGATCAGGCCAAGGTTTCTTGACAGGAAGCATCCTAACGAGCTTGCGACAAGCGATTTCAGTTTTACCTGCTTGACGCCCTACACACACATAGTTGAACCGAGCGAGCGAGCGGATGTACCGCTGCTGCTCAGGGTGGTCTGTCAGTTTTGGCCAAGGGGCGTTACTCAATGTCATCCCCCACAGTAGAAGTGGAGCTTATAGTTGCTGCATCCATTGCCCGAGCCGACTCGGCGGCAGTCATGGTGGCAAATCCTACCTCATCAGGTTCGACTGGCTCTGGTGCTGGTTTGGGCGATAACGGAATGATGATAGTCTTGAAGAAGAGGATAGGATCACGGTCGAATTCAGCTTGGAGTTTCTTCTCAAGAAGTTTGAGATTCTTTGCTTTTCCACAGATTTTATCAACGAGAGCGAGGGCTTGGCTCTTCCCCCCAGGTTTTCTCCCAGGTCCACCCTTCTTTCCGAGCTTAAAACGGCCATCACTGTGTCTATCGTCCACCTTTTGCTCCTAAATAATAACGTGGTCCTTCCCAAGGAGGACTACGATGTGAACAGTTTGTGACAGTAAGGAGGGGGGTGTCAAGGAGATTTAACGGGGAGATGGCACGGGATTTGCTACAGGGTCAGACATCGGGGGCCCATCAGGGATCAGACACCACCGATCAGGCCAAGCGTTTACATCCCTCAAGTTCTTCTTCAGTCAACGATTCCAGACTCTTGGTCGTCCGATGGTACATTGGGTGATAGTCCATTTTGATCTTGATCTGCTTGAGCTTGGCATGGATACCCCTCTCAGACTGCTTGAGGATCAGCGCCAGTTGCCGAACGGATAATCCTCGCACGAACCAGCCATCCCAGAGTTCGGCCTGCTCAGGGGGCAACAGGGGCCAAAGCTGAGGAGCCACTGCCTTGAGATCAGCCAGAAGTCGATGGATCGTCCTCGTTGAGACTTTCATGGTCTTGGCAGCCTGCTCGACTGTTTTGCCACCGAACTCGTGATGGCAGAGGCGATAAACGGTTTCTTGTAGTTTGCTTATACATCTTTCCATGTTATGTTCTCCGAGTTTAAGGTAACTGTAAAGACAATTCAACTATACAATCTGAACAATAGAGTTGACCACCATAGACTTCGGTCAATTCTTTGTTTTTGCTGCAACCAGTGCAATAAACTGTTTGGACATCGTATGCGGTCCACTTACTGCCTTCTTTGCGGTATAGGGTGTCGGGTTTACCATCATCGAAGGTGAGGATCGCCACCACATTGGGGTCGATTGCTTTGAACAATTTTAGGCAACCACCCATATCGCAGTAACTCATCCACTCTTGATACAATCGTCCGCAGTGATTGACGAAGTCATATTCCAATTTAACAACACGGATTTGAAGCCGTTCGTCGTAAACACCTACTGTGTCTTCACTCATTTTGCTCTCCTTTTACTTTGATTTCTGTTTTTGTTCCGTACGCGAAAACGTATATATGGGTATATGGGTTTAAAGTATAAATAATCCATATTACCATATATACAAAATATGGTGTAAGAGAGAAAAAGAAAACCGGGTTTTTAGCCTTATAACGCCCATTCGCTTCGCAACATTTTGCCTTTTCCGTCTTTTTTCGTGTCTTTCTCAACATCTAATTGAGTAGCTGCTTTCTGGATCGTGTGTAGTGAAAATCCGTCTCGTTCAGCCTCGGCCAATATCTCCTTACTGTCGCGGGGACCACCAGCCAGAACTTGAGTCAGCCACTCACAGGCTTTACTAATTTGAGTTGGCTTCTTCCTTTTTGACAAGTCCAGGTATTTTTCTGCTTCGCCATAAACTGCCTCAGTTGACCACATGACCTTCAGAGTGTCTTCAAACTCGCCTGGGCACCCCTTCATAGGCACCCTTATTGGCTCAATCTCGAAAGTAAACCCGAGTCCGGCATCCGGGTCAGCATAATTAGCGTTTGAACAGACAAAATAACGAGGAGCCGCACGGTATTCACCTTCATCATTATCGTGTGACCGATCTTTCACTACATGCCACGTCGCTCGGTCAGCCTCAACATAGGCAGTGCTCCCAGAAACCTTATTCGCCCCGGTAGCTGTCTCATTCTTGTTGTGGTCCATGATGTTCAAAATGGCTATACCGTGTTTTTCTGCCCATTCATTGAGTGGATCAAGGGCAGCTTTCCGTATTTCGTGGTCT
>SDBU01010768.1_pt1 | contig 10109 bp, 8 predicted proteins | sample 2277071 | NCBI WGS metagenome assembly SDBU01 (sample SAMN10397929, study PRJNA504765) | marine sediment metagenome | isolation source: marine sediment core GS08_GC12, 126 cmbsf | place: Arctic Ocean: Gakkel Ridge, Loki's castle | collected 2008 | reverse complement strand
TTTCCTATTAAGAAAATTGAAAAACATTATTATAATAACGGTTGGCAATTCATCCCTTCCCTAAAGGAAAGGGTTTTCTTGCCATAAAATGATAAAAAATTTTAGAAACAAAACTATTAAGAGATGGCAGAAAAAACCGAAAAGGCGACGCCGAAAAAGCTTCGCGATGCTAGAAAGAAAGGACAAGTGGCAAAATCGCAAGATTTTCCATCAGCAATTACATTTGCGACAGCGATCTTTAGTGTTATCTTTGCAGCATCTTATTTATATAAAAATTTAGCAAGCTACACTATAACTACTCTAAAAGCAATCAGTACAAATATAGATCTTCAAAATCGAGCAGGCGCTATTATGACAGAGGCTATAAATGTTATTATGGTTTGTAGTTTTCCTATTGTAATAGTTGTAGCTATGGTTGGTATTTTAGCAAATTTTCTAGTTATCGGGCCTCTATTTTCATTTCAAGCGATGAAGTTTGATTTAAAAAAGTTAAATCCTGTTGAAGGTATAAAACAAAAATTCAAGCTAAAAGTTTTGGTGGAGCTTATAAAATCTGTCTTAAAAATTACGGGTGCTGCTTTAATTATTTTTTTTATTATTAAATCGATGCTTCCAGAAGTTGTTTTATCTGTTAAATTTCCAATCATTGGAACTCTAAGTATCATGAATGAGTTTTTAAGAAAGGTAGCTATTCAAGTCGGGCTATTTTTTCTACTTATCGCAATTTTTGATTTAGCTTTTCAAAAAAAGCAATTTGCAAAAGAGATGATGATGGAAAAATTTGAATTAAAACAAGAATTCAAAGATACTGAAGGAGACCCGATGATAAAGAGCAAAAGACGCGAGCGGTTTAGGGAGATTGCATATTCGGAAGGACCATCAGCTGCGAAAAGAGCGAGAGCTATTGTTACAAATCCGACTCATATAGCGATAGCACTCGGATTTGAAGAGGAAAAAGATCCGGTACCGACGATATTAGTGATGGGAAAAGGTCCAATGGCTGAAAAAATTATAAAAATAGGAATTGATAATCATATACCAGTTATGCGAAATGTAGATTTAGCGAGAAAGTTATTTGCTATAGGTAATGTAGGAGATTATATTCCGAAAGAAGCTTATAAAGCAGTTGCAGAGATTTTAAAATGGTTAGAGACTATGGAAGAGATGCCTGATGTTAACATAGGAATTTTTCAGTGAACAAATTTTTAGATAATGTAACAAAATATTTAGGAAGCTCAAAAACTCTAAGCACAATAACTAAATCTAGCGATCTTTTATTAGCAGTATTTGTAATTAGCATCATGATGATGTTAATTGTTCCAGTATCGCCTCATGTCATCGATGTTTTAATAGCTGTTAATTTAACAGCATCACTCACAATATTATTTGTTTCTTTGTATATTCAAAAAGCAGTGCATTTATCTATTTTTCCATCGCTTCTTTTACTTACTACTTTATATCGTTTAGGAGTTAACATCTCTTCAACTCGTCAGATTTTACTTCATGCAAATGCTGGAGAGATTATCTTTGCTTTTGGAAATTTCGTTGTTGCGGGTAACTATGTAGTCGGTGGTGTTATATTTTTAATTATTACCATTGTGCAATTTATAGTTGTGGTGAAAGGTGCAGAGAGAGTATCTGAGGTTGCAGCTAGATTTACCTTAGATGCGATGCCAGGAAAGCAGATGAGTATTGATGCTGATCTTAGATCTGGTGTTATTGATACTAATCAAGCAAGAATGCTTAGATTAGCTTTAAACAAAGAGTCTCATCTATATGGTGCTATGGATGGTGCCATGAAGTTTATTAAAGGAGATGCGATTGCTGGAATTGTGATCACTATTATCAATATCGTTGGAGGTTTGATAATTGGGGTTGTGCAAAGAAAACTTCCTTTAGCACAATCTGCCCAAATATATGCTCTATTATCTATTGGAGATGGATTGGTTTCTCAAATACCATCTATTATGATAGCGATAGCATCTGGTATCGTAACAACTAGGGTGTCTTCTGAACAAAAAGATTCGCATCTAGCAAAAGATATCACAGAGCAATTGTTGGCTCAGCCGAAAGCTTTTATGATTGCCGCTGCTATGCTCTTTTTAATGGCGTTTCTTCCAGGATTTCCACCTCCCCCATTTTTATTTATTGGATTGATTATGGCTACTATTGGAGTTGTTGTGTTTATGACTCAGAAAAAAGAAAAAGCGAAACTAGCTGGAGGAGGTATTTTAGAAGATATAGAAGGACATGCTGTTGTTAGTGGTGGAGCTGAAGATTATGCTCTGACGCTCCCTGTAATTTTGGAGCTTGGCAAAGGCCTATCGGGTTTAATCAAAAAAGATAAACAAGGCCTTACTTTTATAGATAAGATGATTCCTAAAATGAGACACGCTCTTTATCAAGATTTAGGTGTTCGTTTTCCAGGAGTACATGTTAGAACTGAGTCTCCAACTTTGGCTAATGATGAGTATTTAATCTATCTAAATGAAGTACCGATGCTAAAAGGAAAAGTATTTATAAATTATCTACTTACAAATGAGAGTGAAGATACTTTAAAAAGGTATAATCTTCCCTACACAAAAACGAAAAGTATTTTAGGTTTGCCGACTCTTTGGATAGAAGAAAAAAATAAAGAAGTTTTAAAAAAAGCAAAAATTAAATATTGGACAATCTTAGAAGTTATAATACTACATCTATCAAAATTCTATCGTCAATATTCTTCTGAATTTATCGGCATCCAAGAGATTAGAGCTATTTTAGAATTTATAGAAAAATCTTATCCAGATCTAATAAAAGAGGTGACAAGATTAGTACCACTTCAAAAACTAACAGATATCTATAAAAGGCTTGTACAAGAGCAGATATCTATAAAAGATCTTAGAACTATTTTAGAAGCTTTAAGTGAATGGGCGCAAACAGAAAAAGACGTGGTTCTATTAACTGAATATGTAAGATCATCACTCAAGCGCTATATTTCATATAAATATTCTCAAGGGCAAACGGTTTTATCTGTTTATCTATTAGATCCTGAAATTGAAGATATGGTAAGAGGAGCAATAAAGCAAACATCTGCGGGTTCATATTTAGCTTTAGATCCTGATTCTGTTCAAATGATTTTACATGCGATGAGATCTATAATAGTACCAACACCACCAGGAGGACAACCACCTGTTTTACTTACAGCTATTGATGTAAGAAGATTTGTAAGAAAATTAATTGAAGGAGAGTTTCCGGATCTACCTGTTGTATCATATCAAGAGATTGTTCCAGAAATTCGCATTCAACCACTTGGAAGAATAAAACTATCTTAAAAGTATGGAAAGAATTAGCCAAACTTCAAAATTAAGTAAAGCACAAAAACAGCAATCGCTTCAAAAAGCGAAAATGCAACAGCAAAGACAAGTTGCGTCAAAACTTGCTTTAAAAGCATATCGAGAATCTGGATTTAATATAGTAGCGATGAAAAGAAATTTCAAAACTCTAGAAGAGAAAAGATCATTAAAAAAAGAGGTTTCAAAATCTTCTTTTGCGGATGAAGAGGTAGAAATAGTTGAAGCTGTAAAAGATGCACAAGATGCAGCAGCTAGATTTAGCAGCAAAAATGCAGAGCTTCAAGCAAAAACACTTCTTATCTTAAGAGAATTAATAAAAGAAGAAGATACTGAAGAAGATATCTTGAAAAAAGTTTTAGATTTCTATCCAGATTATACTCTAGCAGATGATGCACTAGAATTTTTGTATCAAACAACTGCGGGAACACTTCAAGCAAAAGTTCTAAGGGCAAAACAATTTTTAAATGACACTTATAAAAGAGAGATCATAGCTGGTAGAAACATCAATCTGCAAGCTCAAGTATTTTCTAAAGAGGGTCTGGGCTCGCCGACTCACCTTAGAGATATGTATAGAGATATAACGGGAAATCCTAGAACTGCACATACTCTTTTCGATGAGCTTACATCTCAGTATGACTATCAAAACATGAAAGTAGTGATTAGATTTTTACTTCATTCATTAGGATCTGATTTAAAATCAAAAGGTCCATCTATAACAAGACCGGAGTTGATTAGACTTATAGAAGATGCACAAATGCTTCAAGCTATTTTAGGAGTTTTTAGGTTTTTTATCTCCAGAGATAAATTAATAAACTCACAATTCGATCATTTTGGATTAATTCTGCCAAAAGGTTTAGATTTTGAAAAACTCGCTAAAATTTTTATAAATCTTTTAAAAGAGCGATATGTGACATCTGAGAAGATATTTTTAATTTCTAAACATTTGAAAATTTCTCAAGAAATCGCTGCGCAAATCGTTATTTATACTCAGATGAGAGATGCAATTAGACAAACATCTTTGAAATTATATAAATCTATAAAACATAGACAAGAGATTCTAGATACTTTTATTGAAACCTTAGAAGAGTTAGAAGAAGAGCTGGAAGAAGAGGAATCTTAATGAGAGATAAATTTTTAATCCTTTTAAATTCACTGAGTGAAAAACTTGAAATTGATTTACAACTAGATAAAAATGGAGCTTGCTCAATTTTATATGAAGATAGTCTACAAGTTCAATTAGAGCTAGACTCTACATTAGAAAACTTAATTGTCTTCAGTTCTCTTTTTACTTTAGCGCCTGGAAAATTTAGAGAAGCTGTACTTTTAAATGCTTTAAAAGCAAATGATACTTTTCCATATGTCGCCACATTTTCCTATTTTGAGCCTGATAGCTCTTTAGCTTTTCATAATTTTTTAAAGTTTGAAACTTTAAATGTAGATATTTTAGTAAGCTATTTATCTACCTTTGTAGAGTTAGCCTCGCGCTATAAAAAAGCAATAGAACAAGGAAACAGCTCTTTTTTTTAAATGGATGAGATAAAAAACTATATAAACACTACTCAAACAGCTAAGCATTGGGGAAAAATTGGCATTTTTTCTCATCATGGCATTGTTATCCCTCTTTTTGCACTGAAGTGCAGAAACAGCTCAGGGATTGGAGAATATTTAGATTTAATAAAAGTTATTGATTGGTGTAAAGATGTTGGATTTAATGTAATTCAGCTGCTCCCTTTAAATGAAACTGGCATAGATCCATCTCCTTATAATGCTATCTCTTCTTGCGCTTTAAATCCACTGCATATTTCCCTTCATAAACTAGATGGTTTAGATGAAAACCCTGATCTAAAAGAAGAGCTTGAAAATTTTAAAGTATTAAATACCTATCAAAGAGTTCACTATCTTCAGCTAAAACGAATGAAAATGAAATTTTTAAGAAAATACTATGATTGTATTTTTGATGATCTAAAAAAAGATAAAGATTTTGAAAAATTTTTAAAAGAAAACTCATGGTTAGAAGAGTTTGCTCTTTTTCGTACGATTCAAGAACACCAAAATTTCAAAACTTGGGATCTGTGGCCTAAAGATCTACAAAATATCCATGAAAAAAATCTAGCTCCATATATTGAGAAATACCATGCTGATATGCATTTTCATTTCGCTGTTCAATATTTTTGTTTCAAGCAACTTTCTGAGGTAAAAAGACATGCTAATACAAAAAACATATTGATTCAAGGCGACGTTCCAATCATGGTTAGTAAAAACAGCTCTGATGTATGGTTTAATAGATCTCTTTTTGATTTTAAACATGTAGCTGGTGCTCCTCCAGATTCTTATAGCGCTTATGGACAAAGGTGGGGATTTCCTCTGTTTAATTGGGCTAATTTAAAAGCTACAAATTATCACTGGTGGAAAAGAAGACTAAAAAATATAGAGCATTTATATCATATGTATAGAATAGATCACGTTGTTGGTTTTTTCAGAATCTGGTCTATGTTTCAAGATGAAGATGCAACAGAGGGTAGATTCTTTCCAAAAGATCCAGTGCTCTGGCAAAAAAATGGAAGAAATAGACTTCTCATGATGTTAAACTCATCTCCCCTACTTCCCATTGCTGAAGATCTAGGATTAATTCCTAAAATTGTATATAAGACCTTAAGAGAGCTCGGTATTTGTGGTACTAAAGTTATTCCTTGGGAAACCAATATCTTTGGTTTTATTAAATTTAACAACTATGAACCTTTGAGTATAACCTCTCTCTCTACTCATGACTCTGATACATTTGAGCAATGGTGGGAAGGTTTTGCTAAAGGCGCTTCAAAATTTGCTAAAATGAAAAATTGGCACTATACATCTCATCTAACCTATAAACAAAGAAAAGAGCTTCTAACAGATGCTCATCATACCTCATCTCTTTTTCATATAAACCTTCTCGGTGAATATTTAGCCCTCTATCCAGATCTTGTCTGGCCAGATATCGATGATGAAAGAATCAATGTTCCAGGTACTATGAGACCTACTAATTGGACATATAGATTTAGACCTGCTTTTGAAGATATTATGGAGCACAAAAAGCTAACTCAAGATCTAAAAGATATTTTAGCTTAGATATCTGCAAAAAGCAGCTAATTAATTTACATTCTTTTTTGTTAACTCTTTACTCGAAACCATTTTCAATTTATTATCAAAATAAAGGATTGATAAATATGAAAAGGGTTTTTTTTATACTTTTAGTATTAATAACTTCGAACAGTTTTTGTGCGCTCAAAAATCTACCAGGTTTGGAGAATTTTCAAAAATCTAAAATAAAAACAATATATAAGAATTTAGATCCTAAATCTGTAGTGCAACATTTTGCATTTTATAAATTATATCCAGACACAGAGGAAGGAAAGCTAGCTTTAAAAAGGGCTTGGAATCTTTTAAAGCAAGAAGATGTAAAAGATCCTTTATTTCTACCGACTTTAGATATCACTATGATGATAAGTCTAGTAAACAATCAAAACACAATTATTCCGGATGATTTAGATAATGAAAAATTAGATTTTTTAGAAAGTATCGGAAAAAACCTAAAAAACAGAAGCCTCAAAGGACATAAAATATGGAAAAGAGATGAAATTCTAAAATTAAAAGAAGAAGAAATGGATTTAGCTAGAGCTCTATTTTTAGAAGAGATGGGAGAGGCTGAAGATTCAGTTTATAAAATAAGATATTATGAAGCTATTTTAGATCTGATGGCACTTCAAATTTTAGCAAAACTAAATAATAATCCAACAGATATGGATAAAGTTCACGCGATAAATGATTTTATCTTTTATGAAAAAAGATTTAGATTCCCACCGCATTCTATTCATGCAAAGCAAATTGATACCTATACCTTTTTATCATCTGTTATGGATTCGAGAAGAGGAGTTTGTTTAGGAGTGTCTATTTTATATTTGACCTTAGGACAAAGATTAGGGCTTGATTTAGAGATTATCACACCACCTGGACACATTTATGTTAGATACAAAGATAATGATGGCAAAATTACAAATATTGAAACAACAGCGAGAGGCGTGGATTATCCATCTGAGGTTTATTTGGGAATAGAGACGAAAAAACTGCAACAAAGAAGTATCAAAGAGGTGCCTGGCATGGCATTTTTCAACCAAGCCTCTTTATATTGGAGCGCTGAAAAATATGAAGAAGCAGTAGAATTATATAAAAAAACGCTTGTCTATATGCCCGATGATCCTAATACAAAATTTTTGCTTGGTTTGAATCTTTTATTTATGGACAAGGTTGAAGAGGGAACAAAACTTTTAAATGAACTAAAAGATTACAAATCTGAATATCTAACAACAAAAGAAAACATAATAGAAGATTTTTTAAATAATAAAACTGATATAGAATCGATGAAAGCAGTATTTTTACCTGTAAATGAAACTAGAGAATCTATTATAGAAAAACAAAAAACTCTTTTTAAAATTGTTGAAAAATACCCAGCATTTAGAGGAGCTTTATTTCAGCTGATTAACACATATCTGCAACTCGGTAGAGAGAAAGAGGCTCTAATCTATTTAAATAAATATTATAAAATAGATAGTGAAGATCCTATTGTAAACTACTATATTGCAGCGATTTCATTTGAAAGATTTGATTATATAAATGCTTGGAAGTTTTTAAAAAATGCAGAAAATCTTTTAGAAAAAGAGAATCATTATCCTAAAGCTTTAAAAGGTTTTAAAGAAGCTTTGAAAAGAGCTAGTATAGATCCTAATATATAGTTAAAGATTTTAATTTCAATTTTCAGCTCCTCTATAGGATAAAAATCATAATTCATTTAATTTTTTTAAACACTCTTCGATAAAATAAGGAAGATCATCTGGCATTCTACTAGATATAAGATTTTTATCGACAACTACTTTATCATCAATAAATGTAGCTTTGGCATTTATCAAATCTTGTTTAATAGATTTCCAGCCGGTAACTTTTCTATTTTTTAAAACATCTGCAGAGATTAATATTTGTGAGCCATGACAGATTGCAAAAACAGGTTTTTCTTCTTTCATAAAATCTTTCACAAAAGCTAATACTTCATCATATATGCGCAGTTTGTCGGGAGAATAGCCTCCTGGAATGAAAAGAGCATCAAAATCTTTTTCTTTAACATCTTTTATCTCTTTTTCAATTTCAACTTTTGTATATTTTTTCATTCCTGTTACAGTTTTTATTTTGGTTCCAATAACTACTACATCATGTCCCTTTTCTTTAAAAGCCTCAAAAGGTTTTAAAAATTCTGAGTCTTCAAACAGATCTTCTAACAAAACTGCAATTTTAGCCATTTTTCCCTCTTTTTTGTCTTTCTACAATTTAACAAAAAAAACTTTTATTAAAAATTTTATATTAATAGCTAGATCAAAGAAAAAATTTTAATAAAAAAAAATATTAGCTTTTATTCAAAAATTTCAAAATTTTTATTTTCAATATCAGTTTATCTTGCGTCTTATGCTTTTTGATGGTATTATTTTGTCTTAAAATTGAAGGAGATATGAACAATGTCAAAAGTATGTCAAGTTACAGGCAAAAAACCGCGTAAGGGCAGAACATATGCAACTAGAGGTATAGCTAAAAAGAAAAAGGGAATTGGACTTAATATCACAGGAAAAACTAAAAGAAGATTTTTACCTAATCTTTTCAAAAAAAGATTTTGGTTTTCAGAAGAAAATAGATTTGTCACTTTAAAGCTAACACCAGCTGCCATGAAAATCATCGATAAAATCGGACTTGCTAAAGTTATTAAAAATATGCGAAAAGATGGAAAAAAAATATAATATTTTTTTTCAAAAACTGTTAAATGCGAATAAAAGCAAAATATATATTTACCATCTCAATTTTAATAATATCCACATATTATATTAATATTATAGTCGCTTCAATTTCTCCAAATCTTCCAAAGCCAGGTCAAAGGCCTTTATTATATTCCAATCAAATGAGACAAGATTTGAAGATGACTTGTTTCAAAGCTTTGAAACAAGCAAAAAGCCATATCCATTTGGTGATGTTTGGTCTTACAGATTCTAAAATAATTGATATTTTGAATAAAAAGTCTAAAAAAAATTTAGATATGCATATCTTTTATGATAAAAGATCAAGACACACGTTAGAAGTAAAACCACATCAACACACTTTAGTTAAAACAAAAGGGCTAATGCACCAAAAGATTTTAGTTATCGATAAAAAACTAGTTTTTTTAGGATCTGCTAACTTCACAACATCATCTTTTTTGATGCATGATAATTTAATCATCGGTTTTTATAGTCCTGAAGTTGCTAAATTTTTATGTCAAAAAACACCTTATTTTCCTGGTAATATTTCTGCTATTATAGCTGGTCAAAAAATAGATATTTGGCTACTTCCAGATTTTCAAAACAAAGCGATAAACAAAATCATAGAACTGATAAATTCAGCTGCAACTTCCATTGAAGTTGCGATGTTTACTCTCACCCATCCATATTTAGTAAATGCTTTAATTGCTGCTAAAAATAGAGGAGTAAATGTTCAAGTAGCTATTGATTTTCAATCAAAAAACGGAGCTAGCAGAAAATCTATTGAAAGACTAGAGAGAGAGAAAATTACTATATTATTTAATAGAGAGATAAAACTCTGTCATCACAAATATATTTCAATAGATCAAAAAACACTGCTTTTAGGCTCAGCTAATTGGACAAAATCTGCTTTTAACAAAAACTATGACTGTTTTTTGATATTATATAATTTAGATAGAGATCAAAA
>SDBU01010767.1_pt1 | contig 10110 bp, 17 predicted proteins | sample 2277071 | NCBI WGS metagenome assembly SDBU01 (sample SAMN10397929, study PRJNA504765) | marine sediment metagenome | isolation source: marine sediment core GS08_GC12, 126 cmbsf | place: Arctic Ocean: Gakkel Ridge, Loki's castle | collected 2008 | reverse complement strand
ACTATGGTCTGTTCCACCTGCACTCCCTCTATGAGTTGTATTTAATCCTATTGCTGTTGTGTTAGTTCCCACAATACTATGGTCGCTCCCATCCGAACCCCTATGAGTTGTGTTTAAAGCGACTGCTGCTGCGTCAGTATAAGATATTTTCAGAGTATTAGCTGCCACATCTGTAGCAATATCAATCCCATCTACTGTTCCGCCAACAATAATATTTCGTGTGACATCAAGGTCTTGTCCGACATCAAGATTAATCGCAATTTCAGCACTACGTAGTACATCAAGTCCTATTACAGGACCATCAGCAAATATTGTACCTCCAATAGTTGCTGTTCCTGATGTGTTAATGTTATATGTATCATCATCAGAATGAGAAGCCATGTTATGTGATTGAGCATGATGGTCGTCAGCAGTTCTCCCTGTTGTAGAAGCATGGGTTACTGATTGAGTAGCCCCCCTAATTGCTGGCAACTCAGCCCTTGAAGCAGTATCTCCTTCAACATATATTGTAAGATTTCTTGAAGCAGCAGAATTATTCTTACCATATAACTTAACAACTATTCTATCTGTTGATATCCATTCCTTCTCTGTTGCTAGAGTTCCATGAAAACCAATACTGCCTTTAGTTATTGGAATTAAATCAGAAGTTTCTGAAGTAAATAATAATGTCTCTGTTCCCCCTGCATTTCTATGATATAATTCTGCATACATGGCTAATTTACCAGCTGATGATGATTGACAATGAATATGAAAACTATAAACTCCTATTGGTAATTCCACAATGCCACCAATCACACTATCAGCTAATGGTGTAGCATAACTTGCCATGAGAGTTCCTGTTGAATTAGCTGGTATTGCAGTCAATATATTTTCTTCTGCATCTGTAACTGGGTCAACTTCCATGTCCAAGTAAACTCCACCAAGGTCAGAAGCATTCTCAGTTAGAAATAGACTAATACTTGCTGGGATTGAATCATCAACATATTTTTTATTAACTATATCATTATGTTCTGTTGGTATGTGAGTTATTGTTCCTTGTCTTGTAGATATTGTTTTTCTTACAGCAAAGTCATCAAGAATTCCTTTAGATTTATTAGAAGGTTTAGTGTAGAAAGGTTGAGGTGGTTTGAATGGGTCTGTCATTTAGACTCCTAATTTGCTTCTGCACTTGAAAGCATGAGATAATAAGTTGTTCCACCTATTCTAATCTTTAATGTTCCCGCAACTGTTGTTCCTCCAGCACCCGCGGAGAATAAATGACCAGTGCCCTCAGTCAATCCTTTAATATTCATTAAGTAAGCTTTGTCATCAAACTCTGTTGCAGTTCCCCAGTTTTCTAAGACCATAAAAGATACTGGATTTAATGTTGCGTTCCATGCTGAGCTTGCTTGTGCTCCGAAACTTAAATGTAATGTTGTGTATTCCCCAGAAGGAAATGTCTGATTTGGTAAGATACAATCAAAACTTCCTGTTGCACCGATTCCACCTACTGCTCCAGTTGTTCCAAAGTTTAAAGAAGCTTCAATAGCATTACACCAATTACCACAAAGGAATTCAGATTTTAAAACAAACTTCGCTGGGGTTTGAGATTGAGCTGGTGGTAGCGTAGAGGTGTAAGTTCTCTTTACAGATAATTCTTTTAAGTTTAAAAATTCGTGTTCTGTCATTATGCTGCAGTCTCCACTTTAATTAACGCAAAGGCTTGAGTGCTTTGTCCGCCTGGTAAAATGTGTAATTCAATATGGTCTGTTATTGCAGTTACTGTTGCCGTATCCCATGCAGCGATAGCTAACTCAAGAGTGTTATACTTTCCGATTAATGAGACAGTTTGTTCACCTGTCATTATTTCTTCTCCTTATTTTCCTTAGAATCAGTTTTCTTTTCTACCTTTTCCTTAACTTCAAATTGAGGGAAAGATTTTAATATTTCAGCTGCGTATTTTCCGCACTCTGTTCTTTGTTTATCGTCAACTCCTTCTACAGATAATTTCTTGAAATTCTCATATAGTTTTTTTTGGTTTTCTTCTGTCATTATGCTTTCCTCACGTTTGTCAAAAGACAAACACTCTCTGGGTCTGTTAATTGTGCTACTCCAATTTCTGATGCTCTAATAAGATAACTTTTCTGTGGGTCTATGATAGTATCAACAGTCATGGGTTGAGATATTTTCCAAGTTCCACAAGTCTTAGTCATTCCAACAAGAACAAAATCATTAGTCACAACAGGAGACACATAAATATTCAAGTTCCCAATACTTGCAAGTCTCCCATTCTGGATTATTCCAGCTGCTTCTTTCCAAGTTGGATGATTAATTATTTTAGTGTTTGTGATTAAGAAAGTGTAAGTTGCTTCATTCATTACTACAAATCCTCTACCGCTTGAAAGTATTTGGTATCTGTCTGTTTGTATTTCCTGAACACATCTCATTATATCAAAGAAAGGGTCTCTGTTTTGAGCTGTGTCTGAATCCCATTCATAACCTGCAGTTATAGCAACTGTGTTAATTGTTCCACCAGCATCATTCTCAGTAAGCATATTGTAAATTTTATTATCTACAGAAAACACAACAGCGTCGCTAACATCTGAAATAGTTTCTGCTTGTATTCTTAGATTAGAAGTTAATATTGCTTGCCAATAAATTATACCCTCTCCACCATGTTGTAAAATTCTCGCACTCTTTAAAGTAGTTCCTCTTACTACAGCAGGAAAGTTTGCACCTGGAGGTATTCCTTCGATTGCGTGGAACTCTCCACCAGTTAAAGAAGTAGCTGTCTTTTGATAAAAAGAATTAGTCCAAGCATCAGTAGTTTGTGTCATCACAAGGTTTCTCATAACATATCTTTTCTTTGCAAAACCTTTAATATCTTTTTCCCAAGTTTGCTTTCTGTTGTCAGCTTCATGCCAGTTATCTACCATTATCCTCTCAACCTCACTTGTATTCGATTATCAGTATCTCTTGTTTCCTCAGCCTGTCCCACATTTCCGCCAGTAATAACATCTGCTGTTCCTGTTGAAACTGCAACTGAATTAGCTCCAGCAATAGAAACAATCGCCCCAGCATTTATAGCTGAGCTAGTTGTATCAATATCCCAGACTCCATCCATAGCACAAGGTATTTTTAGAATATCAGTATCAGTAGCTAATTTTTCAAAAGTGCAAATTCCACCGAAAGCGTCAGCATCACCAGCACTCACAACAACTGTGTTTTCATCTTCTAATTTCATAAGAGTTCCGTAAGGCACTGCAGTTGAACTAGAAATAGTCCTCATTACAATCTTTGTGGGCACTTCAATCATTGTTGCAACTGCCATTATTCTTTGTCCTCTTCTTTAGAATCAGATTCTTCTTCTTCAGTCTTTTCTTCCTCTTCTTCAACCATAAAATAAATATAAAAATAAAGTATATAAATGTTTGTTTAATTAAGGTGTTGCGGGCTTCTTTGCTTCTTCAGGAAATTCTTTAAGCTTTTCTTCAACCATTATCAAGATTCTTTTAGCCATGTCAATAGTCATTAAAGATTGCAGAATTAAATTAGTGTTATCGATTTTACACTGTTCCCAATGTTTTCTTTCTAATTTACTTTCCATCATCATCCTCAACTGGACTCATCCCTGTTCCAGCATATCTTTCTTTAGCACCCTTGGCCCATTTCTCATCCTCTGTTTCAACTTTTTTAGCTTGTCCAGCTTCAGTTGTTCCACCCAAAGCTTTATGTGCTGCTAATTGTTCTTCTCTATCAAGCAATGCTTCTTTTCTATCATTTTGCTTTTTTAATTCGTCTGCAGCTAAAACTGCTCCATTAATCATGCTTGGTGTTTTAGACGTGTCCTCATCTTTGGTGGCATTCCTGTCTTTAGCGTCATCAGTTCCCTGTGATGCAGCTTTGGCCTTTGCTTCTTCAGCTGCTTTCCCCTCAGTTTCTTTTTGTTCTTCTTCATTATCCATTATCATTTACCCCCTTTCATAACTCTTAAACTATAAGGTGTAGGGATTATCCAACCTGCCAAACCTGCTATCATTGACATTACCAGCAATAATAATGTTCCATTGATCCCTTGTGAAAGTGCGTAGATTTGTATGATTGTTAATGCTATTATTGCAGCGATTATGATTCTCCAATCTATTTGTTCTTTCATTTTATGTTGGTGGTTTTGTAGAAGCTTGGTCTATTGATTTAGTTGTGATTTCAACTTCTGATTTTTTCCCTGTATTGATGTCTCCATCTTTGCCTTCATCTTCTCCTAAGTTTTCTTCTATTCTTGCTGGGAATTCATATTTGATTGTTAAGTGTAATTGTGCTAAAACTTGTTCTTCTAATTTTCTTTGTTCATCTTCTATAACTTGCTGCCATGCAAGATAAACCATCTTAGATGATGCTTCTGTAGTTCCAGCTTCTATTGCCATAATTAATGCTGGTACTCCTCCACCTTTGATAACTTCTTCAACCCATTTGTTTCTCCACGTCATAGGGTCGATAACTTTACCAACACCTTTTCCAGGTTCTAATAAACTCCATTCAACTGCTGTATCTGGAATAACCATATCATCTCCACCATTTCTTGCTTTCTTTGATTGAGTTTTGAATGTTGCCATTGCAGTTGGGTCGTCGGTGTTTACTCTCCATATTACTAATGGCACTACAAATCTGTGAAACATCACAGCCATGTCTTCATCAAGTTGTTTTATTTTATCTAAGAAAGTTATCAATACTTCTATGTCTCCTGTTCCGTGAACTTCATCTGCAGTTCTATTTAAGCATAAATGAAATACTTGGTCTAATCTTAATGATTTTTCTGTTCCATCTAATAATAGTTGTGTGTATCCTTCTAATATTCCTTGAGAGTTTACAATGTGTTTAATAGTTCCTGGGTTTAATGGTTTTAGATTTAGTAAGTTGCTTCCATTATCTTTTATTGGTTCATTATTTGTTGTTATAATTTCAGCATAAGAATCTCCGTTGATGTGTTCTACTCCTGCTTGGTTGCCCATTACTTCGTTGAAAGTTTCCTTGCCCCATCCAATAATTTTCCTTAAAATCTTTGTAGTTTTTGCGTCTGCTTTAAATCCTTTTCCAACGCTCCACATCCTTAATTTTTTAATTACTGCTTGAATTGGGAGATGCTGTTTGTAATATCCATTATATGTTGTCCAGTTTGGATTGCTCCAGGGTTCAGTTGTTCCTGTACTTGCCCTGTCTACATCTTCTGAACTTGTTGTTTGAATCTTTAGAGATTGGTCAAGTTCTTGTGTTGTTGTGTTTTTTACATTCATTGCCATTTTATATATATTTTACATAGGTCCCAGGATATGAATACCACTGGTTTTTATCTAAATTTGATTTATCTATTACTGTTGGGTTTTTTATACCACTCCAAATTTTCAAGTCATCCATTAAAAAATCTTTATTTCCAAAACTTGTATCCCAGATAGAATAACCAGTCCATCTTGATTCTGTTGTAAAAACATCATTTAAATTACTTCCCCCACTATAATGTTCATTTACTCCATCTCTATCCACTGCTATACTGCCATCCTGCATTTTGACGCAAAGATATACCCATGTATTTCTTGTTATGGGGATTGTTGTAAATGAATGAGTTTGTTCCCCACTGTTCTTTCCATTAAATTTCCAATTTACAATGCCTTGATTTGATGCATTACCGACGATAGAAACTACATAATAATTTTGTGAGCTTTGTTTTCTTGATACAATATAAACTAAATCATCTTCTGTAAAATCAGCAGGAAGTTTTAGCCAAAAATTATAACTTAGTGCTGCTCCTATTTCGTCTGCTGGAAGTTCTATACTGTTATCAACTCCATTCAAATCTGCTGCTTTTGAATAATATCCTCCATCATAATTTTCATTTGTAAAAGTTCCATGTCTTCCGTTTTCTGAATAATCAGTTACGTTCCCATCAAATTTATGCCATGCTATACTTGGGAGATTTAAATCTCGGAAGTTAGAAGAAAGGTAAAGTTTGCCGTCAGTAAGATTTGCGAACATTGTTCCTTCTGCCCATTGCCCCACTGGTGCACCTGCGGCTGTGATTAATTCAATGTTTCCTTCTAAAAATTTAAAGATGTCTGCTCGTAAGACTTGGGTTCCTCTTTTAAAAATATCTTGTTTTAATAATTGTAATACCACTTTAAGATGTTCCTTGAAAATCTTTAATATCTGCTTTATCTAATAATTTTTCTATTTGTTGCATTCTGTAAATATTAAGATTAATCATATCTTCTGCTTCAATGATTGTGGCATAACCCGACATATTATATTTAATTAATTCATTTGCTGCAAATCTTGCAGCCCATTCTGTTATTATTGTTTTTGTTGTTGAGTTTAATGCTGTGAATGCTGCGCTTGTTAATTCAAATTTTAAGAGATTAGAAAGGTAGGCTTCTGCGTGGTCTTGAAGAATTATATGGTTTGCTTCTACATCTCCAGTTGCATCAACATTCTCTCCTGCGTAAAATTGCATTTGTGCAACAGTTACTATGTTCGCTACGTATGCCATGTTTTTATTAGAATATGCAAGGTTTTAAAGTTTTGTCTTTGTTGCACCAAAGTCCTCTTGTAGTTCCCTCTGCCGCATGAGTGTTATTTCCGAAATATTTTGCTTTTCCATTAATTATTTCATATTGGACTGATTGCAGAGAAATAATCAAATCTTCGTCATTTAATAGGGTTAATTTACCAGAATCTCCTAATGCTACAACATTTTCGTATAAATCTTCCTTTAATATTCCTTTTTTCCTCTCTTCTCCATCTTCTTGATATCTTCTACTGGCATTATTAATCTCAACAACCTTTCTTTTATTTGCTTCACTTTCTCTCAAGATGTCGCAGACTGTTATGCCCATTCCTCCGCTATCAATGTATTCTTTTTTGAAATTATATTGTTCATTGAGGGCTATTATTCTCCTGGCACTTTGTGGGATTGGTACATTCCTTGTTATAATGTTTTCAACTTGCACAATGTTTTTTCTATCTGTTCTGTCAAATATTTCATAAGTGAACTCATCTCTGTCTTTTCTGGCAACATCACAGCCAATGAAGTAATCTCTATGGGACATAATAAAAGGTCTTCTTTTTCCTTTGCAGACATCCTTAATCCATTTGTCTGTGAAAACTCTTCTGATGTCATCTAAGAACCTTGCTAGATATTCTTGGGCATAAAATAATTTTCCCATTATATCTCTTTGAGCTGCTAAAAATTCTTTTGTATGTCTTGGGCAATCTTCTGCGCTGACATAGAATTTTGTGAAATCATCTCTTTTTGAGCATTCATAGAAAAATCCTTCTTTTCCTCTTGGAGTTGAAGAAATATCCATGCTTCCACCAGTTACTGAAAGCATTGGCATTAATGCGATAAAAACTTCTCTTGCCATTGGTGCCCCTTCATCAACTGCTAAATCTGTTAAAGTGTAAGTTCTTATTCCCTCTCCTGTCAAACCTACTGCATAACACATAATTTGAGAGCCGTTTTTTAGATGAATTTGATGTTTTGTTGGCTTTTTTGCTCCTTTAGTGATTAATTGATTTGGATATTTTGCTTTTAAATACGTTAATGTCTTAAAAAATAGATTATAAGCCTGTTTTTCTGTGTAAGCAAACATTCCTATAATTCTATTTGGATTGTTTACTGCTCTGTTTCCAAATTTAATACTCATTGCTGATGTTTTGCCAGATTGTCTGCCACATAGCAGAAAGCAGTTGCCTTCTGTGGCTATATAGTCTTTTTGCCATTGATCAAGTGTTTTCCATGGCTCAAATATATTGTATTCCATTGTTTTGATAATCCACCTTACTTTTTAAATATTTTGAAATTTTTTTGGGGGAGTTCCACAAGCGCTTAAAAGAAAAATCCAAAAATCGCTATTTTTAGTGTTTTTAGGGTTAAATTAGTGTTTTGTTATGTATGATTTCCATATCTCTTACTTTGATTTCCATTTCTCTCTTATTGATTTGTTGTTCTCTTAGTAGGAATTTGCATCTTCTTGGGGGCCCCATTAATATTAATATTAAATATAATTAATTAAGTCCATGTAAAAGTGGTATATATTAAAGGAGGAATTGGAAGTTGGAGTTGTAGTTAGATGTTGAGATGTTGGGGGGAGAGGGGGCTATTAGAAAATGCTGTTGTTATATTCCCTTCCCCGCCGAAGGACTGAGGCGGGTATTAATGGGAAACTTCCTGTTTCCTATTTCCCCTTCCTTCTTCACGAAAGAGTTATTAACTTATGCGCTTCTGCTACGAAGCGGTTTATTCGTACTCGAATAAACTTAATATCTGTTTCGTGTGGTTGGGGAATGGGCGGGCGAAGGACTGAGCCCGCACGAAAGTCTTATGATGAGCGAACGAAGAGTGAGCGATTGATATGACTTTCGGAGATAACACGTTTCCTACGTGCAATATTCCCCTTCTTTGCTTTAAATAACGTGCGGTTGAGACCGTGCGCACACACAGAAATGAGTACATTTCTGAAGTAATACAAGTCTTTAAATGTATTTATTTAAAGCAGTGATACATTTTTACATTTAAATCCTAATAAGCCCAAATTTGCCCATATTAAGACGAGAAAAGGCAAATTAAAGTTATAAATACTTTAAGGCATTGGAAAACCAATGGAGATAAGACTAGAACCAAATCTAACTGATGAACAACTTATCAAGCTTTATTTACATTACAAAGGAGAAGATAAGAAGCTAGTTAAAGACAATCCAGAGCTATTTATGTTATGTAAGAATTGGGTTAATGATAACAGAATTGATATTCTTAATCAGTTAAAAAGGAAAATAACAGGAGGACTGTTATCTCCGTAAAGTAAAGGTGAGGAGCCTTGAATTGTTTTAATTGTTAATGATAATATGCACAACCCTGAGGTTTTCCAATATTAATCATTTAAAGCAGATGTTCACAGTCATAAGTTATATGTGTACGCTTGGTAGAAAAGAGTAACTAGTACTCTAACTCTACTAAGCAAAAATAGTGCGTATATAATCAACTGTTATAAGTTATGAATGTATTATATACTTCTATATATAAACATTAGGAAAGAGAAGTAAGGAAGGGGAAATGGGAATATATGTACATACATAGCAAAAAAAAACTAAAACTGGCGCAAGAACTCAAAAACAGAAGGATACAACTTACGATAAACTTCCAGAATCTCTAACTCTCTCAATAACTCCATCCATGCTTCAACTTCATTCTGACTTAACATCTTTAGCCACCTTATCTTCAACTATTTTCATTCTTTTACTTAACTCTTTTAACCAACTAACAAATAACCGATTCTTTTTTTGCTGTAATTCTTCAAGCTTTTCCAAAGTTTCTATATCCATTTTCAATACCTCACATTTATTTATTAAAGAGAGCGAAACTCTCTAATTCGAAAGAGTTTCGCTCAGAACTAGCTGGTTGTAGTGAAGTGTGCGATAAGGCGAGGCGCCTTTTATGAATTTCGAACAAATATCATTCGAAATACTTAAATGGTTAGCCCGAAGCCTCGTCACTTCTAAAAGCTTTCACTAACTTTCTCAATTCTTGAATGTCTTTAGTATGCTTCTTTGTTCTCTCATTTACTGTTTGGAATTTCTCCCATAAAGTCATCATATCTTTCATAATGTCTTCTGAATTGATATAGAATTTCATTTCAAATCCTCTTCAGTTATGTTGAAGAATTTTATGAAAACCTTTACAACAGCAATACATCCAGCAGCTTCAATAAGATTATTAGTGGTCTGTGGCTTTCCCTCATAATTTTTTCCTTTCTTAAGATATTCCTTAACCCACTCGATTGCTTCTGCTTTTAGTTCTTTAATATCAATTCCTTCTACATCACATTGACAACATCCGTGCAATTCAAAATCCTTCAATGTTTTAAGTTTCATTCAAATGCCTTCTTTGCTTGTTTAACTAGTTCGATTGCTCTATTCATTAACATTTTTCCTTCTTCTTCTGTTTCTGGAGTTAGTATTTTAACTGTTTCACAAAATATATCCTTTGCATAACTTGTATACATTGAGCCATTTCCATTCACAGATTTCCTTCCTGCATTATATACAGCTAAATCATTTCTTTCATCAAACTTAACACTTTCAGGC